>Ga0214923_10009018_pt1 | contig 10464 bp, 8 predicted proteins | sample LL1510_MetaG_FD_177993 | JGI IMG/M metagenome (GOLD analysis project Ga0214923, IMG submission 177993) | Freshwater microbial communities from Lake Lanier, Atlanta, Georgia, United States - LL-1510 | ecosystem: Environmental > Aquatic > Freshwater > Lake | place: USA: Georgia | collected 2015-10-15
TGCATCATCCCTGATATCAGGGATGATGCAAAAACAAATCGGGTTAGATTAATAAATTACTCTCTATGATTTTTAAAGAATTAATGGGGAGCAGTATAGATCCAAGTGCGGACAGAAATTCAAAGATCAGCCAATATGATTTTGATGAAATTTTGCGTGACTTAAATTCCGCAAATATCACCAAAATCGCAGAGTTGGTGCTTGAAACTAATCAAGATTTTTTAAGTGAAAAATTAGTCATTGCTGCTACCAGAGCAAATCCGCAACTGTCGCAACAATTGGTGACGGCTTATTGCCAGAAGAGCGATGTCAGTATTGAGTCCAAAAAAAATGTAATCTGTTCGCTGCCAAGTCGCATGGTGCAGAATTTCTTGCACGGTAAGGTAATAGAGTCGTCAGATCAGTTTTTATCGTTGGAAGATTTGGTGGGTTTGAGAAGCACTTCGCAGAGCACTTATCAAAACCCAAAACATACAACTTATTTGCAGTCATACAATGCTTCAGGTATGGCGATCGGAGATTCTCACGAATGGATTTGTGGCGAGATGATTGAGGGTGAAATAGCTAAGAACATTGCTGCAGTAAAGATTGCCAGTCGCGATGGCGAGATTACCATCTATCAGGTTGAATCATTGACAGACTTAGCTTTATTAGAAACGCAAACTAAACATTTTTCCTTTTCAGCTAATTTAAATTTAACTAAAGAATATCTAGAAACACTTGGTGAGCGCGGTGTTACTTACGAAGTGAACGATTATGAAAATTATTGGGGAATCGGTAATTTAGTAAGAGAAAGTGCGGTTAGTGCAAAATCAGGAATCAGGATTGCTTTCAATGGTTTTCCGGAACATATCGCGGTGGATGATCCTAGTGCACAAGAAAATTACAAAATGGGTTTGGCGGGCGAGGTTTTAAACGGATCTTCACAGAATCTTCAAGTTCGCACTGCCGTGATTAAGGACAACGACATCACGCAAAATTTGTTGCAGCAAGAATATAAACCGCAGCATTTTTTCTCAGTTCCTCCGTTCAATATTTTAGATAAAAAAGCTGTAGATGACCTTAAAAAACAAGGCTCGAATGAGCATATTTTTTGCAAGTTTCGGCAATCTTTAAAAGCCAACGTAAAATCTCGTTTGCTTTCAGTTGATGCTGCGGAAGAATTTTTTGGTCTTGTTGAAGATCTCTCTGTGTCGGGTGAAATCTCTATTTCCAAGGGTGATGACGGGTTTTTTTATGCGGAGTCGACGCAAGACTGTAATCTGAATTATGTTATTAAAGCGCCAAGCCCAAGGATAAGTGCTGCAAAATCTTTGTCAGAAGAAGATCCAATCAGAAAAATTATTGATGAATATCGCGATCCAGAAAAAGGATTTAGCTGGAGCGCAAGTTATGAAAAAGAGGATACAAGATATGACTCTTCAGATCACGCAGGATCGATGGAGCGAATGTTTGATGAAAGGTTGGGATCTTGCCGTCACCGTGCTGCCGCCGTTTTGTACAAGATAAAAAGCACTCTTTCACCAGAAGATTGCAGTAGATGCAGAATGGTGTGGATTGATAATAATCATGTGGTTTTAGAGGTACAATCTAGTGACGGTGAATGGATAAAAGCTGATTTTGGTGGTGGTGGAAATTATCAACTCACAACACTTGATAATAGTCTAATTTACGGGGCAGAAAAGTTGGCGGCGCCTGAGTTACCGGTTGCAAATAAAAAGAAATTAAAATCATCAAAGCCACAGCAAGAGCAAGTCGCAGAGCAAGAAGAAGATTCGGCCGCTCAGCTAATGTTTAACGCCTTATCATCTCTGACTAAATTTTCCAAAGTTGTTACCAAAGAAGAGTTGACCGCGGCAATCGCAAGCAAACGCAAGTCTCTGATTGTTGCTTCTAACCTTGAGGACAATGCTAATTTTCTTTTAAGCGAGGCGGTCAAATCAGGGCGTGAGGTGTTTTACATCGATGATCCTAAAAAAGCCGAATTGCATAAAATGAATCTTCAGATCGGCAGCGATGGTATTCCCGTTATTGCTTTGGAGGGACAAATATTTGATTTTCTGCAAAGAGCGAAATCTGCTGACAGGCCGCCACTATTATTAATCAATTGGGATGGTTTTGACGCCAAGCAAAGGGTTGCCATGAACACCATTTTAGATCAGGAAAGAATGATTTCTGATGTGGCAATAGATGGCTCAATTCAAATAGTCGGATTTGCTTCTCAATATCCCAAAGATGCCTCTTTCATACATCGGCATGATGTTTGTGTTGTTGCGGAAATTTCACCCAAAACCACCGAGCAAGAGAAAAAAACTTCGCATATTATCGATCTAGAAGGTTTCTCGAATTGGCGCCGTAAGCTTTTCGGAGAGATTACTTTGGATGGTGAAAATATGGTGTGGCAAAAAAGCGATTTCGTTTTGGCGCTTGAGAGTGGAGAGAAAAATTTCGAGATTATTAATTTATCGCCAAAGCACGAACAAGAGCTGCAATATGAGCTAAAACAGGCGCTTGCAACTGGTAAATTTAGTTACCATGGCTACGAGATTGCGATTGCAGAAGATCTTGAAGTGGCGGGTCGCGGCGACAATGCATTCGATTTTAATAAATTTAGAGATGCGTCACAAGTTGGTGTCAAAGAATATTCCGAGATGCCGCATGATGCGACATTAATAAATAAGCATCTTTTCGACCTGCTGATTTGTGACAAGTTGATTGAAGGTGAATTATACTACGAAAGAGAAGGGCTGATAAAGAGAGCTAGCGAGGGCGAAGAAAAATTACTAAAGCTCTTCATCTCTTCAGAACTATCCGATGGCCAGTGGTATTGCCTATTTAACGAAGCGCAAAAGCACGGTTTAAAACTGGAATTATTTTTGAATTATGACGTTGAGTTGCCCCCAGAAGTGCAAACTCATGAAATTCAAAATAGCTTTGAAAATAAAGAAACTACGACGCGCATAATTTTTCACGATGATGCTCAAGAGGCGTTGAAACAGGTTAAGACGGATCAGCCTGAAATTTATGCGGTTGTCGATGTTGAAGATTTTACTTACCAAGATCTGGTCGAAAAATTTGATTTTGAAACTACCGAATCCGGCTTTAAAAATTTCCGTAAAGTTGAAAGCGAGATTGTTGAAAGGTTAAGAGCTGGCGAAAAAATTGTTCTCAAGGGCAAATTTTCTGAAGGATTATTTAATTCATTAGCGCCACTTTTTTTTAGTGAACTTGGTCGCAACCTGACTGTGATTTCTGAAGAAGTTGAAAGGGATGGTAATTTTGGATGGCTTTCTCCTGAGAGTTTTTGGAGGTTTGGCCCAACTGCCGATGGGGCAAAGTTTTCCAAAGTTCGTTTAGAAAATTTTAACGCTTCGCAAGATCTGCAGGGTAGCGACGCTGAGGCAACAAGATTCATCACAGAAAGAAAAAGCGATTTACTGAATGATCTAAAACAAAGCAACATGTTGCGCCTCATGGGCTACAGCGGCGTTGGCAAAAGTAGCCTTCTCAGAGAATTCGAAAAAGACGATCAGGAAACAGTTAAGGTTTATCGTGAGCTTACTAGTTTTGAAGATTGGGCGCAAAGTAAGGACGGAGATGGTAAAATAAAAATTCTCTTTATTGATGAGTCCAACATGGAAGACCTTCACCTTACCATGTTTTCTCCGCTTAAAGAAGGCGGTAAGCAGAGAATTTTTTACAAACAAAAATTCTACGAACTCGATGAAAATCATAAGGTGGTTTTCGCTTGCAATCCTGTGCAATTCGGTGGCGGCAGGTTTGAACAGAAACTTTTTGAAGACGCAACAATTCCAGTAGTTGAATTACGCGACTTTCCGCCAAGTTATATTTACGAGCGGATTTTAAAGAAAACGATTTACGAAAATCTTATTCCTGAAATTCAGGAACAAATTCCAGAAAGTATTTTCAAAGAAAGATGCGCTGAATTTATTGGGCAATATCAGCAAACTAATTCAGGAAAGAAGGCTGACGAAGGCAATGCCGAAACCGTTCGCGAGTTGCAGGAAAATGTTTTGCGATTTATTGAAACCAGCATTTCAAGGCAACCTAATCCTCAAATTAATAACCCTGATTTCGTTTCAACTGAGGCCACAAAAGAAGTTGAAGAGTCGCTCGCTTTATCTTTAAGAATCAGACAAAAACAATACGAGGGACAATTTCCTTACGAAGCCTGCGGTTTAAACGGCGTGTTGCTTAACGGCGATTCTGGAACCGGAAAAAGCGTTTTGATAAAATCGGTTTTAGAAAGTGAGGGATTGGAAGAAATTAAATCTGATTCGCAAGTAAGTGCTGCCTTTAAGCGTGGCTATTACAAAATCAGCGCCAGCCTTCCGCTGGAGGACAAGAAAAAAATCATTACCAAGGCTTTTGAAGAAGGAAATGTGGTGTGGATTGATGAGCTTAACAGTTGTTTGGAAGGCGGTTTAGAAAAGCTTCTTAATGCAGTTTTGACTGGAGAGCATCCAGATGGCAAGGAAGGAGGTTCGGGATTCATGTTGGTAGCAAGCGTTAATTCCGCTGTTGATCTTGAAGGCAGATCAATGATTAGTCCCGCCTTGTTCCACCGCATGACTTGGCACGATGTTAAAAGTTTAACGGATTACGCCGAGGCTGATTTAGCTAAGATTGTCAAATGTTGGTCATCAGGTGATGAGGTTTCAAATAGTGCAGCGCAAGATATTGCTCATGATTTTGTAGCATGCCTCAATTGCGGTGCCGACACTGGTTTTAACTTAAGAATGTTAAAAAAAGTTCTGCCGAGTTTGGTGCAAAATTACGCAACAGAATTGTTGTTGAAAAGTTCAGGTAATGTTATCGATGCGAAAGAAGAGTTGGAGATGGTCGCAAGTTCAATAGATTTAGGTAAGGATGACAAAGTTTCGGTTAGTGTTTTGAAAGAGGTAATTCCAGAGAATTTACCACAAAGTGCTAATTTTGTTGAGCCAATTCCAGATAATCCTTCAACGTCACCGAAAGTTTCAAGAAAAGTCTCAAGAGATATTGCTTCACCAAACTCTGGTGAGGATGTAGTTAAAGAGAGAAGGGCGAAGAAAGGTGGTGGCATGGAAAAATCAAAATCTTCATCTGCTCTGGAGGTGGAAGACGTCACCAAGCTTGACCAAAAAAGCCACGACAAATGTTGTATAATCTCGTAATCGCAAACTTTGGGATTTATATATTTAGCTAGCCATGTCTTAACGACATTGCAAGTTTAGCGCCCCAAAACACTAAATCCAGAAACCATGCTGGTTTGCCGCGCTACGCTCGCAATGACGGCGTTGGAAATTTGTAGGTTGGCTATCAATTATATAACTCCCTTCTTTTTCAAGCTAAAAATATTCTCGATCATGATCAAACTCTACGGAATTAAAAACTGCGACACAGTTAAGAAAGCAATTAAATGGCTCTCTGACAATGGCATCGAATATCAATTTCACGATTACAAAAAAGACGGAGTTGATGTGGTGAAGTTGGCAGAATTTGTCGAAAAATTTGGCTGGGAAAAAATACTAAACACTAAAGGCACAACTTGGCGACAACTCAGCGAAGAACAGCAAAGTAAAATAAAAGATGAAAAATCGGCGTTAGAATTAATGCAAAAAAATCCATCAATAATCAAACGCCCGATTCTTGATCTTGGCGAAAAACAGTTGGTGGGGTTTGATGTTTTGGAATATGAGGATTGGTTTGGGATTAGGTAAAATTTCTTCAAGTTTTTTAATCAAAGTTTATGACCTTTTGAATAATTTTATTAATAAACTTGGTCATTAATTGAGTTAATTTCCAGGCAAAAAATTAATAATATAAAGAGGGGTTGGGTGAGCAGGACAAGCTTTGTTTCTTCTGAGCTAAAGACGATATTGCATTCCAAGAGAGCCAACATTTTTTATTTAGAAAAATGTCGTGTAATGGTTAAGGATGGTAGTGTTGTCTATCTAATGGAAGATAAAAAAAATAACAGTTATTGGAATATTCCAATCGCCAACACAACCGTAATTCTTCTTGGGATTGGAACTTCAATTACACAATCAGCTGTCAGAATGTTAGCTTCCGCTTCTGTATTAATAGGTTTCAGCGGCAGAAGAAAATCATAATATTTATGTTAGGTCTTTTAGAGATATTAAATTTCGATAGTCAGTTATTATTTGGGCAATCAAAAACCTCTAAATATTTCGTTCTCTTTCAGCAATTCCTCTTTGTGATTTTCAAGAATATCTTGAAATAGTTTTGTGATTTTGGGATCAATTCCTTTACGCGCTGCTAAAATTGTTTTTGTAGAAATAGTTTCGATGTTTTTTGGCAGAGAATTGTAGAGATTTTTTGCGATGATTCCTTTTTTAAAAAAGGGTGCGGTGGCGAGGAAGTTTTGGATTTCTTGTGGGGGAAGGGAGATTAGTTTTAAGTTGCAGTTGGTTAAGGATTTTTGGAAGTTTGGATTTGGATGTCCGATGAAATAAACCCAAGCGTCAATTTTTTTATTGCAGAGCATTTCGAAAGATTTTTCGGCGCCAAGATTTACGATTTTTTTTGGGTTGATGGCGAAATTGGAAAAATATTTTTCGAGGATTAAGGCGCTACTTGAGCCAATGTGGCCGATGTTTACCGATTTGTCGTTTAAATCATTTAGTGAATCTATTTTCAGATTTTTCTGGACTAAAATTGTTAAATATTCGTCGTGAATTTGAGCCACGAAGTCGATTTTATTTTCTAATTCAGAAAAATTTTTGACGAAGAATTTGTTGAAGTCAGAAGTTTTAATAATTGCAAAATCAGCTTCTTGATTAGCCAAGCTTTTTAAATTCGATTCTGAACCTTTGCTAGCAACCGCAAAGCATTCGTAATTATCTTTCGCGTGAATTAGATTAAAAACATTGCAGATGCCGCTGGCGACTCCGAAATAGCTGGCTTTTTTATCGCCGGAAAAAATTGTGAAAGGTGTTTTTTTATTTAGATCTTTCGCAAAAACAGATTGTGTGGTTAATAGTAAAAAAAATAGGACTGCAAAAATTTTCTTCATGGTTGGCAAATGTTAGGAGAAAAGGCTAAAACATTCAGTTTTGTGAAAAAAAATTCCTCAAAAAAACACCCACAACAAAAAACCAGCCGCGAAAATGCAAGCTGGTTTTTTTATTTGTAACTATCGTAAATCTAAAGGAATGGCGGGAGTGACGGGACTCGAACCCGCGGCCTCATGCGTGACAGGCATGCGCTCTAACCAACTGAGCTACACCCCCATTCGGAAAGGAAAAACAAAAGCGGACTTTTAGTGGTGGGTGATGACAGGCTCGAACTGCCGACCCTCTCCTTGTAAGGGAGATGCTCTACCAACTGAGCTAATCACCCACTAAAAGAATAAAACGTTGTAACAATCTTCAATCGCTTTTCTCGCTGCGCTCGAAGACAATTGAGATACTGGGTGCGCGTCGCTTGCGCTCCTTCACCCGTTTTTTACTAAAAACGATTATTAATCGATTTTTTAACGTAAAAAACCTGAGCTAATCACCCACTAAAATTAACCAAAAAAGTTCGAACGAGAATTCTCACGTAAAATTTAAAAACTCTACGTGTTTACAAACGCAAATTTTTTGGGGAATTGTTAAGAAAGTATTTTCTTAAGAAAATTTTAAATCGAAACAGATATTTTAAAATTTTTTTAAAAAAACAGCAAAGAAAAACCCTTACACGATTACTCGCGTAAGGGTTTAAGAAACTATTTTACAGAATCTTTTAAAGCTTTACCAGCAGAGAATTTAACTCTTTTAGAAGCTTTGATTTGGATTTCTTTTCCAGTTTGTGGGTTACGACCTTTTCTAGCAGCAGTTTTTACTACTTTAAAAGTACCGAAACCGATCAAAGTTACTACATCGCCTTTTTTCAAAGCTTTTGCAGTAGCTTTCAAGAAAGCTTCCAAAGCTGCGCCAGCATCTTTTTGAGATAGACCAGTTTGGTTAGCAATTTCTTTAATTAAGTCTGTTTTGTGCATTGTTAGATCTCTTTTTAATTAATAATTAGAAATATTAAACATGCTATGAGGCCGCTTGTAGGCTGCCTTTAAAGCAATGTCGAGGCGGAAATTATATTGAAGAAATTTGAAAGCAACTACTAATTTGTAAAAATTGCTAATGTGTCAGATTAACGCACAGCTAGCTTGCCGAAAAAATCTTCGTTTCCGTGGCAATAAAATCAAGCTTCTGATCGGTATTGTCAATTGGTAATAGCGTTTCAAGCCTCTGAAAATCATATGCCAGAGCGATGGTAATAATTTCAGAATTTTGTTTTTTTAGGAATTCGATGGTACGATCAAAAAATCCTCCACCCATTCCGAGCCTAGAAAGATTAGCGTCGAAAGCCAAAAGCGGTAAAATTACTAAATTAGGTAGAACCTTAACACCATTTTGCGGTTCAAGAATTTTTGGAAAAAAGATATTAGGCTCCAAAGCTTGATTTTGCTTGGCTAACACAAAATCAAGATGATGATTTTTTTGAACGATTTTCGGATAAGAAAACCTTATTTGATTTTGGTAAAAATGCTGTGCGATCAGATCTGTAGAGACTTCGCCGTAAGAAGAAAAATAAAGCGAAAAGATTTTTTGTGAATTTTTTGGGTAAATTTTTTCTAAAAGATTATCGATAAAATTTTGATTAACCTGTTTTGATTTATCTGCGATCTCTTGCTGCGAAAGAGCTGATCGTTTTTCTTTAAAAATTTTGCGTAGATTTTGTTTCTGCTCAAAAACGCTTATCATTAATAGTCGCGAATTTTTTTGGTCAGCTTTTCGATATAGTCAGAAATATTTTCCATATTTTCGCTCACCGCGTCGTAAATATCGCGATCGCTGATTTCTTCGGTTGGCGCGGGTTTTTCATTAACGGTGTTTTTGCCAACAGAATTTTGCAATTCTTCTTCCATGGTTAATGCTGAAATAACCAACAAAGTTTTTTCGTCAAGATTACGAAAAGAAAAAGAAAGATGATTAACCCTCTCGTTTAGCTTCTCGGCGGTTTCAAGTAGTTTCTCTTTTTCTGATTCCTGACATTGGATTTTGTATTTTGATTTGCCGACGGCAATTTCAACTTCAGCCATTTTTTTCTCCTGAGATTATTTCTTCGATACGCACCAGATCTGATTCAATCGCATCTACTAAAGTTGAACCGTGATTGCGTAATTTATTTAGGTTTCCACTGAGTAAGGCATTTTCTTCAATCAGTAAATCATTCTCGCTGCCAAGAGCTCCAAGGTTTTCCTGCAATTTATTAATTTCAGCGCTTAAATTTTGAATCGTCGAAAATTGTTCATTAACTTTAGAAGATAGAGAATTTTCGTCACCGGAAATTGGTAACATACGAGCTTGTGAAGCGGTTTCGTGAAGTTTATCGGTGGCGGTTTTTTCTAATTCTTTCAGCGCGCTATTCAAGCGTGCGCGCGCTTTGTCGAATCTGATTTCGAAATCCTGTTTAGACATTAGCTTCTATAATCTTTGTTAATTTTGATATATTCTTCGTTCAAATCACAAGTCCAGACAATCGCGCTGCTGGCGCCGAGTCCAAGGTTTACAGTAATTTTAACTTCCGAGTTTTTCAAATATTCGTGAACTAATGATTCAACATAATCAGGATGTTTGGCGCCATCTTTGGCTAGAGGATAATCACCAATTTTGACGATAATTTTTTCTGGACTGGTTTCTTTGCAAGATTTACCAACTGCCATTACAATACGTCCCCAGTTGGGATCACAGCCTGCGATTGCAGTTTTAACTAAAGGTGAATTGGCGATGGCGAAGGCAACTTCTTTGGCCTGAATTTTATTCATCGCGCCTTCAACTTCGATTTCGATTAATTTTTTTGCACCTTCGCCATCAATCACAATCATCTTCGCCAAGCCAAGAGCCACTTCGTGCAAGGCATCTTTGAATGATTTTAATTCTGGACTGTGTGAATCGGTAATTTGAGTGTGGCCAGCGGCTTTAGTTGCGAAAAGTAAAACAGTGTCGTTGGTTGACTGGTCTGAATCGACGGTAATGGCGTTGAAACTTTCTTCGGTGGTTTCTTTGAGTAAAGTTTGTAGCGCGTGTGATGAAATATTAGCGTCAGTAAAAATATAGCCCAGCATGGTTGCCATGTTGGGAGCGATCATTCCCGAGCCTTTAGCGAAGCCAAAAAGTGACACGATTTTGTCTTCAATTAAACAAGTTCTTTTGATTAATTTTGGTTTGGTGTCGGTGGTCATAATTGCTCTTGTCGCTTTATCCCAAGCGTCTTCGTGGCAATCAAGATTTTTGAACATTTGTGGAATCACCGAAGTGATTAAATCGGCATTAAGGATTTCACCGATAACTCCGGTTGAAGAAATAAAAACTTCTTCATGCTTACAATCCAAAGACTCGGCAACTTTGTTAACAGTTTTTAAAACTGTTTCTTCACCAACTTTTCCGGTGAAAGCAT
>Ga0214923_10009019_pt1 | contig 10463 bp, 18 predicted proteins | sample LL1510_MetaG_FD_177993 | JGI IMG/M metagenome (GOLD analysis project Ga0214923, IMG submission 177993) | Freshwater microbial communities from Lake Lanier, Atlanta, Georgia, United States - LL-1510 | ecosystem: Environmental > Aquatic > Freshwater > Lake | place: USA: Georgia | collected...
TTATTATTATTATAATAAAAATTATATAAAAATAAATTACAGAATTATATATATGATTTGTTTTTTTTGTGGAGCAAAAATATTAAATTCTGAAATTAATAAAAAAAATAAAATGGCTCGTTTATCACAATGTTCAATAAAAACAAAATCTAAAGATTTTGTTTTTATAGTAGGGGTAAAATTAAAAATCTTTAGATTTTTAATTTTGCCCGTTCAAGATTTATATTTTTGTTACATTGTAATAAATGTAACAAAAATTTTGATTATAAATATTTACAAAAACACAAAGAATTATTTAAGAATACATTGATATTAATTGGCATTTGATATGTAAAAAGTGTAGTGTTTAACATACCTATTGATGCAAAACTTCTTGGTTTTGATCCACTAGTAAATATTCAAATAGCAGATAATAAGCAAATAGCTCAAATAATTGAAGTTGTAAGAGTCGGGTTAGAAAGAGAAAATAAATATGATCTTGAATTGCATAAAGAATTAGTAAAAGAACAGTTAATAGAACGTAATTATGACGAGGTTGTTATTGAAGAATGGGTTTCACATATTGAATAAACTAGTATATATAAACATTTTTGTACATCTTTTCTCATTTGAAACGTCTAATGCTAAAATAATTTTTCAAGAATTATTATATAGGAAATAATTTTTAATTACATATTTAATATCAACGGTGTAAAATAATAATTTATAATGTATTTATATATGATAATTAAGAATTTAAATTTAAAAAAAGACATTGAAATAATTAAATTGCATAAAAAAATGCTTGATTATGATTTAGAAATAACTGATAAATATACAGTAAAAGTATTTTATGATAATGATATTTGTATAGGATATATTATATATAATATTAATGAAAATAAAGTAAAAATTGATTGGATTTATTGTCCAAATTATGGGAAAAAAATAATGAAAAAAATAGAAACATTATTTAAAAAAAATGATATTAAAGAAATATTATTAAATGTTTCAATTGATCCAACCGAAAATAAAAATGATGTTATGAAAAGATTAAATTTTTATATTGGATTACAATATAAAGTATATGATATAAAATTCAGAAAAAAATTTGGACCATTATTTTTTATGCATAAAATTTTTTAATTATTTTATTAACTCTAAATGTATTGCTATTACACCATATTTTGTTTCATCTTCTTTAGTGAAATATTTAAAATATACACTTAAACCATGTTCTAAACTTGGCATACCAGGTAAACATTTTTCTAATTCTTCATTATTTAAATAATCTGCAAATGTATCATATTCAACTTTTTTTGTAATTTTAGTTAAAACAGTTCTGTTATCAAAATCATCATTTGTCCATTGGATAATATCGCCAACTCTCATTTCTTTAAATATGCCTTTGTTTTTCCTTCCTTCAACAGTTTTTAAACCCAGACTAATTAATGTAAACCATGGTTCAGAAAGATGTAGGATATATTTTCCATCCATTTTATTATATGATAGTTTATTTATGTTTATATGTTTATATGTTTTTTTCATTTTTCCCCCTCCTATTTGATTTTCTATATTTTTCAATAATAAATATTTAGTTTTATATTTTATATATTTGTCTTCCATTATTATATATAAATATAATAGATAAAAAAAATGAAAATTATTATTAAATAATAATAAATGAAAAATACTGATATAAATGAACTATACAATTTTATATATATGTGTGTTTATCATACAGATATTGAAAATGAAACAAAAATTAAACAAGATTATCATCAATTAACTATTTCAAATCAAATTCATGCAATAAATAAAATAATACCTGGACATATATGTATAATTTTTCATTACATCCTACAAAAACACATCCATCAGGAGACTTATTTGTAAATGATTATGAAATTTGGATAGAACATGAATTAAATGAAGAATTTTTAGATAAATTACCAAATACAACTCAAATAAGTATTATAATGGTTACAAATGAATTTAGATTAATGCGCTATTATTTAGATTTAGAACAAAATAAATCAAAATGTAAATTTATAAAATTAAGTAATGCTCATAATAAAAAATCAACGCATACAATGATGTTAAATAATATAGAATTAATAGATTAATAGAATGCTTTTAAGAATTTATATATAAATTCTTAAAATACCGATATAAGAAGTTTGTGTAATACATATAGACCATTTGCAACATTAAATAAAAAATATTTAAAAATATAGTTTTACAGCTTTACACATTTAAAACAATATATATATTTACATATATATATATATATATATATATATGAATTATAACTATAGAACACGTAATGAATTTATGGATGCTTATGAAAATGGAACATTAAATGAATTCAATGAAAAATTATATGATGATTATATTGATTTTAATTTTGACTCAGATGATTTATTTGATTACAATATTGATTTACAATACAATAATGGTTGTGGTTGTGTAAAAGATGATGATGATGATGGAGATCCATGTAAATGTGGTAATGATAATAATTATTGGAATGATACATTTATGTGGAATAAAATACCTATGTTTCCAAAAAATATGAAATTTCAAAAATATTATGATGATACATTCCCAAAAAGAATTTTTAAAAATAAAATATTTTATTATTTGCCAAATGGTTGCAAAACAATTTACACAACTTATATAGATAAGTCTCTCATAGAAACTTTTGATGTAAAACGTTCAATAACATATAAATATATTAATGGTGAATTAGTTTTAGTTGAAGATAATATGGACGCATGGTTTGGTTCAATATTTCAAAATTATCACACACCAGAATCAAAACATTTTATAAAATATATAACCAAATTAAATGAATATCAAACCAACAATGAATTAATAGAAAATGATTTTTATTATAGTGTGAAAATAATTAATATAGGTTTTATCGAGTCAACATTTTAAATGTACAAATGTAAGATCGTGTGATAAAATTACTGATGTACGTGCATTATGACGGATATACAACGCATCTCCTAACCTATTTAATGGTAATGTTTATTCTTTAATTTTATCTTAAAAAATAATACATGTCAATATAAATCAAAATGTAAATTTATAAAATTAAGTGAAACAACATAAAAATTGAAATAAAATATATTAATTAATAATAATATATACATATATTATTATTAATTAATTATATATATATATATAAAATGTTATGTCAAAACCAATCATCAGTACTTGTTTCTTCAAACTCTTTTGCAAAATCACCGTGATATTTATGCGAACCTTCTAATACAATTAAGGTTGCATCTCCTTCATTGGTATCATACGCATTGATCCAACCTTGGACACATTCAAAATCATTTCTTAAATAACTTTGGTCTGTATGTAACCAAGATTTATCTTTTTTAGCCGCCCATCCAAAACCAGTTATTTCAGGTGGAATATGAAAAGATGCACCGTCAAAACTTACTAATAACTCTTCTTTACTAACATTCCAAATATTTTCAAATGGTTCAATTCAAAAAAATCTTTGATTTTTTTGAATAGTAGGGGCTAAATTAAAAATCTTTGATTTTTAATTTAGCCCGTTCTATTACTTTAAGATTTGTTCGTAAATTCCATATAAATTGTGCATGTCCGATAGACCAATGTTTTAATAACATTGAATGTTGTGGATATAATTGTTTATATGATGTCCAAGTACTTGTTTTGTCTTTTTTAATTGGAACTGGTAATTTTGCTGTAATATTTTCTAAATAATCCCACATACCTTGTTTTATTGTGTCACATTCTTGTTGATTTAATATATTTGGAATTATCGCCACACCATATTTATTTAGTGTATCTAAAATGTTGTTATTATCTGTTATATATTTTTCATATTCATAATTCATTATAATTATATATATAATAAATTATTTTTATATTCAATTATCTTTTATAAATTAAAATATAACTCTAATGTTAATTACTTTTATAGGTGTAGGCAAATTGAATTATTTTTTCATAAAATTGATGTAAAAAATTGAAATAGTTTTTTATTATATAACAATACTATAAAATAATGAATACCACAACAATAAATAACATGATGATCATGCCTTTGAATGTTTGCGATAGACCTTGGTTAATATTTGATAAAAAATATAGTGAAAAATCAATAAAAATTTGTGGTAAATGGGCACTATATTTTAACGATAAATCATTAATGAATGAAGTTTGGAAGGTAGCAATAAAATCTCTTATGGACGATAAATTATACGGAGTACAACGTTTAGAATGTTCTACAAATTATGTAGGGAAAACAGGTCATCTTTGTACTATTGGTATGTTAATATTTGTTTGTGATGTTTCACCAAATGAAGAGAATGAAGAAATTATTATGAATGTAGGAAAAAATATTTTAGAAATATTTAATTATGATGAGCGACAAAACATTTATTATAAATCAAATCAATCTATTTCTATTATAAAAGAAATAACAATTCCAACTTCAAAAAATTATACCTATAAATTAGATAATCACTTATACATAAAAAAGATATGAAAACTTAAAAATTAAATAAAGCTAAGAAATATATAAACTATATTTACACCATTAAAAATTTAAAAAAATTTAAATAACACTATTTATCTTCACGAGACATACAATATATTTCTCCATCTTCTCTATATTGTTGAATTAATTCATCAGTTAAAGTATAAAACGCAAATTTTGAAGATTGTATTGTGTCTCTGGAATCATACAATCTACACTCTTTTGTCCACATGTGATTAATACTTATATTATAATTTACAAATAAATCAAGACCAATTTTATCAAAAGAACGAATAATAGCATCATTTTTACTAGTTCCAAATTCAATATCAATTTTTACAAATCCAATATTACTTAATAACGAATATCCTTCAACTAAAAGAAAATATTTTATACTAGTATCATCATTACTATCTATTGGTTCTATTTTAGTTTCATTTACAGATTTAAGAGGCATTATAATTATACAAATTACTTATTTTTTATATAAATATTTGTTAATATTATTCCTATAACTTTTATAAATTAAAAAATTGATTTAAAAAAAATTGATTTAAAATATGTATAGTAAATAAATTATTATTTATAATGCAAGAGATATTTATTAATATAGATTTATTTAGGTATATTAATGAATATACTGATTTAAGAAGTTTATGCGATACATGTATATTATTTTCAACATTAAAAAAATATATTAATTATAAATTAAATACTCAATATTCATTAATGTATTATGATGATATTCTATTTAGAAATATAGTTTTACACAAAATATTTAATTCATATAAACAATTACATTTAGATTTTAGTTATTTAAATCTAAAAAAAATTATTTATGTAAGTGTATTCGGAAATATTCATACTTTAAATTTATATCAAAGTAATAATATTATAGATTTTAGTGAATTAGGTAATATTCATACTTTAGATTTAAATAATTGTAAAAATATTACAGATGTAAGTTTATTAGGTAACGTCCATACTTTAAATTTATCTTGTTGTGAAAATATTACAGATGTAAGTGCATTAGGAAACGTTCATACTTTAAATTTAAGTCTTTGTTATAATATTACAGATATAAATGCATTAGGTAAAGTCCATACTTTAAATTTAAGTTCATGCAATAATATTACAGATTTAAGTTTATTAGATAAAGTCCATACTTTAGATTTAAGTTATTGCACAAAAATTACAGATGTAAGTGGATTAGGTAATATTCATACTTTAAATTTAACATGTTGTTATAATATTACAGATGTAAGTGCATTAGGTAAAGTCCATACATTAAAATTAAGATATTGTAAAAATATAACAGATGTAAGTGCATTAGGTAACGTCCATACTTTAGACTTAACTCATTGTAAATTAATTACAGATGTAAGTGCATTAGGAAATGTCCATACTTTAAATTTATTAGAATGTAATTTAATTACAGATGTAAGTGCATTAGGTAAAGTTCATGATTTATGTTTAAATTGTTGTGATAAAATTACAGATGTTAGTGCATTAGGTAACGTCCATACTTTAAATTTATGTTGTTGTAAAAATATTATAGATGTAAGTGCCTTAGGAAATGTTTATGAATTAAATTTAAGTCATTGTGATAATATTACTGATGTAAGTTTATTAGGAAACGTTCATAATTTATGTTTAGCTGATTGTAATAAAATTACAAATGTTAGTGCATTAGGAAACGTCCATACTTTAGAATTAATGGGTTGTAATTTAATTACAGATGTAAGTGCCTTAGGAAAAGTCCATACTTTGTCTTTAAACCGTTGTTATAAAATTACAGATGTTAGTGCATTAGGAAATGTTTATGATTTAGATTTAAGTAGTTGTGATAAAATTATAGATGTAAGTGTATTAGGAAAAGTCCATACTTTAAATTTAAGTAATTGTGATAATATTACTGATGTGAGTGTATTTAGAAACGTTCATAATTTAAATTTAAGTCATTGTAATAATATTGTAGATGTAAGTGCATTAGGAAACGTCCATACTTTAGATTTAAGATTTTGTGATAATATCATAGATGTTAGTGCATTAGGAAATATTTATGAATTACATTTAAGTTTTTGTGAAAAAATTACAGATGTTAGTGCATTAGGAAACGTTCATACTTTATACTTAAATAGTTGTAATAAAATTACTGATGTAAGTGCATTAGGGAACGTAAAAATTTTAGATTTAGAAAATTGTGAAAATATTACAGATGTTAGTGCATTAGGAAATGTTAAAACATTATTTTTACCTTAAAAAAATTGATTTAAAATAAATATAATATTATAAACTATATAATATAATGTACGAGATATTTACAAATATAGATTTATTTAGGTATATTAATGAATATACAGATTTAAGAAGTTTATGTGATACATGTTCATTTGGCAAAAATCAAGAATTTTTGTCAAAAGTAGCTAAAGGAAAACTTTGTTTTCCTTTAGGTTCATTATTTGCAACATTAAAAAAATATATTAATTACAAATTAAATAGAGAATATTCATTAATGTATTATGATGATATTTTATTTAGACAAAGAGTGTTAAATAAAATATTCAATTCGTATAAACAATTACATTTAGATGTAAGTGATAGTAGGATTACTGATGTAAGTGTGTTAGGAAACGTCCATAGTTTAAGTTTAAGGTATTGTTATAAAATTACAGATGTAAGTGCATTAGGAGGCGTCCATACTTTAAATCTACATGGTTGTAGATATATTACTGATGTAAGTGCGTTAAATAATGTTTATGATTTAAATTTAAGCGGTTGTGAAAATATTACAGATGTAAGTGCGTTAGGAAATGTTCATTTAATAAAAAATTAAAAATTTTTTATTAAAAGTAGGGGTAAAATAAAAATTTTTAATTTTTATTTTGCCCGTCCATACTTTATATTTAGGTAGATGTAATGAAATTATAGATGTAAGTGCATTAGGAAATGTTCATAATTTATACTTAAATAATTGTAATAATATTACAGATGTAAGTGCCTTAGGAAATGTTCATTTAATAAAAAATTTTTAATTTTTTATTAAAAGTAGGGGTAAAATAAAAATTTTTAATTTTTATTTTGCCCGTCCATACTTTAAATTTACACAGTTGTGATAATATTACAGATGTTAGTATGTTAGGAAACGTCCATACTTTAGTTTTAAGTGAGTGTAATAAAATTACTGATGTTAGTGCATTAAAGAATGTCCATTCTTTAGATTTAAGTTTTTGTAGAAAAATTACTGATTTTAGTGCATTAGGTAAAGTTCATTTAATAAAAAATTTTTAATTTTTTATTAAAAGTAGGGGTAAAATAAAAATTTTTAATTTTTATTTTGCCCGTTCATTATTTATGTTTAAATGGTTGTAATATTACTGATGTAAGTGCGTTAGGAAATGTCCATACTTTAGATTTATCTTGTTGTAATAAAATTACTGATGTAAGTGCGTTAGGTAAAGTTTATAGTTTAAAATTATTTTGGTGTAAACAAATAACAGATGTAAGTGCATTAGGTAACGTCCATACTTTAGATTTACGTATGTGTGAAAATATAACAGATGTAAGCATGTTGGGTAATGTTCATTTAATAAAAAATTAAAAATTTTTTATTAAAAGTAGGGGTAAAATAAAAAATTTTAATTTTTATTTTGCCCGTTCATACTTTAGATTTAAGTGAATGTAATAATATTACTGATGTATGTGCGTTAGGTAATGTACATTTAATAAAAAATTAAAAATTTTTATTTTGCTCGTTCATACTTTGAATATATCTGAATGTAATATTACTGATGTTAGTATGTTAGGAAAAGTTCATTTAATAAAAAATTAAAAATTTTTTATTAAAAGTAGGTATGGAAGTTTGTAATAATATTATAGATGTTAGTGCATTAGGAAATGTTCATTTGGTAAAAATTCTTTGATTTTTATTTTGTCTGTTCATACTTTAATATTGTCTTTAAAAAATTGATTTAAAAATGGATTGAAAGAATATTTATATTATAAATTATAATGACCGATATGTCTACAAATACAAATTTATTAAGAGCTATTGAAGAGGAAAAGAATTGTTTAATAATAAAATATTGTGCAGAAATGAATAATAATGATGAAGAAGAAAGATGTTTTGTGTTAAATGAATTATATTCAAAAAAATTCAAAATTAATCCAATAAACGAGATAACTATCACATATTCAACTGCTGGAGGTTATGATTCTGATGAAACTATTGCTAAATTATATTTTATAGAAACAATATCAAAAAACACATATAATGAAATTATAAGATTATCTTTAGCAGATGATGAAAATGATATTATAGATTTATTAAATGCGTAAATTGTTTAATGTTGGTGTAAATAATAATTTATGGTTTATAGCCTTTATATATTTTAAACTGGAAAAACATAAGACATATTAGTTGTTATAATAATCCTATTAAATTATCACCACAAATAGAAGAGTTTATAAAATATAAAAAAAAATAATATTTATATAAATACTTTTGGTTTCCATGGTGTACCATCCCACCAAGTATAAGTATTTGGTGATATTAATGGAAAAATAAAATTTTCTAAATTTTCTAAATTATATTTATTATGATTTATATATGATTTAACATAATTTCTTACAGGTTTATGTAGTGGTGTTTTGTTGCGAATATCATGAAATATTTGTTGTTTTTTATTAGATTTATTTTTATGAATATATTTATATTTTCTTTCACCAAATGATTTATCCATATTATTTAATCATATAAAATAAACATTTATATTAAAATTTCAATTTTTATTATTATTATAATAAAAATTATATAAAAATAAATTACAGAATTATATATATGATTTGTTTTTTTTGTGGAGCAAAAATATTAAATTCTGAAATTAATAAAAAAAATAAAATGGCTCGTTTATCATAATGTTCAATAAAAACAAAATCTAAAGATTTTGTTTTTATAGTAGGGGTAAAATTAAAAATCTTTAGATTTTTAATTTTGCCCATTCAAGATTTATATTTTTGATTATAAATATTTACAAAAATGTCATCTAAAAAATTATTAGGTATTAAAAAACCATCTAAATATATAATTATTACTGAACCTGACGGCGGACATACAAGACAACAAGCTAATTATATAACTCTACAACAAGCCAAAAAAACTATTAAAGAATGATAGTGTGGTGGTGTATATATTTAAACTCCCAGATTTAAATTATAATGGTCGATTTTTAAAATATCCATTATGTGAATATTATAATGGATATTTTAAAAATTAATACACTAACTGATGATGTATGGTGTTCTTTTAATGTTGAAAATTTAAAAAATAAAGAAAAAGATTTTTTAGAATATATTGAATTAAAATCATTTTATGATGATTATTATAAAGAATGGAAAATGAATATAGAATATCATGTAGTTGAAGAAATTAATTCTGATGGAAAATGTATTATTTGCAATGAACCTTTTAATGAAATAGATAGTTATAAATGTAAAAAAGTATTTTGTAATACTCATAATACAGAAAAATATATATGTGATTGTAAATAAAAATTAATTTAATATTTACAGTGTAAAATAATAATTTATAATGTATTTAAATTTAAGTAATTGTGATAATATAATATTTTAGATCTTTGTGGGAACGGTAAATTTTTTTCATATAAGTATAGTAATCGCTCCGAACACCATTAATATAATATGAAAAGAATTTACCGTTCCCGTTCCATAGTACTCCATTAAAAAGTATTTCACCACCCGAATTAATGTATATACGTCCGTCGTCTTTTTTATATGGTGATGCGCTGAGAGATGTATTGAGTGAAGAATTTCCACAAACCGAAGATACACCAGATGCACTTGGTCCAGATGCACTTGGTTCAGAGGTGATTGGGTTAGATGCACTTTGTTCAGATGCACTTGGTCCAGATGCACTTGGTTCAGAGGTGATTGGGTT
>Ga0214923_10009020_pt1 | contig 10462 bp, 4 predicted proteins | sample LL1510_MetaG_FD_177993 | JGI IMG/M metagenome (GOLD analysis project Ga0214923, IMG submission 177993) | Freshwater microbial communities from Lake Lanier, Atlanta, Georgia, United States - LL-1510 | ecosystem: Environmental > Aquatic > Freshwater > Lake | place: USA: Georgia | collected 2015-10-15
GTACCAGCTTCGCGTCTGAAACAGCCACTACATGCCATCATTTTTTTGGGAAGTTCAGTTTCATTTAATATTTCGCCGGCGTAAAAACTTGTAAGTGGCACCTCTGCTGTGCCTACCAAAGCCATTTCATCCTTTTCACAGTAGTATGCTTGCTCGCGCCCAGTGGGAAAATAACCAGTTCCAGTCATGCAATCTTCTCTTACAAGGACCGGCACACTCATGGGCTGGTAGCCTTTATTAGCCAGTTTGTCGTAAACGTAGCGCAGGACAGCTTGTTCAAGACGAGCTCCAAGTCCAGTCAATACATAACTGCGGCTTCCCGCGATCCGGACTCCACGTTCAAAATCAACAAGCCCATGCTTTTGCCCCAGCGTGATGTGATCTATGGGTTTAAAATCAAATGTAGGCGGAGTTCCCCATTTCTTAACTTCCAGATTTTCCGTGTCGTCTTTTCCAATAGGCACGTCGGAACGAGCCGGCTGAGGAACGAGTAAAAGCATGGCGTCAAACTCAGGCTTTTTTTGCGCAAGACTCGCTTCAAGCTCTTCCATCTGTAGCTTTATTTGTTGTACCTCCGCCTTCATGGCCTCCCTCTGATCAGGAGCTGCTTTGCCAATTTCTTTTGATAGGCGGTTTCTTGTGGCTTGGAGCTCTTCCCATTTGGTTTGGAGGGGGCGAATTTCGGCATCAAGCTTGAGCAATGCATCGATATCGATGTTGTTGCGCTTGTCGCGGGCGCCTTTTTTAATGAGATCCGAATTTTCCCTGATGTATTTGATGTCGAGCATGGCGGTTATTCGTTCCTATAAGTTTTACCCGCAGAAGACCGGTCAGACAGGTGGCCATCGAAGTGGGTCGAATTGAGACTCAGTATATTAATGAAATCAATTAGTTATAGCAACCTCCTTGGAGGCGCACCGTTCACCCTTAATATTAAGGGTGCAACAAGCTGGCATTTTAAGCTTTTTATGTTGATTCTAATAGATTTTTCTTGTTAGTAGAGGCCTATCAAAGGTGAGGTATTTTGTGGCATTGACCGAGGCATCGTTGGAAAATGTGTTTACCCGCATGGGTTTGCCTTACGCGCCAGTTATTCTTGCGCCTTTAGCAGGCGTTTCAGATCATCCATTCAGACGAGCTTGCGCTAGAAACGGTGCTGACCTTACTTACGTAGAAATGATTTCGGCCACCGCGATGCTCTATGAGAGTAAGCGCACCTTTGACATGCTGAAGCGGCATAGCGAAGAGTCAATTCTTGGCGTTCAAATCACTGGAAAGTCAGCAGACGAGGTAGGCAAAGCAGTCGAAATTCTCGACAAAATGCCTTTTGACACTGTTGATATCAATATGGGTTGTCCCGTTAATAAAGTTGTTAAGTCAGGGTGCGGAAGTGGAATTTTAAAAGACCCAAAGCGAGTCTATGAGACGACAAGAAATGCAAGGTTGGCTACGTCAAAGCCTCTGTCCGTAAAAATTCGACTTGGTTGGGACAGGAACACTGTCACTTGGCCTGAAGTTTTAGATGCTGCTCAACAGGGTGGTGCCGAATGGATCACGATTCACGGCCGCTTGAGAAGTGATGATTACGGCGCCCCCGTCAATCTCGATGCTATGGCTGATCTTAAGAGGCGTTCAAAGGTTCCAATCATCGGAAACGGCAATGTGTTCAGTTCTGGCGATGCTCTCTACATGCGTGAAAGAACCGGTGTGGACGGCGTCATGGTTAGTCGTGGTGCCCTAGGAAATCCGTGGGTGTTTGATGCGATTAAAACTGGAGAGCGTTCTGTAAGTGTGGATGAGTGGGAATCCGTGGTGTTGAGCCATTTGCAGTGGCAGCAAGAAGAGTATGGCGATATTGGTTCTGGCGCAGTCTGCATGCGTAAACATCTTCTGTGGTATGCAAAGGGTTGGCCAGCAGGCAAGAAACTACGGGAGACCATTAGCCAAACGGGGAAAATCTCCGATTGTCTGGGCCTTGTGAAGGCTTTTGCTGAGGATCTGAGAAAACAAGGCGTGATTGAAAGAGCTGTAGTTTGGCCCATGGATCAGGAAAACCGATTTCAGTGGGATCCTAAATTTGACATGGACCGGCAATTGGACCGTGGTGTTGGCGATGATGGTCTAGTTTTAACGGGTGTCTAAGACCTTCAGGCAGGTCAAATTGACCTGCTAGTTTTACCGTGCGGTTTAGAAGTGTGACTTGTGTGATCAAAGTGTCGCATTATTTGTTAGAGAGTGCATAAGATTTATTGAAATGATACGCAGGTTTTGATTAATAGAGGGCATCGAGGGTCGCAAATTTTAAGTTTTCTGGGTCGTGGGCTTCATCAAAAAATTTTATGGAGATAATTATGAAAAGGCTCGTTCAACTAGTGACTGTGTCTGGCTTGATGATCGCAGGTTCTGCTTTTGCTGCGGAAGTGACCGCGACAAAAAAAGCAGCCATCATGACCCCAATTGAAAATATGTACGGCCGTGTTGAAGTTCGTCAGACAAGTATGCGATGGAAGAATGCGAATGGCAAAGTTGAGAACGGAGTCACGAGCTACCGATTGCTTCCAAGACTTGGAACCAAGGCCTTTAATGATCGTCTCGATGTATATGTGGAAACTCCGATAACGAATGAAGCCAGGACCAGCATGTACTCGCAGTCCACCTCGGCTTACCAGGCGACTTTTGTAGCACTTGCAGGCGAGACTTTTTCTATTACTCCATATGTACAGGGATACTTACCCCACAACGGCAGCGATCTTTCATCTGATGCTGCGGTGAATTTCACTGCTGCGACAACTTATAAGTCCGTTCTAGGTGCAATTGACTTGCGTGGTGGATTTGAACCCCATGTTGCATCCGGTACCGAGCCGATGCGTTCGGATGCGCGAGTAGTTCGCAACGGTTCTTTAGCCCTTGGTGAAGATGGAAATCCCGAGACGAAAAACATTGAGAATCGGGAACCTACCACAATGATGGAATACATTGTTGGATTTACATTTACGCCGGTAGTTGCTCCAAAACTAAGCCTTTCCGTTGATGCTTTTATTGATCGTGAATACGCGCCTGTTTATGAAGTTCAAAGTGCAGAAAGTGCGGAATCTGTGAAAAAAGTTGGTTATAAAATCGGCGATGCAACCACGACAGATGTAGTATTGAACTATGCTGCAGATAGCCTCACCTCAATCCAGTCTCTCACTAGACTTCGCCATGACGGATGGTACGCTGCCGGCAAGTCTTTTGGCAGTGATGGCCGTATGCCTCAGATCGAGCAAAGGATCTCTCTCGTACATAAATTGTTCTAAAAAAGACTTTTTGAAGACTTAATAAACCTGCGGGAGAGTGCTTCCGTAGGTTTATTTATTTAAGTCTTCTGGGAAAAATGACGGTTTTTATAATTAACCAATTTGTCTTCAGTCTATTTTAGGAATTTTAGCCGGAATGTGGGGTATCTGCCCGCGATGAGCTATAATTTTAGGTGGTAGAATAAAAGCTATTTCTAGCAGGAGCTGTTATGCGCCTAAATTCGTTGAGAAGCTTGGTAAGTCAGGGCATTCAGTGGTACGAACATCATGCCAACAAATTTCGTTTTGGCATTTTGTCAGGCCTGATAGGCCTTACGAGCGTAGCAGTTCTTCTATCATCAATTACCTCTTGCAAATCTTCACAAAAAAATTCAAAGCCTGACGCAGTTTCGGCTGCTCCTGTCCTTCCACTTGCTGTAACACCTGCAGAGGAAATGGCACAGAAAGAAGTGGTGAGCTCCAGCACCGAGGCTGCATTAACGGCTGTGAAACCAGACGTGGTTATTCCAGGTAGTAAAAATGATCCGGCTTTGGACATGGAGGCAGTAGGAGAGTCAGAAAATGTTGCAGGTCCAGTTGTTGGGTTTGAGGTGTGGCAGGACGATAAGCCCGTGTCGACAATTCTTACAGGTAAACAAGTGCTGTTTAAATTAACTAGTTGGACCCGGGATACAGGATCAAGTGATAGCTGTCCCTTGAATCCTGGAATTGTGCAGGCCTCATGGACCGTGGGCTCTAAACCAGCGGCTGATGTGCAAAGGTTGGCAGGCCAGGACTGCAGAGCACTCGATTATAGCGGCATGTTTACAAAAGAGGGTTCTATCACGGTAAAGCTGGATGTTTTATCCGCTGATGGTGAGCTTGCGTCGTCTGTAGAGACATTTCCAGTTAAATCCGCAAATTAGTCGATATCGCTAAATCAAATCAACGAGACAAACCGGATTGGTAAACAGGATGTGTCCAGTTACTGGCACATCCTTGAATGCATTTTTTATGATTTGCTTATAAGCGTTGACCTGATTCTCATAGCCTTTAGATTTGCAGAAAGCCAAGGCGTGCTTAGGATCTACAGTTGAGGTTTTGAAATCAATCACTCGAATACTGCCGTCGTTTCTAATGACAACCATATCAGAAATGGCGTTAACTAGATTTTCACCTTGGATTTCCGCCATGGGAAGCTCGCAGTGGATAGCCTGAGCATCGGCAATAATAGTTTTCCACGCATCTGATTCTAAAAGAATTGAAATGTCACTAGTAGCCAAACCAATTAAGCGTTCCATCTCGCTCTCTGATATTGCTTTTTGCGCGACGCCAGAAATAAATGATTTCATACGACTTAGGGACCAATTTTGTTTTTTGATTTTCAACTCAAGGCACTTGTGAACGAGGGACCCGAATGTGGCACTTAGCTCCACTGGAATTCGATTTGAATTTTTGACAGGCTCAACCTCTTCGGGGACAGGTGATTCATGCCCTTCTAGGCGATGGCCTGGCGATTGAGCTGACGGAGTCAAAATATTCAAAGGCGGATACTTACGTTTTGACTTTAGCTCAAGTTGGATCACCTCAGTTTTCTCTAAAACCTCTTCGGGTTCGTGAAGGATGACGTCCAGCTTACTATTCGTAAAGATCGTAGTAAGAGTGTCTGCTGACGTTAGAGTTTTTTTCTCAACCCCCTGAAGCTCTAAAGCAGCTTTTTCCAGCAAGGCAAAGAAAGCAAAAGGGTCGTCTTTTATTGCGCCTGTGATCACGATGTGATTGGACGCGCGTGTCAGGGCTACGTAAAGTAGTCGGGCCTTTTCAGATCTCGATTCGCCTTCATTATAGGCAAGGATCTCTTCTAATTGTCTGAAGCTTTTAGGCCTTTGTGTGGAATTTCCTATATACCAAAAACCTTCTTGCCCAGGCCTTGCGTCTTTGATCCAACCGTGATCATCCCGATGCCAATCGTCGGAAGATCCTGCAAGGATGACACAAGGAAACTCCAGACCTTTACTTTTATGAATGGTCATTAAAGTAACAGCATTATTGGTTAAGGAGGCATTTCCGGTCTCATCAGCTTCACTTAGGTCTTCTAGGCTCTTGGATAGGCTATCCGCACTAGTCGCCGCCGTAGCTGATCCAGCACAGACGAGGTCAAACCATTTTAATACGTTGGCTTTTGCAAGCGGACCTTCGACCTGGCCAAATGATAAAAAATAGAGGTCAGCAATTTTGTATTTCGTTAGTAATTTACCAATGACCGCAGACATAGATTCGTGGTGGTGAGTTGATGCGAGATCATCTAATAGTTCAAAAGCTTTCGGAGCATTAGTTTTTAAATTTTTCCAAATAAGCTTAGATCCACCTGATAAAATAATTTGTAGACACTCGTCACTAAGTCCGCAAACGGGAGATTTTAACACGGTGCTCAATGCTGCCGTGTCCGCAGGCCAAGCCAGCCATTGGACTAGTGCTAATAAATCCTGGATTTCAGGACGTTCATAGTAGCCCTTTTGCTCGAGGCGTAAAGAAGCAATGCCTTGCTCGCGTAATGCATCCTCGTAGACATGTGAGTTAGTGGATTTGGCGTACAAAATCACAAAATCTTTTGGTTGAGGTGCGCGCCAATTTTTAAGTTCCGAGTCATAGACTTTTGAATCAATTTCACCAGTCAAGCAGGCTTTCACATGTTGAGCGATAATTTTGGCCTCGCGCTCTACTAGCGGAGTTTTTTCGGCCGATTTTTCCTCATCTGGTTTGTTTTCTAAAATCTTATAGATCGCAACAGACCCATACCCTGCATTCTTGGCGGAAGAATGGGTCGGAAAATGAGGTATGTTATTACCGTCGATGAAAACATTATTAACGAAATTTAAAATAAAATTAGAGCTGCGGTAGCTTTGACTCATGTTACAAGGTATAAGCCCAAACTTTTGCAGGTTTGCTTTCGCTATATCTAGTACCTCTGGATCAGCTTCCCTAAAGCGGTAAATGGATTGTTTCTTGTCGCCAACAATGAATACGCTAGGATTAGGACCTAAATCAGCGTCACGTGACTGTCCTGAGAGAAGTTCGCGCGATAATTGTTCGAAAATCATCCATTGCAACCGGCTGGTGTCCTGAAATTCGTCTAGCATTAAATGGCGGATGGGTGACCAGGCCATGGCGCGTGCACCTGAAAGATTCTCATCGCAGGCCAAAAGACTGACTCCTTTGACGGCATCTGAGAACGTGGCGGAACGATCATCGACTTTGAGTTTATGAGAAGCATTGGCTCGCGCCTCAAATAGTGTCCATAACAATTGAGAAGTTCGATTCAGTCCTGCAACTTTGTGTTGGTCTGTCCAGAATTGAAGCTTTTGTGACAAGGCCAAAAATTCCGGGTTCGATGTTTTCTTAGCGGTTGCAAATGTATTGCCATTCAACGCTTCAAGATTTGCAGTCAAAACTGCGCAAGAAGCCAATCCAGCAAGGTCATGATTTCTAACAGCTGATGCGGCTGCTTCGCGTTTTTCCGCATTACTTGCCAGAGCAATTACGGAGAGAAACAAGGCTTCGTTCTCTGCTAGGAAGGATTTTGGATCCTGAGGTTCTGTTGGCAAATCAAAAAGCTTTAGACCGTGTTGTCCAGTGGTTAGCTTTATGAGCCAAGCGAATGTTTCGCTTTCAGTTAGAGGAGAGATGGCAGTGAGTAGGCTTCTGATTTTCTCGCCTGGAGCATTGGCTACCAGTGAACGCATGAGCCTTATATTCTCGGCATCATCTTCGGCGCTGGATAAAACTTGAGCCCACGCTTTAGCGTAAAGACGATTGTGCTCAAGTGTCGATAAAAGTTTCCACGGGGACTCAAGCACCTGGTCATTAACATTTATACTTGTCTCCAATGGATAGCGTCTGCACCACTGCAAAAAAAGCGAATCAATAGTTGTGATTTTAAGCGTTTGCGTTTTTTCAAGAATAGCTCTTGATGCCTGTTCTGGAGAGCGTAACGCAGTGTTTAAACCTTGTGGACGCCATGATTTTACCTGGTCAATAAACCCTAAGAACTCCTTACTTCCTCGTCCAAGTTTAATGGCGTCTTTAACGATTCGCTCTCGCATTTCAGCGGCAGCTTTTCTCGTGAAAGTTACAGTAAGGATGGAGGAAGGGTCGGCACCGGCAACCACTAAGGCCAAAAATCTACGACTAAGCTGCCAAGTTTTTCCGCTGCCCGCTGAAGCTTCAACGAGATAGCTAGCCCATGGGTTGTAAGGTGATAAATCAGACGCTGATTGTGGCCTAGTCACGAAGCACCTGCCTTGGCCTGCCCACTTATATGGTCTCGATAACGCGGATCTTCTTTTCTGCAGATCCCTGCAAATTTACAAAACCCACAATCGGAAGGGTCTGCTTCAAATCGCTTAGTCTCTTGTAAGGCTTTCAATCGGCTGGTCCACCTCGATTCAACAGCTGTAATCGTCTCGACTAGTTCAAGAGGTTTCATGTTTCGCGGAAGAAGGCCTGATGCTTGTAACAATGGCTTAATATTGCTGCCCACAGCAGCGAAGGTCGCCTTGCCCTCTTTTAGATTAAAGTAAACTGTAGCAATGTTTTCTGAAGATATTGAGGACTTCTCGCCTGTGTAACTTTTAAAGTTTGAAAATACTTTGGCATAGAGGGGAAGTTGAGGTTCAAGGCCCTCTGATAGTAGTTTTTTGGTTGGAACCGTAGAAGTTTTATAGTCGACTAGGATCGCCATGTCGTGAGTTTTGTGAACGGCGTCGATGGAGCCTTTTACGCTTATAGGTTGATCAGCAACGATAAAAACAACGGACGAGTCACTTCCTAAAGCTACCTCGGTCTCAACAGTTTTTAGGGAAAATCCGGCGTCAACTAACTGTGACCAAAAATTAGCGACATCTCCCCAACCTTTAGCAGTCATCTGTTGGAAATCTTCGCTGCGTTGTAACGATACTGGAACCAGTATTGAAGCCAGCGCATGAAGCCGCTCTTCTGCCCAAGTGGCAAAATCTCGGCTCGACTGAGGGCTCATGCTTAAGTCTAGTTTGGGGTTTAGACCGGGAGGGGGCTTTGCGGCGAAAAATTGCTCTAATACGTTGTGAAGAAGCTTGCCAACATTGATTTGCACCCGGTCCTCTGGCAGGTCAACCGAAGAAATACCATGAGCTTCGAGCAAGTACCTGTAAGGACACCAGAGAAGATTGCGCAACCTTGACGCCGACGCCGAGGAAGTCAGCGGTACATAGTCGTTTACAAGGCCTTCCAAGGGAATTTCCTGGCTAGGCTTGGCAGTGGGTTGATTGACCTCGCAACCAAGCCAACGTTGGGACGCGGAAAGATTGGCGGGCGCCACCTTCAGTCTTGAAGCAAGACGTTCAATCCACCTTGAGCGAATCAAAGGAAGGCTGTTATCAGCGAGAGCATAAGAAAGATGCACGTTTGGAATCCGGCAAGTCAGCAGATGAAATGTAGTATCTTCAAGTGCCTCTAGCTCATCCCAGCCCGGGAGTCCGATGCTTTGGCGCATGGCGTTGTCGATCAAGCTATCAATGGGAAGCGCATGAGGGAAAATGCCCTCGATACAACCTACCAAAATGGCGTGAGACAAGGGGATGTAGCGAGCCTCGGTGAGTGCAATGATCTGTAGCCCAGATAGCGGTTCACCTGTGTCCCGAACAACGCTGCCGGCCGCTACTTGGTGTAAGTCGTTCAAGAATTTGGGCCAGGCGCGATCCTTGTAATCGATAAAAGGAGACAAACTAAGAACTTGATCAAGTGCTTCGTCAAGGATCTCCCAGGATTTGCGATCGCGAGGTAACTGTTTGAACTGCTCTAATGCAGCACTATTCAAGGTAGTGCGCAGCTCGTCGACTCTAGAAGTGAAAGAATGTTTTTTATTGGAATTTTCTGGAAAGCACCAAGTCAGAGCCCTCAGGATATAGTCAGCCAGCTGCGGATCGTTAAATGTCTTAGCTAAAAAGCTCTTTAATTCGTTTGAGTGCGGTGTTTCGCGGCCTGGAAAATCTTTCAGTTTGTGCTGAAGATATTCAAAATCGAAATTTCCTGCAGTAAAAACGATCCTCGTAACAGGGTGCAAGAGAAACTGGCCCACAGCGTGGATATCAAAATGACGACCGACTTCTGATGCTAGACGAATCCAATTTGCAGGCAGGGTTGTGCTCCATGATGCGGCGAGAGGAATATTCACCGTCACCTTAAGGTTTAGTTCCTCTGCCGATTTTGCAGTGAAATATCGCGATATAGCTGCCAATGCCGGGCCATAGACTTGCTCGTCGGGGACGATAATTGCAATTTCGTGCGGTGGTATGCCTTCTTGGATAAGGCTATAGGCTTTGTTCAACGCATGCATAGCTTCGTGGGAGATGTCTGCAGCCGAGGTCAAGGATTTTACCCCACAGCCCCAGATTTTTTCTGGTGCATTACCTTTCGGCAAATCTACTGCCTGACGCAGGCTCGCAAGCGGTGAGAACTCGACTGCTGGCGGCGGTACATCTAGCCATACTTCCACGTTACTTAGATGACCTATTGAAGAAAGTAGGGCGAGCTCCAACTTAGGCAAGGATGTTAATCCTGCAATGATGATCTTTGAGTCCGCTAAATGGTCTGGTAACACGGGGTTTGTAAGCCAATGATGAATAGCCCTATAGCGGCTTAGAGCAGGTGTGGTCCAATTGAGACTCAGCAAAGAGTTGTCGAAAAGATCTAAGGCGTTAAACACATCATCCACACGTCGACGCAAACTTACGAGTGTCTCGGGACTCCGTCGCCAGTCGTGTTCAAATCTTTTTAGAAGTTCTTCGCGAGCTTGCTCCCGCACTCCGCTGCGAAACAATTCGGAGTGAAAATGCACCAATTCGTGTGCATGGGAAGGGTTGGTATTTAGTTTGCGGGGGGCTTCACGCTCAATTAAATCTTCTATGATTCGCTCCATGACAAGCTCAGCTTGAGAACTAACCATAACCGTGTTGGATTCAAAATAATCACTAATTACATCCGCAATAAACTGGTCCCAAGTCATCATCCTAGGAAGCACTCCCGCACCACCTTGGCGAAGCAGTAATTCCCTGGTCAAATAAAGTTGAAGGCGCTGAGTAGGCAGAACAACATACTTGGTTTGAATTAATTCGGGTTTATCAAGCAGAGCCGATGCGATAATAGAGACT
>Ga0214923_10009021_pt1 | contig 10461 bp, 12 predicted proteins | sample LL1510_MetaG_FD_177993 | JGI IMG/M metagenome (GOLD analysis project Ga0214923, IMG submission 177993) | Freshwater microbial communities from Lake Lanier, Atlanta, Georgia, United States - LL-1510 | ecosystem: Environmental > Aquatic > Freshwater > Lake | place: USA: Georgia | collected...
CCCGAGATCGCTCCGAGAGCTTCGCCTTGAACTCGGGGTCTGCGTGCATTGCCCGCACGCCCTCCGATTGCTTCGCCCGGAACTTGGGGTCTGCGTGCATCGCCCGCATTCGCTCCCGAGATCGCTCCGAGAGCTTCGCCTTGAACTCGGGGTCTGCGTGCATTGCCCGCACGCCCTCCGATTGCTTCGCCCGGAACTTGGGGTCTGCGTGCATCGCCCGCATTCGCTCCCGAGATCGCTCAGAGAGATTCGCTCTGAACTCAGGGTCGTTGTGCGGGAAGCCCCCCGAACCGCCAGTCTTAATGTTGTATGTATCCGATCGGCCGCACCACTCTTCGGTAACGATCTCGGACTCCTTGATATATGCCGCATCTTCGTCGTCATACGAAAAGAGCGTTCGCCTCTCGAACGCATCCTCGCCGTGTTTTTTAATCGCATTCGTGAGATGCTTGCCCGACCCGAGATACCCATCGAATTCTTCGCCGTCCTGCTTATGGACGCCGACGTACTTCTTCCCGTTCACCTTGTTCGTCGTTTCGTAGACGATCCACGGCATGGCAGGCCTCCTTGTCTGGGGTGCGAGTATCCGTACAACAGGACGATTCAAAATTCCGGCAACGCCGCCCAGCAGTCCCCGTCTCGAACGTCACCCATGTCAGCCGTGATCGGACTGGCGTCGGAGGGATGCTCCGGAATGAAACATGCCCAATCGTCTTCGTGGTCTCTCCACCCGGCGAAGCTCCGCCGGCTGCCGTCTTCGAGCAACTGGCTGACGATTGCGACGACGCCTCTCTCGGGCTTCGCTTCTGAAATCGGAGTCCAGATCACGTCGTCACCTTGACGTAGAGTGGCGTGTTCTCGCCGACCCACGCGCACAGCGTGTTGAAGCTCAGGTACTCCTCAGCCTCGTCGCGAGTCATGCCATCTCGATCCATGAGAATCTGAATGCACTTGTCGACGTCGTAGATCACGATGTGCGGACGAATCGTGCTCACGCTGTAGCCGATGATCGCGTCGTCGAACCCGTCGGCCGTGAGGGCCTCGGGGTTCAGGTCGCGAAGCTCGGCGATCGGGTCCCGGGCGACCATGACGTCACGCCTGATTCGCAAGGTAGTTGTCGAGCCCAATCTCCTCGATCACCGCGCGGATCGCCTCGATCTCGATGAGCGACGCCTCGCTGTCGGCGAGCAGGTCCTTGAAAATCTCCGACGACACGGCGTCGCCAAGCTCGATCGCCATCGAGAAGCCACCTCGCTCGATGTTCGCGGCCGCCAGTTCCATCTGGTAGTTGGCTTCGAGGGCACCGACGAAGTCATGGCGAGGCCACACGACAGAGTCGTGCTGGGCCTCGGGCGTGACGTCGTAGAACTCCAGGCGATCGATGAGCTTCTGGGCGTGGCCCCGTTCCTCCTCGGCGTCACCGGCGTACTTCTCGGCCAGCTTCGGATAGCCGTAGGTCGCGTAGTGCCGGCTTTGGAGCGTGTAGGACTCGACGGCCGCCCAGTGCAGGGCGAGCGAGGACTGAAGAATGTCGATGATCTGCTTCGGGCCTGCGGGCATGATTCACTCCATGCGAGAGAAACGGGAATACGCTCCGGCGAGCTTGTAGAAGTCCCACAGGAGAAGGTTTTTCATGTGGCATCCGGACGTTCCCATCGCGTCCCAGATGATGAACCACTGACCTTGCTCGATGAGACTGAGGTCCCACATGAGAAGCGCGCCGCAGATGTCAGCGAACGGCAGGTCGTCTTCCTCGCAGTATTCGACCAGGGCCTTCGAGACCTCGTCGTAGATGTACTCTTGCCGGCCTGTCGCAGGGCCGCTGGGCAGCGGAGCATCCATGAGGCGAGGCCAAATGTACGCCACGGCAGCGGCCGCCTTGCGTCGGCCTTCCAGGCTCGTGTCGCCGAAGTAGCTGGCGATCACGGCGTCGATCTCGCAGAGTGACTCCTGCTTGATCTCCTCAGGCCTGGGCGGGACGGCGTCGCCGCGAACCTGCTCCCAGGCTTGCTGGACCGTCCAGTTGTCGAGAATCTCGGGCATGAAAAAACCTGAGGGCCGGCGATCCATCGTCCAGCCCTCAGGCTGAGCGCCGATCCGTGGCGAGCGGGTATCGTATCCGTACTTTAAAACCTGTCAACGGGTTTTTGCCGCGAGCCACTTGGCCGCCGCCTCGGCGACGAACGTCCGCTTCGAGGCCTTCACGAGATTCTCGATGTAGATGCGGTAGCCAGCCGCGTCGATCTCGTCGAATGTCTTGCCTGCGAAGATGCCGTCACGAATGCGGAACTCGTCCTCGCGAGAGGCCTCCTCATCCAGCTTCTCCAGAATGCCGGGGACCGGATCGACGAACTGGAGGCTGAGGCATCCCCAGCCGCACTGCACGAGCCACTGCGGCTTGCCGTCGACCTTTCGCACGTCAGCAAGGTCGAGCACCGTCATGCCGCACCGGTCGCACGAGTAGTGGCCGTCGAGCGAGGCCAGGAACGGCCGGTCGTCCGGAGCCCATTCCGAGGCCGTCGAGGCATGCGTCTGCTCGACAGGCTTCTGTGCCTTCTTCGTCGTCTTCTTCCTGGCCTGTCCGTCCCGCTCCTCGGGGGCGATCTCGAACAGGAGCCCGCTATTTGGAGATGTGCTCAAGAATCCACTCCCTGTGCCTGCTGATCCGCGTGTGCCCAGACTCGTCGCCGTATACCGATCTCGGCGAGTGCTTGATTGCCATGACGACCGAGTTGACTCCGGCCAGCTTGTTTCCGATGAACAGGCCTCCGCCCGAGTCGCCCGGCGAGATGAGGTACTCAAGCTCGGTCCTTTTGCCGCTGTCGACCGAGCACACAAGCAACCCGCTGCTGTCGACGTAGTCGATGATGTTCGAGCCGGCCCGCTTCTTGCCATCGGCCACGACGGAGCCGGTCAGGAACGTGCCCGTGATCCCGTAGCCGCAGATGCTCACCACCTGACCGACTTCGTCAGCGTTTCCGTACAACTGGGGATAGAACGAAAGCCCGAACTCTTTTGAACCCATGACTCGGCCGAGGGCGATGTCGCAGCACCCGACACCGGTCTGTCGAAACCTCTCGTGAATGATCACCTCGCCGATTGGGTGCTTCTCGTCGGCGACGTGAACGACCCAAGCCTCGGCGCCGTCGACGACGTGCGCCGCCGTGACGATCCACCTGGGTGAGATAAGGACGCACGAAGCCCACGCCGTCTGCCCGCTCTCCTTCTCCAGGCAACTGATCCGTGCGACGCACTTGAACTGGTCTCCGTAGTCCAGGTGCTTCTGGTCCGGGGTCTTGGGGTCGATCGTGCCGGCGGCCGCAATGGCGACCGTCGCCAGGAATGCAAAAAGCGTTCTCATATCGGAATCTCCAATCGGTGCTGACGCCCGTCGCCAACAACAATCAGATTCTCCCGAGTCCTCGTGACCGCCACATAGTTCACGCGGCATTCCTCGTCATGCCTTTCGTCCAGGGCCAGCCTCGCGTTCTCCACGGCTCGGCTGGAAATCGTGCTCAAAATCACGTCGTCGGCTTCGCACCCTTTTGCGGAGTGAATCGTCGAAAGCCGCACCCTCGGGTTGCTCGCCACGTCCACGCCGTGGGCCACTGCCGCTGCCCTCCAGTCCGCAGCCTTCGCGGCGTGCTTGTCTTCGAGTGCGGACGGCCACTTCCCGGCGAGGATCAGGTGCGAGAGCGTTTCGGTGCAGCCGGCGATTGACATGATCTCAGGCGTCGGCAGCACGAAGTCCACGTTCGACCGCTTGCCCTGCTTCCAGGCAGTCTTCTCGCCGTGATGCAAGAGCTTGCCGAGCGACTTGCTCGCGACGGCGATCATCGCGATGGCGTGCGACCAGTCCTCGCCGCTCACGATCTGGCCGTGCTCCAGGTCCCAGAGTGCCTTGTATCCAGACAATGTCGACTCGCCGTGGACTTTGTCGATCCACGAAAAGGGTATTTTCCGTTCCTTGAGCGAGGCCTCGTACTCCGCGAGCGAGAATGCGCACCGAGCCAAAATGAGCGTCGACCGCGATGGGTCGATCCGCCCGACGGCCTCTTCGGCCGTGGACGCCTCGCGGATCGTCCCCCTGTGTGGCGCAGGCTTGATCTTCCTGTCACGGTAGCCTCGCTTCATCTGCCTGAGGCATCGCTCGCCGAGAGCCATTACGTTAGCGGGGCAGCGGTAGCTCTGAGGCATGATCTCCTCGTGAGCATCCCAGGAAGTGAAGTTCCTGTAATCGCTACCACCGAAGCCAAAGATGCACTGAAAAATGTCGCCAACCAGGAACACTCGCTCCATGCTGGGCGAAGCCGCAAGCCTCCGGCAGATTCTGTCGACCACCGCCGATGAGTCCTGAGCCTCGTCGATCGCGAGGACGCGGAGACGCTCCGGTACTTCACCGATCGGGTCCGTCTCGACCGGCCCTTCGATCGTGTTCTTGACTCCGGCAAACCGACTGACGACGTCCGTGAAGTCGAGGCGCCCCTCGCGAGCCTTCGCCCGTTCGTACTTCTCCACAAAGGCCCTGGCGGTCGAGAGCGTGACCGACTCGTCTCCGAGCTTCCGCTGGTCCTCGATCACGCCGGCGAGCGGCCTGAGCGTCTGGCGGGCAAGCTCCCAGGCCTGAGGCTAATGGCGGCGTCACGGTCGCCGTCGGTCGCCTCGTACTCCACGTCGCCCCCCCGGCCCTGGGAGATCGAGATGCGGGCCCCGATCGCGTGGCCGGTCCACTCGGCGCCGTCCTTGCCCTCGATCAGGGCCCCCTCCTCGACGCCCGACTGGCGGAACGCGATCGAGTGAGCCGTCCGAAACCACCCGTGCTTCGTCAGGGCCTCTACGTCGACCCCCCACGAGGCCGCCACACGCTCGGATAGCTCCTGCCTGCCCGCCCGCGTGAACGTGCAGAGGCCGACCTCATCCGTGTCGAGTCCAAGCTCCTCGCGAGCCTGGGTGAGCTTGGCCTCGATGAGCCTCGTTTTCCCCGTTCCTGCCCCGCCTATCCATCTTTCCTGGATTCCCATCCCGCCCTCCTCGAACCAGTCTTTTGGAGAAAAAAGTTCTTTTCTATATAAGGACCTAAACTCTTGTCTTTAAAAGACTTCGAGACGACATTTTGTGGTATTTGAACTTTGAACTTCTGTTTGGAACTGTCTGGGATGAAAAGGGTCCCTATATGGAGTTCGCGAGTTTTCAGATACCAGACAGGCGTTCGAGGGCGCGGATGTGCTGGTCCCCCCAAATCCGCCACCGCCCGAGCGTGCCGGCCACCGTCATCTTCTCGCTCTGGAATTCCTTCTCCCCGACGGCCTCCAGGAGCCGTGTCCGCAGGTCCGAGATGTCCTTGGGCGTGATCGTGTTGTTCTTCTGGCGAACACGGTCCCAGGTCTCGTTCCACTTCAGCCACAACTCGTCCCTGGCGACGCCTCCCCGGGAGACACGACGCCACTTCGGGACGCCGCTCGGGTTGGGCAGATCGTCCTCCTGGTCGCCAGTGAACTTCTCGAAGCCTCTCAGGTAGGCCAGGAGCAGCCCGGCGACGTAGGCGTACCGCATGACGTCCTCGCTCGGATGCTCGTCGGAGCACGCCCCGAGGAGCTTCGCCCTGAGGCTCCGGACCTGTCTCCGCTCACCTGCCTCGTTCTCGACCTGCTCGCCGTTCCAGATGCTGCTCCAGCGGCCTGGGTTGGGGTCATGCAGGTCCATTTTCTTGGTCACCGCCAGCACTGCGGCCGCAACTGCCTTCGGCGACAGAAGCTGATTGCTGTCGAGGGGAATCTGGTACGGGCGATACCCCTTGCCTCGTTCCAGGTGCGGGATGATGAGGCGGTACATCGTCGGGTCCGAGTGAACGACCGCCAGATGCCACTGGCCGGGCTCGTACTCTCTTGCGACCGGGTCCCACTCCAGCCCGAACTGCTCCAACGGCCGCCGGGCATTCCGCTCCAGGTGTCGATTCCGGTAGTGATCGAACTGATCGTTTGCGAGTTTACGAATCTCCTCGTCCGTCTTCGGGACACGGCACTTGAACTGATTGACGCTTCTCAGGATCGTCGTCAGGCGGACCCGGTCGGAGTCGGAGTAGTCACGGCACTGCTGCGCGAGCCACGACGCGATCCCGAGCAGGAACGCGTGGCGGCCGCCCTCCTCGACCTTCTCCTCGCCGGCCAGGATGTCACGGGCCTGCTGGATGACCCCCGACCCCTTCGCCTTCGAGTTGGCGATGACCGCCTCCTTGAACTCGTCAGGCAGCCTCGCCGGCTTCACGTCCTCAGGAGACCGGCCGGGGAGCCACTTGTACTGCACACCGGTGCGGTGCCACGACGTGGGGAACACCGACTGACTGGCCGTCTCGCCTCCGCCGATCCGACACTCCAGGCCGTCGACCTTCACGACGCCGACGTCCGGCAGGTCCGAGTCGTACTGGAACAGGTAGTGTGGGCCTCGCGAGCCCCTGTAGGCCGTCGTGTCGATCTGGTCGAGCCCGAACCGCTTCATCACCTCCAGGGCGTGCTCGTCGTCGGCCTCGACGTCGATGATCCCGGAGACTCGCCCGAGACGGACGCCGATGTTCCAGCGGATGTTGTCGTTGACGTCCTCGAACCACGTCGCGATCTCTTCCTCGTTGTCAGTTGCGAGGTGCTGCCAGCCTTCGCCGGCCGGGTGCTTCCCGATGCTCGGGCAGGCACGGCCCTTCGAGCAGGTGCAGGAGCCGTCCTCGCGGACTCCGTAGAGCTTGACCACCTTCATGCCGAGGGCGGCGAGGGCGGCGGCAGAGGCGAAGATTTCGTTGGGATCGTAGGGCATGTTTCTTCCTCCATGAAAAAATGAGACGACACGGTGCGGGGCTCGCGACCCAGTGCCGCGAGCCCCGCTACTCGTGTCCCGACAATCAACTAGAACGGCACCGCGTCGTCGGTCGCCTTCGAGGCGATCTGCGTGGTGCTGCCCACGAGCACGGGCGTGAGAGGATCGGTAAACAACGCCTTGGCGCGTTCGCCAGCATTCTTCTCGATGTTGCCGACGTGACGCAGCACAATCGCCGCGTAGTCAGCGACCGATCCCTTCCGCTTCTCCAGCGTCAACTCGACGATCGCACGGTAGTGCGGAACGTCGAGCGCACGCAGGAAGTCCTCGACGGGCCGCAGGCTCGTCGGAGAGACCTGCACAAACAGCGGCCGGGAGTCGTTCTCCCGCAGGACGCCGAGCACGCGGCTCGGCTTCGCGCGGGGCGGCTTCCGGTCCTGCCACTGGCAGTACGGAATCTCCTTCCACCGGTAGGTCCCGTCGGCGTTCTTGGCCGCCTCAATCACCGAGAGGTCCAGGTCGCCGTGGTCGCTTCCGATCTTGTGTCCGACGACGCCGTCGAGCGAACGGAGAAACGGAACACTGCCGGGCTTGCTCGTGGCATGCGGCCAGAGGTTGTACTCCGGTCGCGTGGCGACGACGAGCAGGCCCGTGATGTCCTTCTCCGAGAACTCGTTCCCGGCGACGGACCAAGTCCATCGCGTAGAACCGCCGGTCGGAATCTTGACGAACGTCAAGTCCGCACGGCGAAGAGAGCCACCACCGAGGTTCGCCTCGATGATCTCGGCGATCTCGCTGTTGGGCGAGAGCGCAGCAAACGAACCAGCTACCGCAAGAGATGTTGACATTTGTCAACTCCTTTCTTTACCTACCACCAACCAAACGAACAGACACACCGCCGCGACGCGGACGGGTTCTGGTCGCTAAAGACTTCAGTCGAGGTCGAGCACCTCTTCCTCGTGGTACGACTCGGCGACGTACTCGCCGGTCTGCTCACGACGACGCATCTCGAAGAGGGTCTCGTCGATCTCGATCCGGGCACGCTCGACGGCCTCGGGCTTGAGATGCACGACCTTCACGTCGAACGGAGCGAAGCTCTGCACGACGATAAATTTGAACGTGAACGGATCGGCGCCGGCCGCTGCCGCTGCATCCGAGTACCATGCCGCCTGCCAGTCGTAGCCGTACCGACGGAACGACCACTTGAGGTCCCGCCACTCGGAACTCGTGGTCTTCAAATCGAACCACGCGCCCGAACGCGTCACACCGTCCGCGCGAGCCTTACGCTTGTGGCCGTTCGAGTCGGTCCAGAACACGCTCATCTGCGAGTGGGCGACCTGATCCATAAGGGCCTTCGCAGCCTTGTGCTCCCAGAGGCTCGCGATCATGTCCGCCGTCTTCGAGAAGTCGCCCTCCGAGCACTCCACGGCACCGATCGGCAGGCTTGCTCTCCACTCCTTGAACGCGTTGCCTCGCCGGCTGCCGTCCGCCGCGAGCACCCCCGGCGGAGGCACGACGCAGCGAGACCGCCAGTCAACGCCACGGACGACGGCCTCGAACGCCGCATCGACGATCGAGCCAAAAGAGGTCGCCGAGTTGCCGCTGAACAGAGACTTGCCCTCGACCTCTGCGTACCGCTGAGCCCGTCCGCCCAAGACACCGCGATAGCGGTGAACCTGAGACCGGCTCTTGTGCGACTTCTTGGTGTGGTAGACGTCGTTTGCCATGTCGTAGTCCACCAACAGTCCCGTATCCAGACTATGCGTAATCATGCTGCCACCCTCCTCGTCAGGTTGGAAAGAATCGACTCTACGATGTCCGACTTTGCTTGCAGTGCGTTGTAGATGTCCTCGTCGACCGTGCCCTCGGCGACGAGGTGGTAGTACCGGACGCAGTTTTTCTGGCCCGGGCGACGCAGCCGGCCGAGGCTTTGCTCGTAGTCGCCCAAGCTGTGCGACAACGAGTAGTACACGCAGTAGCTCGCACGCGTGAGGTCCACTCCGGCGCCGCCGGCCTGTTGCTGCACGACGATCACGTCGGTCTTGCCATCTTGCCAGTCGCCCAGTTCCTTCACGGCGCCGCAGAGCAGCGAGACGGTGCGGCCCGAGGCCTTGCACTCGTCGGCCACCTCCCGCAGGTCCTCGATGAATTTCACGAACACGACGAGCGGCTCCCGCTGCGGGAAATCCGCAAGGAACTCGCGAAGGGCCAGCCGCTTGTCGGGCTCGCCGGCAATCCGCTCGAACACGTCCGAGCCGTCCGCGCGGGCAAAGCCGCTGGCGGCGGCCTGGAGCCGGCCGACGACGACCATCGCATTGCCAGCCGTGACGACCTCGCCACGCTCCAGGCGGGCGATCTGATCGGCCTCCATGTCGCGGTAGAACTTCTTGACAGCCGCATTGAGCGTCACCGGGATCGTGGTGTGGATCGCATCCGGGAGCGTGAGCACGTCGTCCGCCTTGACTCGGTGGATGTGCTCGTCGATCCGTGCTCGAAGGGCCGCCAGGGCCTCGTCCCGAAATCCCGTGATCCAGCCCGGGTATCGGGGGTGCGTGATCGCGATGCGGTTCTTGAACGAGTGGTAGTTCTCGCCGAGCACTGACGGATCGAGGAAGCGAAACTGCGCGAACCAGTCGAGCGGGTTATTCGGCGTCGGCGTGCCAGACATGCAGACCCGCAGCGACTGCGGATTCGCACGGGCCAACTTCGCCAGGAACTTCGAGGCCTTTCCCGTATGCGACTTGATGCGGTGACTCTCGTCACAGACGATCGCGTCCCACTGCGTGGATTGCAGGGCTTTCGCGACCTCGCCACGATACGCAGAATCGTAGTTCACGACGACGAGCAGCCTGCCCTCCGTGGCAAGCGCGTCGCGTATGGCCTTCGCCCGCTTTGCCGCCGACCCCTCGACGACGACAACGACACGTCGGTCGCCGGCAAACAGCTTGCACTGCTTGATCCAGGCAGGGCCAACGGCGATCGGGCACACAAGCAGGACGAGCCCCCTGTCCCGAACGGCCATGAGCAGGGTGCGGGACTTTCCGCAGCCTACTTCGTGACCCAAATAGCCAAATTGTCGAGACACCAGCCAGTCCGCTCCGGACTGCTGGTGCCCCCACGGGGCGAGGTCCATCTCTTTGTGCCTACCTGTATCCGTACTTTGTTTTGCGAAGTGGGAGCCTAACCGACCGACTGCGTGTCGTGCAAGTGTTGCCGGCGAATTTTTTCGATGCACGCGTCGTAAGCCTCGATGGCCTCGGACTTGTGTCGCTCCAGGGTCTCGATCAGCTTGCGTGCGGCTGCGTCTTTATCCTCGAACACCTGCCCCTCGGCGTAGTTGATGTGCGTGGATTGCCCAAGATTGACCACCGTGCCCATGTCGTGACGGCAGACGACGTTGCCTGTTGCGATCATGGCATCCGGCGGCCTGCCTGTAGGGAACGCGATGGGAATATAAACGCTCATCTCAAGCCTCCTCGTCGTAGTACACAGGGATTGAATTCGCTTTTGCTTCGCACGATGCGACGGCATCTTCGTTGCCCAGGGCCATGTGGCAGTCCGCAGCGTCTTGCCACGAGGCAATTGCCATGAGTCCTAGCCCCGCTTGGCGGTAGTACCTCGCAGACCGCTCGTAGAGCTTCGCCGCCCTGCGGAAAG
>Ga0214923_10009023_pt1 | contig 10460 bp, 11 predicted proteins | sample LL1510_MetaG_FD_177993 | JGI IMG/M metagenome (GOLD analysis project Ga0214923, IMG submission 177993) | Freshwater microbial communities from Lake Lanier, Atlanta, Georgia, United States - LL-1510 | ecosystem: Environmental > Aquatic > Freshwater > Lake | place: USA: Georgia | collected...
GATCTTCAAATCACCAATGGAAAATTAAAAGATCGAGCGATACGCATTATTGAAAAAGCAACTGGGGCATCTCGAACTCTCTCAGAGAAAGCGCTGAGTGACTCCGGTCATGAAGTTAAAGTGGCAATCTTGATGTTGTTGTTAGATATTGATTCAGATAGCGCTCGCGAGAGATTGCGAGCCTCACAGAATCGAGTACGCGAGGCACTTAACTAAAAGCCACGCGTCACCTCGCTTGCGTTTTCATCGCGTAACAGCGATGATTTTTCACGGTTGGCCATGTCGCCGAACTCTCTCTGGGATTCGATGGCCATTCATCTCATTGCTTTGAAGGGAGCATTAGTGAGAATCACAAAGAAAATTGCATTCAGCGCACTCGCAACAGCCCTCGTTGCCGGTTTGATGATTGCACAACCAGCGAAAGCTGCAACGGATCTAACTATCGGTACCGTTCTCGATATCGACAAACTCGATCCACATACATCAACAAACTTTGAAACAATCCGCGATCTTGGATTGGTTTACGGAAGCCTTGTTGAAGTTGGTTCAGGAAACGTCATTCACCCTGGCCTTGCTTCTTCATGGGTCTTCTCAAATGGTGGCAAGACTCTTACCTTGAAACTTCGTTCCGGTGTTAAGTTCCATGATGGAACAGCTTTTGACTCTGCAGATGTGAAGGCAACACTTGAGCGTATTCTTAATACTGCAACTGGAGCTGTCGCACGGTCAAACGTTTCAACAATCGCATCAATTGCGACACCAACACCAAGCCAGGTAGTACTAACGCTTTCTGTTCCCAACGTACCTATCTTGGCCGCACTTGATGGCGTAAACGTGGCGATGCTTTCATCTGATGACATTGCAGCTGGCAAAGTCGGCGGAACAAATAAGCCAAATGGAACTGGTCCATACAAGTTCGTTTCATGGACAGCTGGCCAACAGGTAAAACTTTCCGCAAATACTTCATATTGGAAAGGTGCTCCAACCATTCCAAATATCACTATCCGCGTAATTCCAAATGAAGCATCAATCCTTGCTGCGTTGAATGCAGGAACAATTCAGTTCGCTGCGATTACTGATCCATTGATTATCAAGCAGGTCGGTAAGAATCTCAACGTAATTAAGACTCCTGCGCTTCAGTACTACGCACTTCAGTTCAATACCAAAGTTGCGCCACTTAATGACGTCAACGTGCGCCTTGCAATTCAATGCGCAATTGACCGTAATGAGTTCGTAACTACTGCGCTTCTTGGACAAGGTGCAATTAGCGGTCCAATCACAAGCCCAGCATTCAAGTCTGATACCTCTGCACGGCCATGCCCAACAGTTGATCTTGCTAAGTCAAAGGCTTATCTCGCAGCTGCAGGCAAGACCAGCCTTACCTTTAAAGTACTTGTTACTTCAAATGGTTGGGCAACTTCACAAGCAATGGCTCAGAATTTGAAAGCACAGCTTGCAAAAGCAAATATCACAATGGAACTCGATATCACAGATCAAGCAACATACGTACCACGTTGGTTGGCGGCAGATTTCGTTGCGACATTGGCAAATAACGGTGGCCGTATCGATCCAGATACTATGTACACACGTTATTTCACCTCAACAGGTAACTTGAACAAGGTTGCTACATATTCATCAGCAACACTTGATGCAAACTTCCTTCTTGGTAAATCATCAGGCCTTAAGGCAGTTCGTACCAAGGCTTACGATGCGATTACTAAAGAGCTCGAAGACAATGCTGTTTGGGTATGGTTGGCAACACCATATGAGTACCGAGTTACTTCAAAGAACCTCCGCAACTTCACACTGCTTGCGACTGGTTCATACCTGCCACTTCGTGATGCGAAACTTAGCTAATCGGAGCGATTGAATAATCGATGTGGTGTGTAGCTGAGAAGTTACACACCACATCACTTTCTCAATGAAAACTAATTTTTTCTTTTCAAAACTTCTAAGCGTTCTGCTTACGCTATTCGGTATTTCGATCTTTGTTTTCGTAGTTCTTAGAGTTATACCCGGCGATACGATTACTGGAACTCTAGGTACAGATACCGGTGTTCTCTCTCCAGAACAGATAGATGTTTTGAAACAGTATTACGGCATTGATAAATCACTATTTGGCCAATACACATCGTGGATGGGTTCTTTCCTCAAAGGTGATTTGGGTTTCTCATTTACAACTGGGTTATCGGTCGCAAAATTGACGCAATCATCCTTAGCAGTAACCGCGGAATTAGCCATTTTGGGTACGGTTTTAGGCGTCATCATGGGCATTGCAGTTGGCATGTTTAGCGCTCGCAAACCAGGCAGTGTCCGAGATTTTGCTGGCCAACTCTTCGGACTTCTTGCACTCGCGATTCCAGGTTTTGTTTTGAGCACAACGATTGTTGCAGTGATGGCTAATAAATTTCATTACTTTCCAAATGGCTTGGAGTACATGACGCCATGGAGAAACCCATGGATGAATTTTCAGCAGATGATGTTTCCTGCTCTGGTTCTAGGAATTGCAGTTGCTGCGCCAGTTATGCGAACGACAAGATCTGCCCTGCTTGAGACCGTCGATAAAGACTTTGTCCGTACTGCTCATGGCAAAGGCGTTCCTGCGCGACGCGTTCAATTCAAACACGTTTTACGTAATTCATTGATTCCAATTGTGACAATGACGGGAATTCAATTTGGGTATCTACTTGGTGGTGCAGTTATCGTCGAGAAAATATTCGCGCTTCCTGGAATGGGACGACAGGTTCTTGATGCTATTAACCATCGAGAGTATGCAACGGTACAAAGTAGCGTGATGATTTTTGCAATACTTTTCGTCACGATAAATCTCGTAACAGACCTGATTTATCGTCAGATAGATCCGAGAATTAAATGACATCACGAGTCAAAGAGAAATCGTGGTTGCACTACTACCTTCGTAGTACAAGCGGAGTTATCGGAGCGATATTAGTTTTTCTTATGGTTCTGCTCTCACTTATCGCAGCTTTTAAACTTTATCCGCATGACCCAGTACTCCAAGACATAGAGAACACGCTCAAAGGACCATCGGGTAAATATTGGTTTGGAACCGACCAGTTTGGTCGTGACATATTTTCTCGCTGCCTGGATGGCATGAGACGTTCCATGATTGTTTCCATATTTTCAGTGGCGATTGCAACCGTAGTCGGTGTAACACTGGGCATTCTTGGCGGGTATTTTGGTCGGTGGTTCGACAGCGTCGTGGTGCGAATGAGCGACGTTATCTTCGCTTTTCCTGCGATTTTATTGGCTTTGGCGATAGTAAATAGCCTTGGAAATTCCTGGATTGATACCTCTCTAGCAATCGCTGTTGTTTATACACCTATCTTTATTCGTGTAGCGCGTGGACCAGTATTAAGCACCAAGGAGATGGATTATGTGAAATCTGCTCGCATCCTCGGTTTCTCATCGCCAAGAATTTTGGTTAGTCACATTTTGCCTAACGTGCTTGCACCAATTGTTGTGCAGATAGCGCTCTCACTTTCTTGGGCGATTCTTACTGAATCTGGATTGAGCTTTTTAGGTTTAGGAACTCAACCACCAAATGCTTCGTTAGGTTTAATGGTCTCGGATGCGCAAGCGCTGGCAGCTTTTGCTTGGTGGACTCTCGCATTCCCTTCACTTTTTATCACTATCGCAGTTGTTGGTCTCAATCTGGTCGGCGATGGCCTTCGCGATTCACTTGATCCAGCACGGAGAAATTCATGAGTTTATTATCAATCAAGAATCTTTCAGTAGAGACAGCGTATGACTCACGAGTGCTTGTTAATAATGTTTCATTTGAAATTGAAAAAGGAGAAGCGGTAGGCGTAGTAGGTGAAAGTGGTTCAGGAAAAACTCTCTCTGCCCTTTCTATCCTGGGGTTACTGCCTCGAGGAGTGCAAATTAGTTCTGGGTCGATTTTATACAATGGTAAGGATTTAGTTACCTGCGATAGTGAAACATTGCGATCTATACGCGGAAGAGAAATCTCGATGATTTATCAAGATCCAATGACAGCGCTTAATCCTGTGATGAAATTAGGTGATCAACTCAGAGAAGTGATTGACTCTCATCAATCAAATAACTCTGATATCAATCAGATGATTTTTGATGCTTTTAAAGAAGTTGGAATTCCTGACCCAGAACGAGCATTTCACTCATACCCACACGAATTTTCTGGCGGTATGCGCCAGCGTGTAATGATTGCAATGGCGCTTATCCTCTCGCCGGAGCTGCTTATTGCAGATGAACCTACTACTGCGCTCGATGTGACGATTCAACAGCAGATTTTGGCGCTAGTTCTCGAAGAGCGTAGAAAACGCAATATGTCGATGTTGTGGATTACTCATGACCTTGGCGTAGTTGCAAATCTCGTAGACAAAGTCATTGTGATGTATGCAGGGCGAATTGTTGAGATTGGATCGGTGGAAAGAATATTTAATGCTCCACAACATCCATACACCGCGGGCCTTTTAGCTTCTCTGCCAAAAGCATCAGATAAGAATCGAACTCGTCTTGCCTCTATTCCAGGAGTTCCCCCAAAACCTTGGCTGGTCGGAGACTCATGTGCATTTGCACCACGATGTTCTCGCGCCATCGAGCAGTGTAAATATACAAAGCCAGAGTTAGCGAACGCTGGCGGAACTTCGTCGGCATGTTTTAATCGAGTTGGTGCATAAGAGATGTCATTAGATTTAGCAGGAGCAACGAAACGTTACAAGATTCGCGCAACCGGAACAGAGATTAATGCGTTAAACGGAATTTCACTTTCCCTTCCCGAAGGGAAAACTTTAGGCATAGTTGGAGAGAGTGGTTGTGGAAAATCTACTCTTGCGCGATTAATAGTGGGATTAGAAAAACCTACTGAAGGCTCGATTTTATGGCGAGGTCAGGAGATTGCAGATAAATCTCACGATGCATTCCGCACTCGCTTGTCAAAAACTCAACTTGTATTCCAAGATCCATACTCATCACTTAATCCGCGACAACGAATTGGTGAGTGCATCGCTGAGGTCATTCGAGTTCATAAACTTCGACCAGATAACGAAATTTCAGCCAGAGTAGAAGAATTACTTACTGTTGTTGGAATTGCACCTGATCTTCAACATCGTTACCCACATCAACTTTCTGGTGGTCAACGACAGCGCGTAAGTGTGGCTAGAGCGCTGGCGGCCGAACCCGATCTCCTTGTACTCGATGAACCAGTTTCAGCGCTCGATGTTTCGGTACGAGCCGATGTTATGAATTTACTCGTAGATTTACGCGAGAAATTCGGCCTCACGTACCTCTTTATTAGCCATGACCTATCCATGATTCGTCATATTAGCGACCTCATCGCAGTGATGTATCTTGGAAAAATTGTCGAGTATGGAACGTGGCAAGAAGTTTTAGAGAATCCAAAACACCCATATACGCGAGCACTTATAGAAGCTATGCCTGATCACACAGTGATTGGACGAGGAAATATTGCTAAACCTCTTACTGGTGAAGTTCCTGATCCTGCCAATATGCCAACGGGATGTGCATTTCATTTACGTTGCCCAATTTCTCAACCAATTTGTAGTCAGCGGATTCCAGACTTAATGAAATTATCTAACAGTCACTCAGTCGCCTGTCCGGAGGTTATATGAAAGTCATAGGAATGATTTCGGGAACGTCATATGACGGCATAGATGCTGCATGTTGTGAATTTACTTTAAATGCAGGAATTATCACCGCGGAAGTTGTGGGCTTTGAAAGTTTTCCTTATGCACAAGAAGTGCATTCATTGATTGCAGAAGCAATGCCACCGCGCGCAACAACAATGGAACAAGTATGTGTTCTTGATACTAAAATCGGCCAAGAGTTTGCACGAGCTGCAGATTCAATCAACAAAAAATTTAATTTCTCTGCTGACCTAATTGTTTCGCATGGTCAAACTCTTTTTCACTGGATTGGCAACGACAATAAAGCAAAAGGAACATTGCAATTAGGTGAACCAACATGGATTGCCCAGAAAACTGGAGTTGCTGTACTTTCTAATGTTCGTTCGCGAGACGTTGCTGCAGGTGGTCACGGTGCACCACTCGTGAGCGTTTTAGATCAACTGATGTTTGGTGATAGTGAAACTCCGCAAGGTGCATTAAATCTTGGTGGGATTTCGAACATAACGGTTGCGAGCAGAAATATGGCACCACTTGCATATGACATTGGACCAGCTAATGGCTTGCTTGATGCTGCGATTATGGCCTTCACAAAAGGCTCCGAAAAATTCGATAAGAATGGTGAATTGGCATCACAAGGAAGTGTGAATAACTCAATTCTGAACCAGATGTTGGCACACCCCTATTACTCGCTACCGTGGCCAAAATCCACTGGAAAAGAGATTTTCCATCTTCCTTACATCACTGAACATTTCGGTGAAGTGTCAACTTGGAACATTAAAGATGTTTTAGCAACGCTACTTGAATTGACAGTTGAAACCGTAGCTCGCGACGTGGAAGCTCACAGATTAACAACGTTATATGTTGCTGGTGGCGGTACGCACAATTCATTTATGATGAATCGATTAACGTCACGATTAACGCATTGTTCTGTAAAACTTATGAGCGCTCTAGGTGTAGATCCCCGTGCAAAAGAAGGTTTGATGTTTGCACTTATTGGATTTCTCTCGGCTCACGGATTGGCTGGCGCAATTCCTTCGTGCACTGGCGCATCAAGTGCGGAGATTCTCGGTTCATTTACACCAGGTGCAAAACCACTTTCACTTCCACAGCCAGTGTCAAATTTTCCAAAGAAGTTGGTGATGAAGAATTAGGGTTGAGTTTTAATTAGCTCAATTTCATTTTCTTGCCAGCGATTATCAATCCTCGTTTGTCCCGTTGGTTTAAAGCCGAATTTTGAGTACATACCATTTGCACGCTGATTATCTTCAAAGACCCAGAGCGAAATTTCATTAAATCCCTTCACTGTTAAACGTTTAATAGCTTCGTTAAGAGTTTCACTTCCGAGCCCTTTGCCGGCAAAATCAGGGGAGACATAAATTGAAAAAAGGTGGCCTCGTCCAGCAATATCTTTATCTGGTCCGATACGAAAAACTGATACAGGCATGTCGTTGAATATCCCGAGCACTGTTTCACGCCCTTGTGGTTCTGTAAGTGAGGGCCGCCATAAATCAGCAGCAGCCTCAAGAGTCATATCTGCTCGTACTTTTTCTTTAAGAAGGTCTTTATAGGAGATATGCCAGCAGCTATGAAATATGCGAGAAATAACGGCTAAATCATCGAGCGATGCCACTTTGAACTGCATGTTGGCAATACTACCCTCAGCGACGAGATGAAAATTCGCGCAACGACAATTGGAACATACACAGTCACACTCACCAGTCCTTTTGTTACATCTCTTCGCTCAGTCTATGAATATCCGGTATCAACATTTGCCATAGTTGATCACGATGGCATTAATGGGATTGGCGAAGCAGTCGCAACTCCTGCGATTGTGGGAGATTCTGCAATTGAAATAGATCGAGAGCTTCACTCTTTATCAATGCTTCTTATAGGTAAAGAATTATCGGTAGACGAGATTTCTTCGCTTTCGAGAACCGGGGGATATCATCCAAGTACTATTGCAGCTATTGATTTAGCTCTGCTTGATTATCAGGCAAAATCACATAACCAAAATATTCAGCAATATCTTGGTATCAGTCAAAATTTCATTTCTACAGATGTCACGATTCCTATCTGCGAGATAAATGATTTAGAGAAAATTGTCACGGAACGATCACATTTCAAGACTTTCAAAATAAAATTAAAAGACGATTCCTTAGAAAGGAATCTTTCTCAGCTAATACGAATTAAAGAATTACAGCCCGATGCATCTCTACGTATAGATCCTAATCAAGCGTGGGATGTTCCATACAGCATACGTTTCCTAGAAAAGTTAGATGATAAAGGAATACTGATTGACTATTTAGAACAGCCCATAGATCGTTACGATTTTGCGGGGTTGGCTGAAATTAAAAAGAATTCTAAAACCTCGATAATGGCTGACGAATCGTGCTTCTCAATGAATGACATTTCCACATTGTTGGAATATCGCGCGTGTGACTACGTCAACATCAAATTGATGAAATCTGGTGGCTATAGCAATGCGCTTGCAATGTCTCGATACGCGATAGAAAATGGGCTACAAGTGTCGATTGGAAGCATGATGGAGGGCAATCAAGGAATATATGTGGCAGGGCTTTTGGCAGCAGCGATTTCGCCCTTTTATACCCATGATTTAGATGCCGCTTGGTGGTTTACGGATTCGAAATTTTCCTACGTGAATGGAGAGTTGCGATATGCCTAATCATGTTTTGGCTTATGTCACCTCGGACTCTGTTGAAATAACAGCATCCGGTTACCGCCAATTTATTGGTGCTGAATTAGACATGACGCCGGATACAAACTTTGATCTTGGTTCTATAACAAAAATACTCTGTACAACTTCAATACTCATGAAATATGTAGAGAATAAAGATGTAAAGCTTTTTGATCCAATTTCAAAGTTTCTACCAAACTGGAATTCAAAAGAGAAGTCAGCAATCACAATCAAAGATCTCTTGGAGCATCAAAGCGGACTTAACGAATGGCGACCACTCTACATATCCGCAGATACACCCGAACATATCCATCAATTGATTGCGATGGATTCACTCAAGTATGCCCCTCGAAGCGGTAGACATTATTCAGATTTAGGATTTATTACGTTAGGACTTCTTATAGAGAAAGTATCACAAACAACTTTGGAAAAAGTATTTAGCGAACTAATTGCTTTGCCGCTTGCTCTAACAGCAACGCAATTCAAAAAACCATTCGATAGCAGAAATGTGGCAGCGACATCTTTGGGAGATGTAATTGAAAAGCGAATGGTGGAAACTGGATCTCCATATCCTGTTATTGAACGCGCAACAGAATTCAATAAATGGCGTACCAACGTACTTGTTGGTGAAGTCAATGATGGAAACTCATTTCATGGATTTAATGGAGTAGCTGGACATGCTGGACTTTTTTCTAGCGCTTCTGATTTAGCAGCGTACTTGCAGGAAATAATTTCAAGTATGCGTGGCGAAGGTTATTTTTCAGAGCGAGTGATCAACCAATTTTTGACGTTGAGTCTCGATCCGATGCAAGCATTGGGATTTCGTACGTGGGAAATCAGCGGTCAGACTTATTTTGGTCACACGGGATTTCCTGGTGTAGCGATGGCGTTCACGAAAAACGGGACTGGCTTTATTTATCTCTCCAACCGAATCCATACGGAAGGAGAGTTTCCTTCGACTGATTCGCTCTGGATCCCGCTACTTGAGCGGGAAAATCACCCATAGCCACGCTTGACCCCCGGCATATTTATGGCAACAATTTTCACCATATCTTTTTTTGCTGAAAAGATATTTCACGGGGAGAGTGATGATGGAACCAGTAGCGGTGGAGCCTGTTCGCTTCCGTGATCTCCTCGGTGAAATTGCACATCAGATTCCATCATTTCACGCAAGTGAGCAAGCTATCGCCCGGGTAATTCTTGCGCATCCATCTGAAGTTGCGCGGATGAACATCTCGCAATTAGCTGAATTTAGTAATACATCTGTTGCATCTGTTGTTCGATTTAGTAAGACAGTTGGCTATAAAGGTTTTCCAGAATTTCGTATGGCGCTTGTTGGTGATCTAAGTCGTCTCGATGTGCAGGAATTAAATGGGATTGAACTTGATGGCGGAATTACTCCGCGTGACTCTCATATGGAAATAATTCGGAAAATCGCTAATGCAGATGCTCGCGCAATCCAGTCAACGGCTGAAAGATTAGATGTCAAAGAATTTTCTTCTACAGTAGAAGCATGGAATAAAGCGGAGACAATTGGAATTATTGGAGTAGTTTCTGGAAGTTATGTTGCGATGGATTTACAGGCAAAACTCAATCGTCAAGGAAAGAAAGCCTTTGCCTGGAGCGATGCACATGCAGCGTTGACCGCGATTGCATTATTAAAAAAGGGTGATGTATTAGTTGCCATATCGCATTCAGGTACTACTAATGACATTGTCGATGCTATGCGTGCTTTTAAAGATCGTGGGATTACAACTGTTTTGATCACTAATGCACTTCGAAGTCCTGCTGGAAATTTAGCCGATCATGTCCTTCATACTTCTGCGCGAGAGACCACCTTCCGCAGCGGTGCTACGGCGAGTCGAATCGCTCAATTAACGGTGGTTGATTGTCTCTGCGTTGCATTAGCGCAGAGAAACTGGAGCAGTACAAAAGCTGCTTTAGATACGTCACGAGCGGCAGTGGGAAACCGTTCAGGACGGAAAGTGCAGGAACTTGAGGGAGTTCCAACGCACAACTCATCCCGCTCTCGAGGAGGAAAATAAGTGAAAAATAATCGACGCCGCGTACGCGGACTTGTCGCTTCGCTTCTTGCTGGCGCTGCAATTGCATTACCTGCA
>Ga0214923_10009024_pt1 | contig 10459 bp, 10 predicted proteins | sample LL1510_MetaG_FD_177993 | JGI IMG/M metagenome (GOLD analysis project Ga0214923, IMG submission 177993) | Freshwater microbial communities from Lake Lanier, Atlanta, Georgia, United States - LL-1510 | ecosystem: Environmental > Aquatic > Freshwater > Lake | place: USA: Georgia | collected...
GAGATCCCCATGACAACCCGCATGTCGTGCTCAATGAGCAGCACGGTGATGCCGAGCTCGTCGCGGATGCGGCGGATGAGCGCGGTCATCTCTTCGGTCTCCTTTGGATTCATGCCGGCCGCAGGCTCGTCGAGCAAGAGGAGCTTCGGTCGGCTGGCGATCGCGCGGGCAATCTCAAGGAGGCGCTGCTTGCCATATGGCAGGTTGGCCGCCAACTCGTTCTCCATGCCGGCGAGGTCAACGAAGGCGAGGAGCTCGCGCGCACGCTGCTCAGCGGCTGCCTCCTCTTCGCGCACCTGGCGGGACTTGAAGAGAGCGCCGAGCAGAGTGCCGTGCAGGTGCACATGCATGCCGACCAGAATGTTCTCGAGCGTCGTCAGGCTCTTGTAGAGGCGAATGTTCTGGAAGGTGCGCGCGAGTCCGGCGACGACCATGTCGTTCGGTCGCGCAGGTCGTGTCACTCCGATGCGCTTGATGAGGCGGTTGTACCAAGCTGGGCGCACAATGTTCAGAAGGAGCGCGCAAACAAAGCCGAGCAGCGCGACGGCGACCGAGGCCACTCCCTCGATGAGGCCGGTATCGCCACCCACCGCCATCAGGAAGTAGATCGCCAGTCCGATAAACGGGATCATTGGGAGCACGAGCAGGATCGGCTCTCGGCCAGCCCCGGTTGGCGGCGAGATCAACGGCTTCCCATCAAGCTCAATCGTGCCCTCTGTCGGAGCGTAAATGCCGGCGATGACGTTGAAGAAGGTGGTCTTCCCGGCGCCGTTCGGCCCAATGATCGCGCTGATCGAGCCACGCGGAATCTCAAAGTCCACGTTGTTCACGGCAACGAGGCCGCCGAACTTTCGGGTGACGCCACGAGCCTTCAGCATTGGGCCGTTCTTCGCCGCGCTCACTTGAGGCCACCCTTTCCAATCTTCAGGGGGGCGAACTCTCGCATGCGGCGGCGCGCAGGGAAGATCCCCTGCGGTCGCTTGAGCATCATGAGAACTAGCACGATGCCGTAGAGCACGTACTGGAACTCGAGGAAGTCAATCTGTTTGAGGATTGGGATGTTGAAGTTCTCGACGAGCGTGTTGAGCTGCTTCAACAGGATGCTCTGGAAGAGGTAGATGATGAATGCGCCGGTGGCGACGCCGATGGTGTTCCCCATGCCGCCGAGCACGACTGCGGCGAGGGCGCTAATGGAGACAGCGAAGCGGAACTGGTCGGGGGTGACAATCGTGATCTTCGCCGCATTCACCACACCGACGATGCCAGCGATCGATGCGCCGACGGCAAACGCCTGGAGCTTCGCGATGACGGTGTTAACTCCCGAGGATTCAGCCGCGAGCTCATCTTCGCGAATGGCGTCCCAGGTTCGACCGAGTCGGGAGTCTTCTAGCCGGTAGATCATGATCATGATCAGGGTGAAGAGCACAACCACGAGCCCGTACATCGGCCAAGGATTCGTTAGGGTGAACTGCAGAATGCCTGGGATGTTTGGCTTGTCAATACCGCCAATGCCGTTTACGCCGTCGGTGAACTTATCGGCGTTCATCAGGGTGATCGGCACGATCTCTCCGAATCCGAGGGTCACGATTGCGAGGTAGTCACCGCGAAGGCGTAGCGTTGGTGCGCCGAGCAGTACGCCGAAGATTGCACCAACCACACCACCGGCGAGCAGCATCGGCCAGAACGGCAGGTGAACGCCAGTAAAGGGCGAGGCAACGAAGGCATAGGTGTACCCGCCGAGGGCGAAGAAGGCTGCGTAGCCAAGGTCAAGCAGTCCCGCGAAGCCGATCACCACATTGAGTCCCATCGCCAACATGGCGTAGATCGCGGCGGTGGTGAAGGCGTTCACCCAGGCGTTCGTCGACTGGATGCCATCAAACGGCGGCACGCGGGTGAGGAGCGGAAGGGCGACGCTGAGCAGCACAACACCAACGAAGATGCCGAAGCTGCGGTGGCGGCGGAAATAGGCGCGTACCGGCGCGAATGGTGCGTTCACAGCGTCAACGATGCGACTCATGCGCGGTCACCTGTGTGGGAGCCGAGTAGACCCGTTGGGCGGAAGACCAAGAAGACGACAAGGAGCGAGAAGACGATCGCGCCGCCCCAGCGACCGTAGCCGAAGGCTGATGCGCCGACCTCAATGAAGGCGATCAAGAAGCCACCGAGCGCGGCACCCGCCGTATTGCCAATGCCGCCGAGCACCGCGGCGGTGAAGGCCTTCAGGCCGGACTGGAATCCGAGGCTAAAGGTGGTGTTGCCGTAGTAGAGGCCGTGCACCACTCCTGCCGCGCCGGCTAGTCCAGAGCCGATCAAGAAGGTGATCATGATCGTGCGGTTGATGTTGACGCCCATCAGCGACGAGGCGTCACGATCCATGGAGGTCGTGCGCATGGCGCGGCCCGTGCGGGTGCGTGAGATGAAGAGTTGTAGGGCGAACATCAACGCGACCGATGCGGCAATCACAAAGAGATTCAGCAGTGGGACGCGGGAGCCCGAGACCTGGATGGACCATTCGATCGGCACGAGCTGCGGCACCGTCACGATGGTTGGCCCGAAGAAGAACTGAATGATGTTCTGCAAAATGAAGCTCACACCGATTGCGGTGATGAGGGGTGCCAGCCGAGGGGAGCGACGGAGTGGTCGGTACGCCAGACGCTCAATCAGCGCGCCAACCACCGCCATAATGCTGATGGTGAGTGCGAAGAGCACGAACACGCTTCCGGCCAAGAGGGGAACGTTCGTAATGGCTCCCTCGTTGCCCAGGAGGCTGCTGCTGATAAACATGGCCACGAACGACCCGACCATGAAGACGTCACCGTGCGCAAAGTTGATCAGCTCGATGATTCCGTACACCATGGTGTACCCAAGGGCCACAAGGGCATAGATGGCGCCGAGGGTGAGGGCGTTCACAAACTGATCGATGCCCAACACCGACAGTGAGACCGCGAGGAACGCAACGATGCCAATCGGCAGGCGCATGCTGCCGAGGAGACGACCGGCAGAGCTGCTCGTTGCGTTGGCAGTGGCCATGTACCCCCCATATTGGCAGCCGTGTGGGCTGCAGACCTATTCCGTAGATAGTGCCGCCCAGCGGGTGATTCGGCAAGGGGGCGCGCTCCTTGGGAGGGAAACGAAGACCCCCGCCACCCTTACGGGTGACGGGGGCCCTCACGGTGCCTAAATCAGCCGCGTAGGTTCCCCTACTCCGCCGGATTAGTTCCCGTAGTTGATCTCCTTAACGAACTTCCAAGCGCCGCCATCAACCTTGTACAGGGAGATGATGCGCTGAGTCGTGTCGCCGACCTCGTCGAAGCTGACCGAACCGAGAACCGTCTCGAAGACGGTGCCCTTGTCGGCAACAGCTGCGCGAACGGTCTCGCGGGTCACATCGCCACCGGTGATGGCAGCCTTGATCCCCTCGACCAAGATCTGAGCGCAGGCGTAGCCCGCGTAGGCGTAGCCCTCGGCATCCTTGCCGAACTCAGCCTTGAACTTCACGTTGAAGTCAGCCTTGCCAGGAATGTTCTCGATTGCAGCCTGTGATGCATAGCTGTTCTCAGCGTTTGCACCGGCGATTGCAACGTACGAACCCTCGCCCGTGCCGTCGTAGATGCCGTCGGCACCGTAGAACGGCAGCGCGCCGATGCCCGCCTGGGCAAGCGCGTTGCGGAAGAGTGGGGCGCCGTCTGACGTAACGCCACCGTAGAAGATCGAGTCAGCGCCGGCTGCCTTCGCGGCCGTAGCGGCAGCGGAGTAGTCGGTCGTGCCCGTTGGCAGGCCCTGTCGGCCAACAACGGTGCCGCCATCGGCCTTGAACTGTGCCTCGAAGGCATCCGCTACACCCTTGCCGTAGGCATCGGTGGAGTCAAGGATGTAGATCTTCGTAGCGCCGTTCTCCTTGGCGTACACGGCAACGGCTGGACCCTGAAGGTCGTCCGTCGTCGCAACACGCACGTAGTTCACTGCACGGCCGCCACGAAGGGCCTCGCCGTCAGCGCCCTTGGTGAGCGTTGGGTTGGTGTTCGACGGCGAGCACTGAAGAAGACCGGCCTCTGACGAGACTGGAATCTGTGCGCGGGCCGAAGCCGAGTTGAATGGACCAACAACGGCAACAACTGACTCGTCACCAACGAAGGTGAGCATGTCTGCAGCGGCCTGGTCCGGGTTGTGCGCGCCTTCCTTGGCGTGGTCAAGAACCTTCGCCTTGAGGGTGTAGCCCTCAATCGAAGCCTCCTTGATCGCAAGGAGTGCGCCGTCGCGAGCTGGGCCCGCTGACGCAAGAGCAGAGCCGTTGAGTGGGAAGCTGATCCCGATCGTCAACGTCTTGCCCGCGGTGCTCGCCGTCGAGCCACCGCATGCAGCTGCGAGAATCGCAACTGCTGCAAGGGCGCTAAGGCCCTTCTTGTTAAAGACCTTCATGAGGTCCTCCTATCTGCTATTCCCAACCGTTCCGGCTGGGCTCGCCTCTGTTTCGGACTACGTGACCACGACTCACCTACCAAAGCAGATGTGACGATGCGGCTGCGTCCGATGCAGTCGAGGAAGGCAATCATGAACGAGCCCGCGCCTGCGCGCAACCCTTTTTTCCTGAGCGTTTGTGCTCAGATGCTCAAAGGTTAAGGAATCCAAATAGTTTGGCTAGCACCCTTCGGCGATCAGGAGGGCTGCCCCTGCTAAAACCTCAAGATCAATCTCACCCGCGGCGAGATGTGCAGTGGCCAAATCCCCCAGCCGCAATCCGTCCGCAACGACTGCGCCGGTGGCTGTTGCGGTCGCGCCGTTCGGCCCCACCGCAATGCTTCCCACCCATGGCCCGACAACGGCGCGGGCCAAGAAGTGCGGCGAGGTGACCAGCGTCTGCTCGCCTGACCTCCCCCAATCAATCACGGCGGTACGGGTCGCCTGATGCGCCGCATCAATCGCGCGAAGCGCCTCGGTGGCGTGGAGTGGTCGCGACGGATCGTTCCGGCCCCAATCGGCGACACGATAGGTGCGGTCGGAGCGTTGCTGTACCTCCCAAATGAACAGGCCAGGCAAGAGCGCATGGAGGCAGCCCGTTGGCACGTCAAACACGTCGCCGCGTCGCACGGCGTGACGCGCAAGGAGTGGGGTGATGTCGGAGCCCGCGGCTAACGCGTTAGTGATGTCGCTGCCTGTGACGGATAGGGCACGGCCCAAGAGCAGCTCGGCGCCGGGTGCCGCATCAAGGACAACCCACGCCTCATGCTTGCCGATTGCATCTGCACCGTGCATCACTTTGGCCAGATCGTCGTCGGGGTGCACCTGCACTGAGAGTCGATCTTGCACATCGAGTAACTTCACCAACACGCCGCCTGGCTGTTCGTCAGCATCACCGAACCAGGCCTCGCCGATTGGACCGTGTGGCGCCGCATCGGGGGCAAGGGCGCGAAGGCGATCACCACCCCACACACGCCCGACAAGGCTTGGTGCGAGGAGGTGCGTGTCGCGCGGCATCGACTCAGTCATGCGGAGAGTCTAGGCGAGGGATCTAGCTGCGGACGGGTTGATCGTGCAGTTACGCGAGCACGCTCGCAACCGCCTTAGCCACGATCGGGATCTTCGTGGCGGAGAGGCCCGCCATGTTGATGCGTCCACGGGCGACGAGGTAGACCGCATGTTCATCACGAAGGCGCTTCAGCTGATCGTCGGTGAGCCCCAGGAGCGAGAACATTCCGTGGTGTCTGAGAAGGTACGAAAAGTCACCCGCGCCAGCGGCGGTGAGTGCCGTGGCGAACGCGGCCCGACTCTCTGCGATGCGGGTGCGCATCGCGTGAACCTCGCCCTCCCACTGTGCGCGCAAGGTTGCATCACCAAGGATGGTTGCGACGATGGCGCCACCGTGCGCTGGCGGGTTCGACCACATGGTGCGCACCGCCATGCGCGCGTGCGCGGCAAGCGCTGTGGCCGCAGCGCCATCGGCTCCAATGATTGCAAGGCTGCCGACGCGCTCGTTGTAGAGGGCAAAGTTCTTTGAGGAGCTGCTGGCGACGAGCACCTCGCAGCCAGTCGCCAAGAAGGCGCGCAGTGATGCGGCATCTTCAATCAGCCCTTCACCAAAGCCCTGATACGCGAAATCGAGGATCGGCAAGATGCCGCGGTGGGCAATCTGTTGCGCGATCTCACTCCACTGCTCGGGGGTTGGATCAATCCCCGTTGGGTTGTGGCAGGCGCCGTGCAGGATCATCGCGTCGCCACCCTTCGCCGCGGCGATCGCATCAAAGAGTGCGCTGGAGTTCAGCGATCGGGCATCGTCGGTGATCCAGTCGTGACGACGCGCCGTGATTCGCGACGACTCAATGATCTGCGTGTGGTTCGGCCAGGTAGGCTCACCGACCCAAATCTCTGCGCCAGGTCGAAGTCGCGAAACCAAATCAACAGCGAGGCGTACTGCGCCGGTGCCCCCCGGCGTATGAATCATCTGCACGCGGTCGGCTGCGGCTGGTTCAATCTCTCCCCACGCCCCGCCAACGGGGCGGAAGAGGAGTGACTTCGCGGCTGCCAAGTAGGCGGGATCCCCACTGATCGGCATGTAGAGCTTTGAGGTGGTGGAGGCGAGCAGACGCTCCTCCGCGGCGCGAACGCTCGGCAGGATCGGGGTGACGCCTTGTTCATCCATATAGACACCGGCGGCGAGGTTGATCTTGTGCGGACGAGCGTCGGCACGGTGGAGCTCAACGATCCCGAAGATCGGGTCGGTTGGCGCATCACTGATTCGTGCGGAGAGGGCCCCTTCAGACATGCGGCGAGTCTACCCGCGCGACGCGGGCGGCGCGTTTTGGCCCGCGGGCGTACGATCGCGCCGATGGGCTTCTTTGACCTTGATCCGATCGGCTGGATGCTCGTCGGCCTGCTGGCCGGCGGGCTCTCTTCGCTCCTTGTTGGCGGCCGCGCAGCCCGAGGTTGCCTCCCCAACATCCTGGTCGGCATTCTCGGCGGGATCGTCGGCGGCACGCTCGCAAAGGGTGCGGGCTACGGCGATCCAGGCGGATTCACCGGGTCGGTCTTCGTGGCGCTACTCGGATCGGTGATCTTGCGTCTGGCGCTTGAATTCGTCGATCGGCGCCCGCGTCGATGAGTGACGAGAAGATCGCCGAGAAGCCGTTCAGTCCTGGTCTTGCTGGCGTCGTTGGCGCCGAGACCGCGGTTGGCTACGTTGACGGCGCGGCGGGTCGACTCCTCTATCGCGGCTACCCGATTGAAGAGGTAGTCACCAAGGGGAACTACGCCAACGTTCTTGATCTTCTATTGACTGGTGAGTGGCACCCGACCGCACAGCTCGCCCCCGAGAAGGTGCCGCCCGCTGTCCTCGCGGCGCTACGACTCTTGCCATCACATGCACACCCGATGGATGCGCTGCGCACCGCAATCTCGGTGTGGGGCGCTGGTGAGCGCCTCGGCTGGCCACCAACCGCCGACGAGGCGAAGCGCATCGCCGCGTTCGCACCATCGGCACTCGCCGCGTTCGCGCGACTGCGGCAGGGACTCGAGCCCGTTGATCCGCAGCCAGGTCTCAGCATCGCGGCGGCGTTCCTGCAGCAGCTCCACGACAAGGAGCCTGATCCGGCAACCGCCCGCGCGCTTGACGCCTATCTCATGGTTGGCGCAGAGCATGGTCTGAACGCCAGCACGTTTGCGGCACGTGTGATCATTGCCACACGTTCCGACATCGCCTCTGCAATCTGTGGCGCCGTCGGTGCCATGAAGGGACCACTCCACGGCGGCGCACCTGCGGAGGTGATCGGTCAGCTCGGTGAGATCGGCTCGATCGATCGCGCTGAAGACTGGGCGCGCGGCAAGCTCTCGCGCAAGGAGCTGATCATGGGCTTCGGTCACCGCGTCTACCGCACGTATGACCCGCGGGCCGCAGCGCTGCGCAAGGTTGCCGAGGCGATGCCGACGAGGCCAGCCTGGCTCGAGCTCGCCATCGGCGCCGAAGAGCAGATCTTGAAGGTCTTTGAAGAGATGAAGCCGGGCCGCGCAATGAAGACAAACGTTGAGTTCTACGCCGCCGCCGTACTGCAGGGTGTGGGCCTGGTGCCCGATCTCTTCCCAGCGACGTTCGCGCTGGCGCGCATCGCCGGCTGGTCAGCGCACGCGATTGAGCAGGCTGGCGTCGACAAACTGATTCGTCCAGACGCCAAGTACATCGGCCACGCGGAGCGACACCTCCCCGCCTAGCGCACCCATCGGCGCGCCGGCGGGTGTGTCATGCGGTTAGCTTCGGCGCGAAAGCCCCGCGCTCAAGCCGGCTGCGCCGACGAGTGCCGGAATACCGAGCAGTGCGATGGCGATGAGCAGGGCGCTCAGATCACTTGTTGCGCCGATTCCGCCAGCGTTTGCGCGCTCTTCACCGTTGAGTGGGACCGCGTCGTACATCGCCTCAGCGAGCTCAAGTGTGCCAACGCCGTTCTGGGCAACGAGGCCAGTGTCAGTTTTGCTAAAGGTCAGCGCGCCACCGAGCAAGATCTCGCTGAACGTTGTCTCTGCAGCGGACAGCTCTTCGCAGTACATCTTTGTGGAGAGGAGATCGGCCACGGTATAGGTGCCATCGCTATTGGCGGTCACGCTGCCCGCAAGTTGATTGCATCCAACCGTTGCGCTGAAGCTGCCGTCGTTGCCGAAGTACATCTGGCCAGCAGCGACCTCGTAGCGAACGCCACTGAGCGATACCGCGATGACGGCGAACTGTCGACCGAACGACGGCAGGATCTCGCCACCGGTTCGTGGGCAGTTGGTGCTGCCGTCAGATGTCATCCAGCAGGCGTCACCGCCAACAGGAGGATCCACTGGGAGTCCTGACTGGCACATCACTGGCACCTGGCCCGTGGCATCAGGTGCGCATGGGTCTTCTGTGCCGACCGTCTGGCCGACCGTCTGGATGTAGACGCACTCGGCGGGAGCCCCCTCAGGGATGACTGCGACGCCCTCAACGACGTTGACTGGCGGGCACTCCACAGCTGAGACGGGTACTGGGATGACCTCGTCCGCGGCCGCCACAGGGCGCACGCTTGGCGCGATCAGTAGTCCGAGCATAAGAGCGGCGGTGAGCACCCGGGTCATTGTTGCCTCCTGCGGTTATGGGCCAAGACTGACCCTTCCATACCGTAACGCTTGGAGGGCGGGATCGGTTCCTGCTACAGCTCCCCGCGGAGTGCCTTGGCGAGCTGCTCGCCGTGGTCGAGGGGGTGCTTGGAGTAGATCCGCAGCCAGTCATCGAGGGTGAATCGGCCCCGTTCGGTGTGCTCGCCATAGCGGGCGAGGTCCGCCTCGGTGAGGTGCTGAAGCACGTTGAGCGTGCCAGCCCGCACCGCCGAGAAGACCGCGAGCGGTGTCTCAACGGGGTCGGTCTCGTAGCCGAGGGCTGGGCTCGCCGCCCAGGCACCCTCGTCGTACCCCTGAATAATCGAACCGGCTGGCTCGGCAACGAGTCGTCGCAGTCGCGCGTAGGATTGCGCCTCGCTGTCGGCCAGGTGGTGGATCACCTGACGTGGCGACCAGCCTTCTGGGTGCTTGGCGTCGAGCTTCAGGTGATCGAGTGCGGCGACCTGATCTTCAAACGCCTTCGTCGCCGCCTGATAGGCCGCAATGCGTTCGGCGAAACTCACTTACCGGTGACCCAATCGATCATGTTCGACATCAGTGGCGCAAAGCCGTTCCACTGCACGAATGGCTCTGGGCACCAGTGTGGGCCAATGTCTGACGTCCAGACGAGGGATCGGCCCTTGCCAACCTGCGCGGTGGCGATGAGCGGATCGCCGCCTACCGTTGCAACGAGTGTTGCGCCAGGCTTCAGCACCACCTTGTTGTAACCGAGCAGTGCGGGCATGCCGGCGGGGACACCGGCGAGCACTGGGTGGTTCGCATCAACGATCACTGGCTGCGCACCCTCTGGTGTCTCCGCGCGATCGTCGTAGGTGAGGCAGGTCACAGGCAGTACCGCTTCAACAGCGGTGCCGGCAAATCGAGCCTTCGCTTCAAATCCTTGGAAGCTGAGATAGCCGCCCGCCATGATCAGTGCGCCGCCGTTTTCGACCCACTCCGCGAGGAGCTTCAAGCGATTCGGTGTTGACTTCCCCTGCAGCCACGTCTCAATGGGGAGCAGGAACGAGTTGGTGCCAATGTCGGAGAGCACGATCACGTCGTACTTGCTGAGTTCTTCGGCGGTGTGGGGGAACTTCGCCGGCACATCGTGGGCGTACATCTGCTCAACCTCGTGGCCCTTGGAGCGAAGTGCGCCGTTGTACCAGTCGGCACCGGAGTGGAAGGTGACGCTGGTAAAGGAGTCGAACCCCTTGTAGTGCGTTGCCTCTGATACCCACGACTCTCCAACGAGCAGAACGCGCTTACCCATGAGCTCCCCCTTCTGGCGCTATCGCGCCTCTTCAAACAGTCGACGCGGATTATCCGTCATCATCGCGATCCCTTGCTGGAGCGGCAC
>Ga0214923_10009025_pt1 | contig 10459 bp, 9 predicted proteins | sample LL1510_MetaG_FD_177993 | JGI IMG/M metagenome (GOLD analysis project Ga0214923, IMG submission 177993) | Freshwater microbial communities from Lake Lanier, Atlanta, Georgia, United States - LL-1510 | ecosystem: Environmental > Aquatic > Freshwater > Lake | place: USA: Georgia | collected 2015-10-15
AAAGTCGGCTGAGCCTACAAAGTCGGCTGAGCCTACAAAGTCGGCTGAGCCCACGAATTCGGCCGAACTAACATCTTCGCGCCCCGCCAGAGCCAGTAGAAGCTCCAGTCTTCCGAGAGCCCGGAAAGTGTGGCGCAGCCAGAAGGGCGTCTCAATCGCGAATGCAAAGGCCTGTCTCGGGTCATCGGGGCACTCGGCCAACCACCCTGCCAACCAGCCAGGCACCCAGGCTTTCCACGCGGCACTCAACCCCAAACCAATCCCTTTTACACGAACTAACAACTCTCCGAGGGCCAGGCAATCGGCATCTAGCGTCATGAAATGTCTGGCTTGTTGAATGGGTTGCCAAATAGTCTGCCCGACGGCAAATAGCGTCCAGCCATTCTGCGCGAGAGTCTTTATTCTGGTGATGGGATCCTGGGGTGGTTGAGGAATCGCTAGCTCTGGTTGAAGAATCTCTTCTGGTGATGTGGGCATCTTCTGGCCGTTCCACATGCGCCAGAGGATGGATGCGTATTCTTCCATCGTTATGGGTATGTTATAGGATATGCGGAGAAGAAGGAAAGGAAGTATGAGAGAAATGATGGGTAGAATAATACTGAATCCGGGTACAATGAAGGATTTGTAAAAGGAAAGTGCGATGAGGGCAAAGGGAATTGTGTTGAGAGTTGCCCAGGGAGTTCCTCGGAAACAGACTTGAGAGTAACTCTCTTTCTCCACATCGGTGGGGTCTCGGAGAAGAGGCTCTAGCTGTTTGGCAGCTAGCTCTAGATTTGTGAAATGCGTCCGGCTTTCCTCGTAGGACTGGGGATTTGCGCCGAGATGTTCTCGGAGCGCCTGGAATGTGGTGGCTCGTTTGAGGCAGGTGGCGGTGTCTTTTGGCCACGCCTTGATTCCTTCGGCAATTTGTTGTTTGGCGAAGGGATTGTTTATCTGGAGTACGGTGGCTAGAGTTTCTTCCATCTATTGTTTGCTTGTTTGCGACTTATTGGGAAAGGTACGCGGGGTCTTAGTATTTTAATGTTGGGGCTTTTTAGAATGGATGCGGAAGGAGAGCGTTCTATACGCCGTAGTCACCGTATAGAACAAAAAGTGGATAATATTTTACTTCGTGTAAGAGGAATAATAGCAAAACCTGGTGTTTCCATTGAAGAAAAGGAGCGTTCCATAGATATCGCTTTAGAGGCCGTGCACAGAATCAATCCTGCTCTTGCTGAAGAAGCAAGAGCCACTATTGGCCCATTGCTAGAAGCTCTAAAGGTGCGTGCACCCGCTAGAAAGTCTGTGAAAAAAGTAAATAAAAGAAATAAAGTTTCCCAAAAAAACCGCACAATGGCAAAGTATAGGGAAGGTTTAGGAGGAACACCTTCTAGATCGGCTGCAGCTGCGGCGGCTCCCATGGCGGCTGCTGCGGCGGCTCCTAGACAAATCAATGTTCTTTCTAGTGAATTGGACGATTTAACACGTTTATTACAAGGGACCTCGCTTGGCCCCTCTGCAAATGCTGCAGCTGGTGCTGCAGCTGGTGTTGCAGCTGGTGCTCCTGCGCCGCCGCCTGTACCGCCACCCTCACCTCCTTACTCACCTTCTCCAGATGCTATATTAGCTGAATTGGATGGTTTAATGATACGACTGGGTCATAACTTACATATCACAGAAGGTCCTAACTATGCTCCACGAAGCCCCAGAGGAGGCAGAAGCAAACGCAAAACCAAAAGAAAAAGTCGCATATCCCCTAAATAAAAATGAATCGGCGCGTATGCCTAAACCACAGGTCCCAATACATACAAGTATGGCCTCATCATATGCCACGATGGCATCCAAGCCTCCTGCACAATTGCTTACGCAAAGCAGTCCCGCACCTATTCCCGAGCTAGACGAGGAGGTGAGTGGATGGCTCAAAACACTCAAGTCCGTCAAAGATGTTCCTGACGGCCTTTTGCGTCTCGTAGATGGTCTTCGACGCGATATGGAGGCTCCCACTGGTGTTGGCGGATTTCGTAACGGCGTTTCTGCAGCCGCCACTACCACTACTCAGAGGGGCTTCGGCGGAAGCAGTAGCAGTACTAGTGGTTTCCGGAGTCAACAGCCATCTGCTTTGCATACGCATACGCAACAACAAGGTTCTTCCTGGCGAGGCAGATTCGGGACATCATCTGCCCCGAAACAGCCCGAATGGACTTCCGGCCGTATCCCATCAGGAGCTTCCGATCCCTGGCAGAAGCCTTCTTCTGCGCTGCCGCAGCAGCAACAGCAGCCGCCTTCTAAACCCGTAGGCAGGTACCAGAGCCGATTCAAGGCTACCGGCAATATTGAAGATAAGATTCTAAATACCGTGATCGGCAACAAGCTGAACGCCTTCACCCCTCTTACATATAACGACACCCGCGATTTCATTTACCAGATTATTGACAGTGGTGAGAGGGAGTTCACGCGCGACTTTATTGTCAAGGTATTCGCCAAGGCCACGACCGAGGATCTCTACTGCGCCTTATTCGCCAAACTGATCGCCGAGATTGCGCACAAGTACCCGGTAATTTACGAGGAAATGGATAAATACCATAGCGAATTTCTGAGTGTGTTTGAGGATGTAAAAGAGGATGCCGAGACGGACTATGCAGTCCTCGTGAAGCAGAAGCAGTACCGCATGGGCTACGGCCAGTTCATAGCCGAGCTGGCGGGGCTGAACGCGCTAGAGAAGCACCAGCTCATGAGTATGGTGACGAAAATCGGTGATAACATCTGGGCCCTGAGTGCCGCGGAAAACAAGGTGAAGACGGTGGAGGAGTTTATTGATTGCCTGGTGCGCCTGACCGCTGGTCTTCGCGACCGCTCCCCCGCATTCTTCAAATCTGTAAAAGGGGAACTTGTGAAGATTCTTGGCGAGAAGATTTCCACCTTGATCGCGCGTTCTTCGCCATTCCCGAGTCTGAGTAAAAAGGGGGGTTTTGGGCTTATGGATTTGAAAGAAATTCTGGGAGCTTAGTAGAAAATGGCTGGTCGTAGAGGTTCTCGGTCTAGAAAGGGCGGTGTCACTCTTTTTCGTCGCGTATATTCTCCCCTGAATCACCTGGTGTCTCTCTCGCGCAATGTGAGCAAAAACGCGTTCCGCAGAGTGGGCAAGGGTGTGAATCTGGGCCTCGGCTTCGTGCAGAACACGGGGCGCGGTGTGACGCGCCATGCGAACAAGGCGGCGAATCACCTGGTGTACGGCGTTTCGAACAAGAAGCGCAGCCAGACGCGCCGCAACAGGAACAGGAGCAGCCGCAAGTAAATGATGCGTAGTATAATAACAAACAGGCGCTGTGGCTTTATAAAAGCTATAGCACCCGTTTCTAAAAAATTGATTCGGCCGCGATCCCGGCGTAAAAGGTCCCTCCACCCAAAAATGCCCCTGAGTCCTAGAATGAAGCAACATCCCCGGGACAAGAAGACTGTGTCTGATAAGGCTCCTAAGCGTGGTGGTCCGAAGGATCATGACGACGATGAGAGCGTGGATGCGTCTGGAAATATTCGCGACCTCATTGACTATGATTATGAGTCAGAGGAGGATGACAATGATTCTCAGCTGAGCTACAGTGCGTCAGAGATTCGTCGGCTGAAGAAGTCCGGGAAGTTGCCCGAGTCTCTTCGGAAGAGTATTCGCAAGTCTGGTTTCGCTGTTCGTAGCAAGAAGCTCATTCGCGAGTCTTCTTCTGACAGTACTTGGAAGGAGACCGAGGTGCCTGCGAAGAAGAAGGGCCGGCGTCTTCGCAAGCAGAGCGAGTCGGATGAGGAGGATTCCGATGTGGTTGTGCCTACTCGCGGTAGGCGCACGAATATGCGCAAGGTCCGCGAGGAGGCTCCCCGTGGGCGCAAGTCATCCTCAGAGGAGAGCGAGACCCTGGGTTCAGAGGATACGGACGACGAGGAGGAGGAAGACGAGGATGAGGACCAGGAGGACGATGAGGACTACGATGATGAGGACGACGAGGAGGAGGCGTCAGGGTTCAAGGGCATTTCCATTAGCTTCGGGGGCGGTGGCCCCGAGCCGAACGAGAGCATGATTCCGAAGCGTCACAACATGAAGAAGGAGTCAGAGGATGTCCGCCGTTTCGTGAAGCTCGTGACCAAGCCGGTGGAGCAGGAGACGATTGATGACCAGATTGACCAGTTCAAGAGCATGGAGGCCCCGCGCCAGAAGGTTCTCCTGGACGCCCTAGAGAAGCGGAGCGACTATGTGAAAAAGGAACAGCCCCTCATGTTCCGTCTGCTCCAGATGAATCTGAAGGCCGAGACGATGGCACTGGTCATGCAGAAGTACAATGCGATGAATGGCATGGATCCGAGCAGTGGCGAGTACTACAAGCTCCGCTCGTGGATGGAGAAGCTGGTGAGCATTCCCCTCGGCTCGTACAAGGAGATGCCGGTGCGCCTGGATGAGGGGTCGGATGCGTGCGCGGGCTTCATGGAGAAGGCGAAGAAGTGCTTGAATGAGGCGATATATGGTCAGGACGAGGCGAAGCTCCAGATCCTTCAGTTCATCGCCGGGAAGATTGCGAATCCCACGGCGAGTGGTCTGAGTCTCCTGCTTCTTGGCCCTCCTGGCATTGGCAAGACGAGTCTGATTAAGAACGGTATCGCAAAGGCGCTGGAGTGGCCTTTCCAGTTCATCTCGCTGGGCGGTGATAGCGATGCCACCACGTATACCGGTCACCAGCTGGTCTACGAGGGCAGTCACTCGGGCAAGATTGCGAACTGCCTCGCACAGGCCAAGTCCATGAGCACCATCCTGATGTTTGACGAGCTGGATAAGATCAGTGCCACGCCGAAGGGCGAGGAGGTACAGAATGTGCTCGTGCACTTGACGGACCCGGTGCAGAACATGGATTTTGAGGACAAGTATCTGAGTGGTATTCCGCTGGATCTGAGTCGCGCGATGTTCGTCTTCAGTGGCAACGACCAGGACAAGATTGACAAGATCCTGATGGACCGCATGGTGGTGGTGCGCCTTGCCGGATATGAGTCAAAGGACAAGATTGCGATTGCCGAGCAGTACTTGCTACCCACGGCGCTGCGCGAGGTGAATCTGATGGAGAAGGTGGCGATTGGGCGCGAGGTCATTCAACATATTCTGGAGACGTATGCGAAGGAGGAGACGGGTGTGCGCGAGCTGAAGAGGTGCCTTGAGCAAATTGCCCAACGCATCAATATGCTGCGCATGTTCAATGTAAAGGAGTTGCCGTTCCACATCCCTGGCTTCTCCCTGCCGTTTGTGTTGAAGAAGGAGCACGTGGACTTGTTCCTCAAGAAGAAGGATACAGGTGCTAAGCTTCCCTTTGGCATGTACACTTAAGTGCGCGCAGCGTAGCTCATCTAGAAATCACCACCTAGGATAATATCAATACATTCTTTTTTTTCCGGGCGTGGCTGAGCCACTTGTTTAACGAGAGCGTGTGAAGTTACTTGGGGAGGAGGAGCAGGAACAGGAGGAGCAGGAACAGGAGCAGAAATAGGAGCAAATGCGCGATCCTGCTGTTCCCGTGCCGCCATTAAATTCGCCAGAGCACCAGATACGACCTTGGCGCTAGATGCCTCTCCACCGCAGTGACCTGACTGCGCCGACCCGCCACAGCGACCTCCCGCCCTATATTTATTCATTTGGCATTTGGACATATTCTGTATATATATTATAGAATGAGGCGGGAAAATATAATGTATACCGGACTAATGATACTTGTATTTCTGGGGGTCTTTTACCTATCCGCACAGTTCATCGGCGAAAAAGACCTAGTACAGCCATTCACCATTCCGAATCCGAAATTCACTCTGGCTGCCCAATGTAATTGCCTACCTGGCTACATACCTGCAAGAAATGCGGGGTGTAAAAGTGGCACGGAATATTTCTGTAAACGAATCTGTAATACAGGCGATCCCACATGCGACCCTATCAAAGATGTCAAGTCATGTTATTAGGGACTATTACGGTCAAATTATATGATCACCACTAAATAGAATGCCGAAGGTATGTTATTACATACTTTTGGGCGTATTAACCCTCATCTTCTTGAAATATATACATGATGTGTATATTCGGAGAACGGAGAATTTTGAAATAGGCATTTTTCCTAGTAGCCTAGAAGACTGTAAATGCCCGAGAGGCTATGTGGCGGCAAAAGAAACTACCGTTCCTGTTCCAGAACTAAATATCTACAGGGTGGATCTCGGTTTTCAGGGTATGGGCATCTTTTTATATGGCTACCCAGGTGAAAAAGAGTTATTTACAGTACACAATGATATGGGCGGAGATCCGGCAGCGTGTTGCTACTACATTGAAAAGGGCGTGGTGGACTCGCTCAATGCGAATACTGTGACAAAGGGGGGCAGTCCTATAGATACGTCTTCTACGACAGCAGCGACAGACTGCATGGGATTACAAGATCCGGCAAAGTGCTCGGCCTTCTTGAGCAAAAACGTGGAAAGTTACGTGAAGTTGTTTGAACATTCCAATGGAATCTACGAGCAAGCTGGATTCTTGCCTTCTAACTATTACAACTACGTAACTGAGCAAATTGCGAAAAAGGGATTCATATGGGTGAAAGATATTTCTGCTCCCGATAAGGCCAGCCCCTTTTACAATAGAAATTCAAATCCGACGAGCAAAACACTGATTGTCTGTAAAGACAAAATAAATCCGACGAACACGGCGAGTTGCGCAGGCACGGAGCCCCTGCCAGGCACTTAATCGGCCGCCGGCCGGCGACGATACATCACGATGTAGGTGCTCGGATCCAGGCGGGGTGTCTCAACAGGGTAAGCCCGGTCGTCGTCATAATGAATCCACTTACCTGTCACGGAATGTTTTGCGTGACACGTATAATGACCACCGCCAGAAAAGCCATGGTGGTGGACCGTTGCGAAGAGGTCATAGGAATCGCGTGCACTCGGCTCCTCAGTGGCAGGATGGAACATGGGAGAGAATGTGGTTGTGAGGGGAATATCTACGTGGGTATTGATGCGCCGGCCATTATTCTCATTCCTCTTTAACACAATGACGACCCAATTGCCGAGACGCCAGAGACTGCGCGTGACGATGGCTTTTGTTCTTGCTGGCTTGCACTTCTCGCACGCATATTCGTCAATGACGTCCTGGTCGGAGGTCCCGTGGGTGTAAATCGTGGAGGACATGAGATCCAGTAGCTTGACAGGGCCGTCAGACTTTTGTACACAGAGCTCGGTGGTATTCATCGTCTCCCAGGAGGTGTTTTCGGTGTTACAGGTGGTACATTTGACCGATTTGTGCTGGATGCCGAACACGAGTTCGACGAGAGGGCTGTACTTCTTTTCAAAGGAGGCCTTCCAGAAATCCAGGGCGCCCTTGATAATGGGGTTCGTGGGAGGCTTGCGGAATGTCATGGTGACTTTCTCGGCCAAGGCCTCGTGGAAGGTGTCCATGAGAAGCATGAGGAACTCGTGGGCGTCATGGGCGATGGGAGCACGGAATTGTTCAAAGCCGTTCTTCATGGCTACGGGGATCATCTGGCTCCAGAAGGGGCGGGTATTGACGACCTTGGCTTCGGCTGACCAGGTTTGGAAGACGAGCTCGCCGTAGGATTCGACCATGCGTGTCTGGTCAGATGCGGGCTTCTTTTTGAGGAGGGTTTTGTGATTGCCTTGGAGAAAGAAGAGGGTGAGATCCACTTGGTGGCGGAGAGCTTGAATGATCGCGTTGCCGTAGCAGGTATTTCCAATATTTGTCAGGCCGGCGATGCCTTTGTGCTCTTGCTCTTGCTGCGCCGCAGGCGCAGGCTCGGCGGCAGGCGCAGCAACAGGCACAGAAGCAGTGGCGGCAGGAGAAGGCTCAAGAAAGGCGGGTTTCTCTGTTAAAGGAGAAGGCATAGGTACAGGCTCGGACATTTGTTGAGGGGGGCTGTCCATTTCCATGGGTAGTCTACATCAATTTTTTTTAGGTGTGTGTCTGTAATAATATAATACACATATAGATTTGTACAGAATGTCCGAACAAAAGACGCTCTTTGTATTTTATACATTTGAGGAAAAAGCGAGTGGTGCTTCGTGGATGTATAAATCTTTGCCAAAGGGGTGGATGTTCGTTGGTTCAGGCTCTACTTCTTCACTAGGTGGTAAAGTATTAAAACATGAATTGGAAGAACAATTCCAAGGTCCCAAGGCAACACAAGAAAAAGCAAGAGAATACCTGGATAAAGTATTTAAAAAATTAAAGAAACACGGTATAATCAAAATATATAAAATACGCAACTCCTATTTACCCTAAGGCTTTAGCGCCGGTCTATAGATTTTGAAATACATGGTGTATATAAGAATGGCGGACGACTATGTATCCGTATATGGCGTAAGTCTATTAGACGATATTCACAACTATTTCCCGGCTCTTTTATACGATACAGGACGCTTTCAGAATGTGGCAAATGTATTTAGCTATGTGCGCAATCAACTAGATACACGTTTCAACCTATATCGTCACGGCGCATCCTTGTATGCTTCCTCGCAGAGGACCCCGCCTGTACAATCTTATCAGGCTCCTCAGACAGCCCAGACAAACCCTTTTACTCCTATGTCAAGGGCTACTCGCAATGCGAATGATGTTGCCGCCGCGAATCTACTTCTCGGATTCTTACGCATGGGTGCAGAAGATGATCTGAGCAATTATATACAGATTCCCGCAAGGACTACTACTGCAACAAATGCTTGGACTGACCCTGTCATTGTACGTCCGACGGCACAGGCAATTGCAGCAGGCACCGAGCCAATTCTAGGATCTTCTCTGGCAGAAAACACAACGTGTGCCATTTGCCAGGATACGATTATACCAACAGACCCTGCGAGAAGGCTTTTAGCCTGTGAGCATGTCTATCACCGTGGATGTATTGATGAGTGGTTTCGCAGAAGCGTATACTGCCCAAGCTGTCGCCACGATATTCGTCTGCCTTTGCCTTCTGCTGCTGCTTCTGCGCAACAGCAGCAGCCTGTAACAACGCCTCTACCTCGTTCACCTAGAGAAGATGAGGTGGGGAGCAGTTATTTTTCTTGAAAAATATATTATAAACAACACGCCCTACTCAAATCGCCAGAGCCGAGGTGTCCTCAGGGAAGAGCTCCAGCTTCATCCCATATAGCTCGCTGATCTCCTCCATCTGCGAAGCCTCCTCAGGCAGCAGAAGATTAATCGTCGTGCCCTTGCGCCCATAACGGCCAGCACGGCCAATGCGGTGCACATAATTCTCAGTGTTGGTCGGCAACTCGTAGTTGATGACCAGACTAATCTGCTGTACATCAATGCCACGCGCAATAATATCCGTGGCAATCATCACGCGCGTCTTGCCCTTGATGAAATCATCCATGCGCCGAGTGCGCTCCGACTTGTCCAGCTCACCGTGGAGGCAGGTAATCGGGAAGCCCTGTGCCGACATCTTCTCGGCAATCATCTCAGCCTTCTGGCGCTTGTTGCAGAAGATAACGGCCTGGGTGATATTCAGGTGCTTGTACAAATCGCAAATGCAGTCAAACTTGTGGTCCTCGCGGTCCAGATTAATGAAGAACTGTTGGATGCCCTCTAGACGCACGGCAGTCGGCGGAATGAGGATGCGCACAGGGTCATTCAGAATCTTGTTCGCCACCTCCACCACCTTCTCAGGCATCGTGGCAGAGAAGAGCGCTACCTTCATATCCGCGGGGAAACCCTTCTCCAGAATACACATGACCTGCTTGTAGAAGAGATCCTCCAACATCTGGTCGGCCTCGTCCATAATCAATACACGCATGTGGCTGCGTTCTAGAGCACCGCGGTGCATCAAATCAAACACGCGCCCAGGCGTGCCTACAACAAATTGTGCGCCATCCTCCAAGGCACGAATATCATCGCGCAGAGAGTTACCCCCCACTGCGCATAGAACTTTCACCTTCATCACAGCACCGAGGGAAGTTGCTACCTTGGCAATCTGCTGGGCGAGTTCGCGCACATGTACTAGAACAAGAACTTGGGGCTTCTTCACAGTCTCATCAAGGTGTGAAAGAGAGCCAATAACGAATGCGCCGGTCTTGCCCGTACCTGACTGGGCCTGGGCGAGAGTGTCGCGCCCGTCGCGCATCGGCTTGATCGCCCGCGCCTGAATAGCACTGGGACGCTCGAAACCGTAAGAATAGATACCACGGAGAAGATTCTCAGGCAAATCCATCTCATCAAATGAGTTAATCACAGCAACGTCGGGAACCGCAGGAGGAACATCGTCAGACACAGAGGCCATCTGTAGTATATGAGGGACTGGACTTAAGCCTCTGGCGGACGAATCAAATTTTAATGGGGAGATCAGGAATAAAAATGATGTTCCGCCTAAGGCAAAACAACTAGTCCCTTATAACAGAATGGCAGACGACGAGGAGGCCGTTGCGCAGATGGACGACATGGAGGACGTGATTGACGCGATTGAGGAAGTTGCCG
>Ga0214923_10009026_pt1 | contig 10459 bp, 10 predicted proteins | sample LL1510_MetaG_FD_177993 | JGI IMG/M metagenome (GOLD analysis project Ga0214923, IMG submission 177993) | Freshwater microbial communities from Lake Lanier, Atlanta, Georgia, United States - LL-1510 | ecosystem: Environmental > Aquatic > Freshwater > Lake | place: USA: Georgia | collected...
GCGGACAAGGCGGATGAGGCGGACAAGGCGGACAAGGCGGACGAGGTGGACGAGTCGTCTGATTTCGGCGACCAGTCAGTGCACGCCGAAAGCCATGGCCTGCGGCGCGAGAGTGTGCCACGCGACAGCCTGCGCTGCTATGACATCGATTCGCCTGATGGCGCGGATAGCTGCGTTGTGCTGTCCGTTACTGACCTGCTGCTGCCGCCGGAGGAGTATGTTGTTGGGCACTCGTTGGATGCAGCGTGCCGAGCAGCCGGGGATCATTTTCTCGACGGCTGGTGGCCGCATGTTACGGATGTGACGGCCGATCGATCGGGGTGTGCGTGATTTGTGCCAGAGCGAGCAGACTGTTGTAATTATGTCATTACACACCACCCCTGTCTCACCATGCCGCGCATGAAAGCCAAGGAGCATGAGGACATTACGTTGCAGGAAAAGTATGATAACGCGGTGGAATCGGCCAAAAACCTGCAGCGGTTCCTGCCGATTCCGGTGTACGCGTCGCTGGGCACGCGCTTCGCGGCGCGAGCCCTGATCACAAGCATACAGGCGTGCCGACCGGCGCAGAAGACCTCTGCCGTGCTGGCTTTCCAGTTTGAGTACAACACGACGACAGGCGCATCACCCTGCGCCATCGGCTACAAGATGGTCGAGCACGTCCGCCAGCACACGAATCCGGGCGAGGGCGTCCCGCTCTCGACCAACTTTGACGGCTGGCGGCGCGTCAAGGCGGTGCTCAAGCCCGATCCCTCCGTGGGAGACAACGATCCGCGCTGCGAGATCATGACGCTCGGTGACTACTTCTCGGCCGAGGTGCGCGGCGGATTCACCGTCTGGACGCCGGACGCGCCGTCCCGCAATGGGTCACACACGTGTCTGATGAACATTATCAACCGGGCGCTGCGCGGCCATGCGGGCTTTCGCATCGTCGACAGCCCGCCGACCGCCGAGGAGATTCTAGCGCGCGGCCTTGACCCTGACCGGCAGGTGCCCCATGAACGTCGGAAGCGGTGCCGCGTGAGCGCCGACCCAGACGACCCGGACGAACCGCAGCGGCAGATCAAGCGCCAGCGCCGACAGCCGCCAAACAGCGCGGGCGGCGCGCGCAGCCGCCAGCACACGGACGAGAGCCCGCGCAGCCAGCGCGGCTTTTCGCCTGCCGCCGACCATCACGGCCAGCACGACCATCACGCCGCTCGCGCGGTTGGCGCCACTCGCGCGGTTGGCGCCACTCGCACGGCTGACACTGATTGCGCCGATGGCGCTTCCGACACAGCACCGTGCGGAAGGCGCCAGCTCACGGACGCAGAGGCCGAGCTGGCGATCCGGCCGCACATGACCGACTTTCACCTGCTGCTCGGCCTGCAGACGGCCGCTGATGTGGTCCGCTACTTCCGGCACATGACACCGGCCACGTTTGAGCAGTGCCTGATACCGCGCGATCTGCGGCAGATCCTGTTTGACAGCCTGCGCGGCGCTGCGCCAGCGGGTGCAGACACGAATGCGGTGATGGACACGGCTGCGGACGAGAGCCACGGATGGACCACCTTTGTCGGCTCGCAGCTTCCGGGAGGAGCGGTGTGCTGGGACAGGCAGGCTGGTCAGCCGGAGCTGCCCGACTGGTCAACCGTGCGTCCGGCGCCGGTCGTCATGGCCGTGGCCGTGGTCTGACGGGCTGCGGCGAATCTTCTGCTCGATGCAAAGCGCATATCTAGCGTGCGGCCGTCTGCACGGTACCGCGGAGTCGGATAGGCAGCGGCAGCCGCAGCCGGATCAGTACTAACTTGCCGCAGTTCCGTTGCTGCGGGCTGCCCTGGCTGCCCAAGCCGGACGCACGGTGGGTAGCCGGGCGGGGGCGGTACACGTGGCATGGGCCCTGCCGAATCTGAATACTGATGTAGGACCACACCGTCAACGGTTAGCGTGCCGACGTCCACTGCAATGAGCCGCCCGCGCGCGTCCCGGGCAGGATGTCCTTGCCGCGCGCACCGGGCCGCGGGCGGGCGCCCGGCGCGTATGGTTATTCCATCAACAGGCCCGGCGTTGACGGTCCACGCCCGCCCGTGCATGGGCACGGCAGCAGTAACAAGCTCGCCGGACGACCGCCAGCCGCACGCGCCGAGCCCGGCAGTCTGTGCAATGACGACGGCCGTGAAGAACGGCGGCCGGCTGACAACGACAAACGTCTCGTACACCGAGTTGCGAAACGTGGTCAGGCAGTACGCGATGTGCGCGCCGTCCGGGCTCAGGCAGCACGATGACACGCGCTTGTGGGTGAGCCACTGGCCCGGCACCAGCTCGTCAGTCTCAAGATTCCAAGAGACGAGCCGATGCGTATAACAGCTGTAGCTAACGAGGATGACAGCGGTGGTGTCTGCCAGGCAGACGGTGAGTCGCATTAGACGACTACTCTCACGTGTAGAAAAAATTATAGCACCTTCCTTGGGCGAGCAAACAATGACCTCCTGGGTTCAGCGGCCATGGGTGGTGGTGGCCATAGTCGTAGCGGCGATCCTCGTGCTCGCGACCCTGTCCCGCATGGCAAGCACCGAGAGCAACCCGGTCTCGCAGACCATGGCGGAGCGCACCGACATGCTGCTGCGCGCGGCAAACAAGTGGGCTGCGCAGGCCGAGCAGGACAGCAACCCGGTCGTTTCCGTCATGCACGGATGCTACGCCAAGGCGTACGTCGAGGCGCTGGGCCACGTGATGGACGATGTGCAGGTGACGCGGGTGCACCGCGTCAGCATGCGGGACCTGCGGCGCAAGATGGAGGAGGTGCAGCAGGCTGCGCTGAAGCGGCTGGCGGCTGTGGCGCCGCAGGCAATGCCCCAGACAGAGTTTGCAGTGCGGGTGGGCTGGCTCGGCTAACCACCGTGCGAAAGGTGATGGACACGCGCGTGCCGCGCGCGCGCCGCACAAGCGATCCCAGCGGACCCGGGACCCGGTCGGACTGGCGCGCGGCAATGCCGTGCGTCCACGCGTTGCGCGCCGGGCCACTGAGGCACGCGAGCGACCGGCGGGCCAGGTCCACTGGCACTGTCGTGCGCTGGTTGGCAAAGTCCATCACGACGTTGCTCCCGAGACTCACGGTAGCGACGACGGGCCCAAACGCGTGCGGGCTGTCGACGTGGGCCCCGATGCCCTGCCCAGGCGTGTACTCGTTAACGATGACCTGGTCAAACGGCTGCGAACCAGCGGCGCTAGCCACACGGGCCGCCAGATCGGCAAGCCAATCCGGCAGCGGGCCGAGTCCCGACGCCAACGCGCGGCTGGCATAGTCGTAGACGTAGCCGTAGTGCTGCACGCGGCGCTTCAGCTGGCTTCGCCAGGGCTGCTCGCCGATACGAGCAAGGAGCGCAGCCTCTTCTTCCGCAGTGATAAACTCGGGCGTGTAGGTTAGACCTCGCACGGCATCGACCATGGTCGGCAGGCAATGTGGAGATTTAAAGTAAATGACGTTATAACTCCTGGCTCTGATGTCGCAGCTCGAGGCGACAACGCTGGACTTTAGTGAGCACCATGGGTTGACCATGCTGCCCGACGCGCTGGGTCTGCTGCCGGTGTTGTCGCTCTTAATGATTAGAGACTGCCCTGCGTTGACGCGGCTGCCACTCTCCTTTGCTTTTCTGCCCGGCGATACTTGTCTATGCATAGACCAGGTTCCATTAGTCTTTCCGCCCTGTGGCGACGGGGACCTACAGGCCATAAGGATGTTTCTTCTTGCGCACCACCACCCGCTCAAGATTCTGCTTCTAGTGTTGGGCGCGCACCGCCGCCGCATACGCCACCCACCACCCGAGCTCTGAGACTGGATGCGGGATGAGTTTTTTAGCACCAATAATAGAGCCTATAATTTCCGGACTTGTTAAAATACCGTCATTATCTTACGCCATGCAGAAGGGTGCGCCAACGCAGCCGTCGTCCGACGGCGATGATGCGGCTGCTCTTGCGCAGCTGATGGTCAAGATGCGCACGCGCGCTGCTCAACCGGCCGGCAAATGCGGGTGTGATTTTGGCAGCAGCAAGCAGGAGTCTTGCCCGGCGTCATCAGCGGCGTCAGCGGCGTCACGCACAGCGTGCCCGGTGGCGTCACGCACAGCGGCGCCGGTGCCGGTACAAGCGCACGCAGCATGGTTTGCCGACAGTGCCGGCAATCTGACTACGGAGTCCATGACAAAGGCGCACGCGTCGCTCGGCATCACGGATGGCGTCGGCTTCAAGTGCAAGGCGATTGAGGCACTGTGCAGGAGCCACCGCTGCCCGCTGACGGGCGCGGGCATCGCTGCGATTCCAAATCCCGCCCGGACGGGCATTTGGACCGCATCGGGTGAGTTTGACAAGAAGCGATTTGACGAGCTCGCGGGCATGGCGCAGCAGGATGACCGCAACACGTGTCGTGCCGTGACCCGAGCGATGGTCGACCGCCTTGTCAACCAGGGTGCCACCAACACTGCCGTCTGGGTCTGGCTGTTCAGATTCATTCCCGTGCGGCCGTCGTGGCGCGACATTACGTCGGCGTCGTTCGACGAGCTGTTTCGCAACTTTGCAGACACTACGGTTGCCGGGGAACCGGCCATCTCTGTCAACGTGCTGCTTCAGTTCTACACCGACCCGCTTGGCTTTTTCTCGAGCCGGAGCATACATTCGCCCACTCTGAAGGGCCTGTACTCGGACCAGGCTGCGGCTGCGGCTGCAGCTGCTGCTTCGGCTGCGGCTGCGGCCGCGGACGCTGGCACTTCGTGATGATTGTGCGTGTGGATCGTATGGACATGGTGTGGTTAATTACAGTTTGATTGACAGTTTGTTTGGCCGCTTGATGGCAACGTAGTGGTAGGTGGTCGGCTCGTCGGCCCGTCGGGTAACGCAGTAGCCCCGTCACCCGACCGCGCGGAGCCAGACAAAAAATATTCCTCGCCCCGTGCTCATCATGTAAACCATGGCAAAGACCAAGCAGACCGCTCGCACAGCAACCGGCGGCAAGGCGCCCCGCAAGCAGCTCGCGACAAAGGCCGCCCGCAAGAGCGCTCCCGCCACCGGTGGCGTGCGAAAGCCGCACCGCTTCCGCCCCGGCACCAGGGCGCTGTTCGAGATTCGCAACCTTCAAAAGACCACGCACCTGCTCATTCGAAAGCTGCCGTTCCAGCGGCTCGTGCGCGAGATTGCGCAGGACTTTAAGACGGACCTGCGCTTTCAGCTGCAGGCCGTCATGGCGCTCCAAGAGGCCAGCGAGGCGTACATGATCGGCCTGCTGGAGGACAGCAACCTGTGCGCCATCCACGCCAAGCGCGTTACCATCATGCCGAAGGACATTCAGCTGTCGCGCCGGCTTCGTGGTGAGCGCGCGTAAACACGGGTGAGCAGTTTTGCAGGAACTGCACCACGTCCAAGTAAAATCATTTGCAGAAAAAACTGCGCGTCGCGCTTCGGGTAAACAGATGTACGCAAGTCCGGTGACGAGCGACATTTCCCTCGGACAGCCGGTCATGTACCGTCTCAAGACCGACCCGGCGCCGCGCGGGCCCGAGCGCGGTCTCTTTGCAACGCGGGGTGCCACCCGTCTGGCGGATCTGCCGCCGCCGACCGAACGGCGCGAGCCGCTCGCTCCGCCGCTTCGCAGCGAGCTGTCGGGCCTGCCTGGGTTGCCTGGGGATGCCGGTATGTCGGTTGGCCAGCTGCACGGGAGCGGCGCCGCCGGTCTCCCGGCCAGCCACGCGCACGGCGCGGGCGCCCCGCTACACGCAAGCCCGTTTGACCTCCCCCCACCGGCGGCCGTGCCGCCGGCCGTCCCCGCACATCTCTACCTGAACGGCGCTCACATGCGCAACGACCCCAGCTGGACCGGCATCCGGATGGACAGTGCGCCGCAGCGCGTGCACAAGCGCACGCACGAGTTTATGCTGCAGCAGAACAAGGTGCGTGTGGCGCAGGAAATTTGCCCTTACACCGGCCGCAAGATCGACTACTACGAGGATCTGCCGCCAGAGGGCAACACGGACCGCCAGCTGACCACCGAGGACCTGGAAAACACGAACCGGCGGCTGATCATGCTGCAGGGCTACGACCCCAACGCACCGAAGCGCTTCCGCCGCGAGGTCCTGCAGAGCACCATGGCGCCGCCGGCGCCCGACGGCAAGGGCGTGCTGAGCGACCAGGCCCGCAACCAGTCGCGCGTGATGCGCGAGATCCAGGAGCGTGTGTCGCGCGACCTGCGCATGAACCAGAACGGCAACGCACCGAAGCAGTACCGCGAGACGGCCCGGCCGTTCGGCTTTGTCGGCTTCCAGGACATGAACAGGTTCATCCCGTACATGCCCCCGACCATGCGCGAGGGCGCCCTCGAGCGCCGCGGCACCGCGTACCGCGACGGGATCGGGAATCCGCTGCTCGAGGCCTCGCTCACGCGCCAGCATCACCGCGACGACGCGCGCCGGTCGCACGAAGCGGCCACGCCGCTGAACCGCGCGCACGCAGCCGCCCCGACGCTTGGCCATGCCGTGGTGCACGGTGTCCACGAGCATGCGCCCACCATGCGCGCGCAGCACGAGCACGACCGCCGTGCTCCCGGCAACGAGTTTGCCGATGTTGGCGCGGGCCGCGCGGGCCGCGTGGACGGCTACCGGACCGAGTCGCGCCGCACAACGCATCTGGCAGACCTGGCCAACGTGCAGTACGGGCGCTTTGCGGCCGAGGGCGCCGCCGACAACAAGGCCGTCTTTGGAGCGCACGCGCACGCCGATCTGCACCAGCACAACCGGACGACACGGCGGATGGAAGGTGCGCTGGGTGCCGTGCCCGCCGGCCTTGGTCTGCACGATGCGGGCCCGGCTGCGGCAGCCAACGTGCCGCAGCTGACGGCAAGTCTGGGCCGCGTGGCGGGTGGGCAGCTTGGCGCAGTGCCCGCTGGCCTGGCTGCATCGGGCGGCGAGTACGCAGCGCATGCGGCCGTCCCGCAGCTGACAACCGGACTGGGCCGGCGGACCGAAGGTATGCAGGGCGCGGCGCACCAGGGGTTTGCCGTTGCCCAGCCGCTGTTCGAGGCCGGTGCGTGGGGGTCGCGCGCAACCCCCGAAGCAAGCCGGCGGGTAGGCGAGACGGTGGGCACTGCGTACTACACGCTGGGTGCTGCGGCCGAGACGGGCGGCCTGACGGTGCAGGGCGGCGTCCACGGCCAAAAGGCACGAGAGTTTTCCGAGATTGACCGGCGCCCGTACCACGGGGCCGCGCACGTCGACGCCGGCGGCCTGACGGTGCAGAGCGGCGTGCACGCGCACGAAGGGCACCGGCTCGGGGTGACGGAGCGAACCGGCCTTCAGGGCCACGCCGTTCTTGAAGTAGGCGCCTTTCAGCAGGGCCACCACGAACTGCGCGGCGGCCAGCGCGCGTTCACGGGCGCCACCGGCGTCGGCACGGCCCACATGAGCGGCATGCACGCGGGTCCGCAGCCCGACGTCGGCGGGCGCCCGTCGCTGCGAGTGGAGACGTTTCAGGGCCGGGGCGGCTCGGACCGCACGGTTGAGCGCGACATGGGCAGTCTGGCTGGGCGCGCAATGATGCTTTAGATATTAACAAGTACATTTTTTTGCTGACGAATCAATTTTTAAAGTTGGACCGACGGTGGAAGAAGCCGGCTGGTCAAAAAACCAGACCCCGACGGCTGTCCGAAAAAAAACATTTTTCCAAACCGTCCGGTTTTTACCAACAAATCTACCACCGCCACCCAGCAGCCTCTTCCGGGTCCGATGTGGGCACGACGTCGCGTAGCTCTTGCGGATCTGACGTGGGTACGTACGCGTCACCGTAGTCTGGCCGTCGCGGCGTCGTGCGGCGCGGCCTGATTCTTGCACCGGGGCGGGGCGTCATGCGGCGCGGCGAGGGGCTGTACATCGCTGCGCGCGGCAGCGAGCTGGATGTCTGCATGGTCTGCAGCGGCTGCAAAGCACGTGGCAGCGAGCTAGACACTTGCATTGGCCGCGCAGTGCGCGAGAGCATGGCGCGCGGCAGCGAGCTGGACGCTGGGGATGCCGCGGGTGCCGCGGGTGCCGCGGGCGCCGCGGGCGCCGCGGGCGACGCAAGCCATGCAGGCGATGCGGGCGATGCGGGCGGCGCGGGCCAGCCGTCGGCGGAAGGAGCCGCGCGTGGTGGGCTGAACAGCGGCTGTGCCACCATCGCGTCCGCCACGTCTGCTGCGCCCGCTGCAGGTTGCGTGAGATAAATGTTCTCGGAAGCGAGTGGCCGGAACCAGTCCATCATGTCGCCGGTAGTCGGGTACGTTTGCATATGGTACACCCGATCCGCGGGCGGCGGCGGCGGCCGCCTTGCGGCAGCTGCGCGCTCCAGCATACGGATCGCGTCCTGCCGGTCAGCATCAGGGTCCGTGAGCGCTTCGGCACGCGCTTCGGCCATTGTGTGAGTGTAGTGCCGCACGTTCTCAACCAAGTCAGGGTCGCGCAAAAGCGCGGCAAAGCCCCGGCGGCGGTTCTCCGACGCGCGGTACGCGTGGCCGAACAGTCCCGGTCCGCCAGGCCCAAACACGGCGGGTGCGCGCTCTGCCATGTTGTGCGTCGTCACCAGCTCCATGGCGGCCTTCATTCGGCGGCGCGCGTCTTCGGCCGCCTCGGCCGTCATCTGCGGGTGCGGCCGGCAGAAGCGCAAGTCAAAGTCGATCATACGCACACGTGAGCCGTCCCTCGATGTGACAAAGTTGCCTGGCTTCAGGTCGCGGCAAACCCAGCCGTGGCGCGCGAGCCGGTCCAGGAGGTGGCCGATATTGATGCCGATGCGCTTCACGTATTCCGCATCGGTGCCGTGTTCGCGCAGCGCCTTGTGCACGCTCATGTCGTACAGGGACATAGCGATGGCTGACCGAGTTCCGTCCGTGAACGCGCCAAAAAACTGCGGACCGACCCCAATGCTGGCGGCCATGGCATACATGTCAGCCGTGGACCCAAAGTCCTCTGACTCGCGAAATATCTTGATGGCAACAGTGCCGCCGGTCACGGCATACACATCGCCGTACGTGCCGCTGCCGACCCGATAGACTTGTCCAGCGGGCTGCTGCAGCACGGAAGCAATCCGTCTTACAAACGCGCGCGACATGTTTGCACAGGTACTAGACTTCATACTTTTACTGCAGACTCACAAACGGATTGTCCCCGAGGCCTGGCGCCTGCGGCTGGAGCGTGTCGTGCGGCTGACTGGCCAACAGCTCGCGCAGCCTACTGCGGTACAGAGCAACGGCGCGCTGCTGCTGCGCGTCGGCCAGCCAGTCCCAGTTAGCCGCAGCTGCAGCCGCAGCCTGCGGCTGCCAGTCTTGCTGCTGTGTGGCCGCTTCGTGCAGCTGTGCCATTGCTCTGCTGACGGCGGCCGCCCGGCGCGCCCGGTACGCCTCTGCCTGCGCGCGCAGCCGCTCTCGCGCGTCGCGCGCACTGTCGCCGATGCGTTGCCGCACGCGCTCTGCTGAACCGTCCTGCATGATGCCGCGGGCAAAGTCGAGGCCGGCCTGCAGATCCACCGGGTCGGCTCCCGCCGCCGCCGCTTCCGCCGCCGCCTCCGCCTGCGGAGTCTCTGTCTGCATGGCATCGCTGGTGCCGAGCGGCCGAGCGGTCGAGCGCCGGCGACGGGCGTTTCCGATTCCGGTCAAGGGTCTCATGGCGTTGTATGGGATACACTGGTGCATATTTTATTTGGCAGCTGTGCGTACGGATGATGTCCGCACGGGTGGCAGCTACCGTACATCCCCTGTCGCGGCTGTCGCGGCCACAGCGGCTCCCGTGTTTACCGAGGCCAGCAGCTCGTTCAGCAGGGCCACCGCGCCGCTGCTGCATGCCAGCATGCCGTCGAGCCGGACACGCGCGGTGGCATCACGGTCCTCCTGACCCACGGCCTCAAGATACTCCTCGAGCGCCGACAGCGCATACACCTCGGGTCCGTCCAGAATGCTCTTCTGATCCGCGTACGCGCGCTCAAGCGTGACAATGCGGCGCTCGGTCTCGTGCACGCGGTCGTCCAGGGCGCCAAGGCGCACGTGCTCGGCCGCGAATCCTGCACGCGTGGCCTCGACCGCGCGCTGAATGACCTGCACCGTCGCCTGTGCCACGGAACGCGCGCCGTCCTGCGCCTGCTCGATCAGGGTGCGCCTCAGGGCATCCTCGCAGGTGGTGGCGCGCCGGCAGTGCGTCTGCAGAGCACGGCACGTGTCGTAGACGGTTGCCACGACGCCCTCGAGCTGGCGAACACGCAGCAGGCGATCCGCCGGAGTCTCGGTCGCCCGCAGCTCGTGCAGCTCACGCTCAAGGTGCGCGATGCGCGCGGCAAGTCGTGCAGTGTCGCGCGCAAGACGCTCATCGCGTTCCTGCGCCAGGCGGATCATGGCCGCCGCGCGCTTGGGCTCGCTGTGGGTGGCGCCAAAAGTGCCGATAGTGCCTGGGGCCGCAGGGGATGTAGCGGCACTTTT
>Ga0214923_10009027_pt1 | contig 10459 bp, 10 predicted proteins | sample LL1510_MetaG_FD_177993 | JGI IMG/M metagenome (GOLD analysis project Ga0214923, IMG submission 177993) | Freshwater microbial communities from Lake Lanier, Atlanta, Georgia, United States - LL-1510 | ecosystem: Environmental > Aquatic > Freshwater > Lake | place: USA: Georgia | collected...
AAGTTTTCTATTTGTTGAGAGATACCACTTTCCATTGAAGTAAAACATTCTAATAACAGAACCCTCATGTGAGTCATAGAAGCTACAATTTTCCATATCGATTTTCTCTCTTATTTCTGGAACATTATCTTCTTCATTTAATTCATATGTATAAGGAAAACCCTTCATCACCACTTGGTCTCCCTTGAATACAACACCTCTACATCTTTTTATTATTTCACTATCCGTTGGTTCACAGTGTATATAAGAAAATAAATCTAATCCGGCTTCCACATCGCTATCGACTAACTTTATTTGCTTATTCTTCTCAATATTTTCTCTAGTAAACTCTTCTTCATTCATAGTAATATTTCCAGTTGAAATATTTTCGCTTATCATTTTGTTTTTTTATAAATAATTTTATGTATTTAAATCAATTTTTTCATATTTAATAAAAAAAAAATAACAATGATGATTTAAGAAATAATATGTATTATAAAAAAAAATATGGCTACAACAACATCAGAATTTCAAATTTATCCAGATTTTTTTAAAAATAAGGAAGAATGTGATAATTTTAAATTCACAAAAAAACAACAAAGTAATCAAAGATATAGAAATTTCTCACAAACACATTTTACTGCTGGTGATGAAGAACAATTCGAGGAATTTAAATGGTCAAAAAATAATTTAACACCATCATTTGAAAATGAACCTATTCACGAAGATGATGAAGAGTTTATTTGGGAAAAATATTCAAATATTGATGCTTCCTCCGTTTATAATACTTTTAAATATATGTTCTGTAAATTTAAGAAAGGAATATTTGTAAAAATAGTAAATAATCAATTGAAAGTTTTCCTACCTTTTTCAAATCCAAATTTTATAAATGAATGGAGTGAAAATATAGATGAAAGTTCTATTCAAAAATTAGCAGAATATGCATGTAAAATTGATGGAAGGAAATACAACGAAAAAAATATAAACTCTAATAAATTAGGTTGGTATTCAAATAATTATTTAATACGTTTCGAATATCCAGTTAAGGAAAGTGATACAAATGTTTGCGTCTTAAAAAATATGTTGGATGAATTATGCTCTAATAAAAAAGTGCCTGATATTGAATTTTTTATAAATAAAAGAGATTTTCCCCTTCATACAACTAATTACACTGAACCATATTTTGATATTTGGAATTCAGAAAGTACACCATTGAAATCTCATAATTATGAAAAATATTCACCAATATTTTCAATGTGTAAAACTAACAAATTTGAAGACATTCTTATACCCACACACGAGGATTGGGCAAGAATTCAATCAGTTGAAGGTAAATACTTTCCTGGATCATTTAGAAGTTCTATTGAAAATGATGATTATATAAAAGATTGGGATTTAAAAAAATCCATGGCTGTTTTTAGAGGAAGTTCAACTGGTAAAGGAATAACAATTGAAGATAATATGAGATTAAAAGTTTCTTATATGTCATCGTTGGAAATAAAAGATCCCAGTGATGGTTTAAATTATTTAGACGCAGGAATAACAAAATGGAATGTCCGACCTAGGAAGTTATCAGGAAGTAGAAAACTTAAAACTATTGAAGTTGAATCTTTACCTTTCGGACTATCATCTTTTCTAACATTTAAACAACAATCTGAATATAAATATATCATCCATATAGATGGACATGTTTCGGCATTTAGATTATCTTTAGAATTAAGTATGAAATCAGTTGTTCTACTAGTTGAATCAGAATGGAAAATTTGGTATTCTAACAAATTGATCCCGTATGTTCATTATGTTCCAGTTAAAAAAGATTTATCTGATTTAATAGAGCAAATAATTTGGTGTAAAAATAACGATGATGAATGTAGAATTATTTCAAAAAATGCGTATGACTTTTATAATACTTTTTTAAGTAAAGAGGGTGTTTTAAATTATTGTCAACAAATTCTATTCAAAGTGAAAAAAAATATTGGAGAATATTTTTATTTTGATAATAGTTTGAAAAATATAAAAAGTAGAGAACAACTACATATGATAAAAAAAATTCAAAAAAGATTGAAAAAAAAAAGAAATAAAAAAATAGATTTAGAAAGTATTGAAATCAAAGAAAAGAGATTTCATGGACTATTAAAAGCATTACAAATTTTATTCTTATCTTATAAAAATTACTTTTCAGGGTTAGTAGTAGATAATGATGATGATGTCATTATATATTCTAGCAAATCAATAAATATAAAAAAAGTAAAGTTATTAGAAAATTTTTATATATGTAGAAAAATTCCAATCGATAAAAGAAAGGAGGATGAAAATATACACGAAGCTTTTATAGGAATTTTTTGTATAAATGAAATTTTAAAAGAAATACCAAATTTTTGCTTTACTTTAGGATTACATGAAAAGAGCAAAGTTGTTGTAAATGAATATATACAAAATAGTATTTCACTCTATGATTATATCAAAAGTTCAGAGTTTGATTTTAATATATATATATTTATAATTCTCCAACTATGTTTGACTCTTCAAATTAGTCAAAACAAATTTAATTTTGTTCATTACGATTTATCACCATGGAATATTCTACTTCAACAATTAGATGAAGAAATTACAATTGATTACAAAACTGATTTTGATAAATGTTTCCAAATAAAAACTAAAATTTTACCGATAATAATAGATTATGGAAAATCCTATTGTAGTATAAAAAAACATCATAGAGGATACGTTAAATTATTTACATTTAGTACAAGTCAAGATATTTTATCATTACTAATAACTTCAATCTATGAAATAATTTGTCGACAACATTTACCTATCACAGATTTTCATTATCTACTAAAACTTTCTAATTTTTTATCAGAAAATAATTTTAGAAAAGAAAAATTCAGAAATTCTAAAGAATTGAAAGCATTTTTACTATACCAAAAAAAATATTCAGTTTTGATAGATAGTAGTAATAAATTCGAGCTTAAATATAAAACTCCAATGGATTTATTTTATTATATATATGAAAATTTTAGAAACTATAATTATTCTATAACACAAAAAAATCCTATGAAATTTAGATCTATAATGATGAAATGCGATGGAGATTTATTTTATAATTTATTATTAAAAAATAAAATTTCCAACACCTATTTCGAAGAAAGAATTAAAATTATCATGAAAGATGATAAAAACAGTTTGAATTGTATACTTTCAAATTATTTGTGTTTTTTAGGAATAGAAAAAAAGAAATTTTATAAAAAAATTAAGCGTAAATTCCCTATTGCAAAAAAACATATTGCTAATAATAACTGCGATTATGAAATACCAAAACATGATGACATTTTTTATGATGAAAAAGATTTTTTTTCTATAGAAACAATTAAAAAAATAAAAAATAAAATTTTAAATTTACAACTCGATAAAAATTCTAAGAGCAATAATAATCAAATATCTTCTAAGAATATTATTACTAAAAGAAATAATTTGACTAATATTTTAGATTTTAAACGTATTATTAAAAAACTAATTGAAAATAATCCCTGTTTGAAAAAAAAATTCACAGAATTATGAAAAAATATCAACGAATAGTAAAAATATTATTTTTTTTTATAATATTTTTTTCTCTTTTTTCTTTCTATAGTATAAATAAAAAATGACTCAAGAAAAAAATAATTCAAATAATATGCTACTATTTGGCGCAGTTGCTATTGGCATTTTAGGATTATGTGGCCTATATTCTATGAACAGTGAAGAATGTAATAATAATGATGAATACGATGATGATGATGAATACAATAAATACGATGGATATAACAGACAAATGAATCGTAGTTGCATGGTCGAGAATTACTGTAATTCAGGAAATTCTGTTGAAACTACTATGCCTCCTCCTCCTATTCAACCTGAATCATATGTACCTCCCCCTTTTAGACATAATCGTCAAGAACATTTTGAACATGAAGAAGATTCATCTCTGTCACCTTTGGGATTTGGAACTATGGCCGGTGGAACAACAGAGGAATACATTGGTTCAGATTACAAGGAATTAAGTGAGTACGATGAAGGTTCTCAAAATATTCCCATATTCAATGAAATGGATGGTCAAGTTGGTCTTCCAGTTCCTGATATGACTGATATTAGTGCTGGTGAAAATAACAAATATGTATATGACAGAACTATTGGTACAATTGGTTTTACTTCTACTAAAATCGGAGGTCGTAGAAGAGGACAAGCTGATTATGTAAGAGGTGATTTGGCTATCATTCCCGATAAGAATTCTCACTTCCAAGTATCTGCAGATCCATTGAATTCATTATTACAAGGTGCTATGAACGCTTCTAATGGAATTGGTGAAACTAATGCTGCTGATATTTCAAATGCTCAACAATTTAGTTCTGGTGGTGGTGCTCAAAGAGCTATGCAATTTGGTAAAAGTGCGAAAAGACTAACACTCGATGATCTAAGAAATAAAGCACGTAAAGATTCTGTTAAACAAGTATCTTCAGCTTTGAGAGCAGCATCTACCTCTGGTGGTCAAAGAGCACCTGCCCCAGAAAGTGTAATTAAAAAGCAAACTGAAGAAGCCGTACAAAATGCTTTGGATAGCACTCAATATGATTCTTCTAAACCACCTAATTTCTTTCAAGGAGGAACTGTAAGTGGATTAACAGTCGCAGATATACAAGCTGCAGCTATTCAACAAGCATTGAAAGATAATGCAGCTGGAAAAGCAACATCAACTTATGGATATACTTAGATTGATTAATATACCCCTATTTAATTTATTTCTTTTGACTACTCAACAAAATATTTTTTGTTAAGGAAAGTTTTTGAAAGGAAATAATATTTTTAAACTTTTATTCCAAGTTTAAAAATAATTACTTATTTTTAGTATTCAATTCGGTTGATTCAGCGACATTGTAATTTAATATTTGTAGAGCTTTATAAACATCACTGACCATAATTGTCTTTGTTTGATGCTCAGAATTTACAATCAATATTGTTTTTGTAATTTCATCTAGTTTTTCATCAATTAAATTTCTAATCGTCTCAAAACAATCTTCTGATAAACTTTTAATTCCAGATTGTCTAGCCAAGCGAGTAATCGACGGTTTTGAAATATTATCAATATTATTTTCCATTTTTAATATTATTATAAGTTTTTAAATCAATTAAAACAATGATAATTTAAAAGTAAAGTTTTTTTTAAATAAAATGGAAGAACAAAAGATTGAGACTATTAGTAATAAAGTATTAACAAAGAAAAAGAAAAGTCATATGTTTGAAACTTATATTAGTAAAGTGTTAAAACAAATATCATCATCGAATGGAATAACAAATAATGCAAAACAACAATTAAATAGTGTTCTTTGTTTTATATCCAAACATATTTCTTTGTTAACATATAAATTAACTTCAGCCGGTAAAAGAAAAACAATTTCTTTAAAAGAGGTTGAAAATGCTCTTAATATTGTTTTATCTGGTAAACTCTTGGAAAATGCTTTGAAGGAAGGACATAAATCTTGTGGAAATATTTCTAATTCATCAGCAGCAGATGTTAATTATTCATCTAGACAAAATAAAGCAGGAATCATCTTTCCACCATCACTTACTGAAAAATTTTTAAGAGATTTTGGTTCGTCAAATATTATGATAAGTAATTTATCCCCTATATTTTTAGCATCAGTTTTAGAATATATTTGTTTTGAAATTTTAGATTTAAGTATCAATAATTGTAAAGAAAATAAACATGTCAGAATTACAATTAGAGATTTAGAACTATCTGTTAGAAATGACGAAGAATTGAATAATTTATTCATAAAATTAAACATTTCATTCTTAGGTGGGGGTGTTATACCTTATATACATTCATCTCTTTTAAAAAAAACGAAAATTAAAAAAAAGAAAAACAATGAAACCAAAACCAAGGAAAATAATCATAGATTTAGATATGGTACTCTTGCAATAAAAAATATTAGAAAACAACAAAAAATTAGTAACTGTTTAATTCTTTCTAAGTCTCCTTTTGAAAAACTTGTTAGAACTATCTTTTGGAAAAATAATACTAGTAACCAAAAATTTAGTAAGGATGTTTTTGTAGTTTTACAATATTTTATCGAGCAATATATAGTCAATTTATTAAGAAATAGCAATTTTCTTTCTATTCATGCCGGAAGAGTTAAACTAATTCCTTATGATATTCTTCTTTACAATTCATTTACAAATGGAGGTAAAGGTAATCCTTATACAAAACCAATTTTAAATTTATTTTCATTAGAAAATGAAAATCTGAATTTCATGTTAGAAACAAACGCCGAAAGTAGTAACAATGATATTAACTGTGTTGATGATGATGATTTAGAAGAAGAAGACGAAGAGGAACTTGAAGAGGAAGAAAACAGTTCTGAGGAATAAAAATAATAAAAATTATTTTAACTTAAGGAAAAATAAAATACAATAAAATATGATTATTACAGAATTACAAGAAAAAAAAAGAATTACTCTTGATTATGTACCATCTCACAAAACAGACGGAAAATATGCTATTTTGATGGAAACTAGTTCGGAAGAATATGAATCTTGGTATTATTTCATAAGAGTTGAAGGTAACGAAGAAAATTTAAATCATTTGAAACAATGTATTGAAAGCATCGAATGGTCTATAATGGATGACTGTAATGTTTTTGACATTGAATTAGAACATCTTATTTCCGCAAATACAGCTAAAGAGTTGACTAAGGTTGATTTGAATCATTCTTCCTTTCACAGAAAATTTGATGGAATTTTAAAAAGAATAGATTTTAAATTTAAAAAGAAGGATGATGACGAGGATAAAATGTTTAAAATATTTAATTTATTAGGTTGTGGAGGAATTGAAAATTTTATTGACGACGAGGACTTAGATGAGGAAGATTTAGCTACTGATAATGGAGAAGAAGATGATGAATTAGGTGAAGACTTAGAAGACGATGATGACGATGACGATGACGACGACGAAGACGAAGATGACGACGACGAAGACGAAGATATGGGTTGTTGTGATGAAAAAAAATGTGTTAAAAAAGAGTACAAACTTCCTCCTTCACTTGGATAGGTAACTATAATAATTTTTAAAACTTATTTTGAAGTTTTAAAAAAATATTTATAATTCCAAAGGCGGTATATTTGTTGTATCTCTGGGAAAACTTTTTTCTAGTGCTTTTCTTGTTCCTGTAGAAGGTGGTGTGAATTCATCACTATCAGGAGTTGTAATTAATGGGGTGTTAAATTCAACTTTTTTTTTATTTTTTTTAATTACTATCAAAATTATTATTATAATAAACGAAGCTATACTTAATAACATTAAAATCAAAGATAATACTTTTCTTATTTCATAATTTTGTTTCTCTTCATCAGTTTTGAAATCAATAACTTTTTTACTATTTTCAATACCAAACCATATACTAAAAGCAACTATTCCTATTAAAGAAATACATAAAATAATGTAAGGTGTTTTTTTTTGTTCAGACATATTTTTTATTTATATTATTATTAGATTTTTATTTTTTTTTCAAAAAAATTAAAATATTCAGTCGAATAATTATTACATATGGTTTCTTTATAAGATTCTATTATTTTTTTTTCTAAAATCAAATATTCTTGTGAAAAGTAAAAGTCCCTCTCTGTAGTTTTGTCAACGAACTTGAATACTTTGTTATTATCAGAATCTCTTGTATCTAAACAAATGCAATTATCCATTTTTTCACATAACCTTTTACAGTCTTCATGAAATGATTTCATCATAGACAAAATTGATTTTTCTTCATTCTTACTACCAGAAGAGTCCCAATGTTTTTGCCAAATATATGCAAAGACAAAAGGTCTAATGAAATAATTTTCAAAATCACTCTCATATTTTTTTTTTATAATTTCTCTTCCGAAATGATGTGTTCTTGCAATTTTTTCAGATAATGCATATGTATAGAATGTTTCAGTCAAATCAAATAAATTTGAACTTTTTTTTTCCGTTGTATTTCCAAACCAGTATACATTTCCATTACTTCTCAATCTACCCATAATTTGTAAACAAATGTTTGAGATATTTTTATTTTCCATATCTCTAGATGAAGTTGATTTAGCATTAAGATCTCTCAAGATGAATATATTTTGCAACTCTAAATCATTTATTCCCGTTGTTCCTTTATTTATAAATATACAAATTTTTGTCTCCTTTGCCTTTTTAGAAGAAAACGGACATTTTTTCTTTGAATGCCAAAAATAAATATCGTCTTCACTTACTTTTTTTTCGCACAGGGATCTGAATGTATATCTTAAGTTTATAATATTAGAAACAAATACATAGCTTTTTTCATTATTATAAAATTTTTCAACTATTTTTTCAATAATTTCATTCATTTCAGAAAAGTAATGTATAGGTATTTCTGGAAAATGTTCTTTTTTATGTTTTACAACTATATTCATTATATTCATTTGTAATGTATATGGAAACAAATCATTTATAAAATTATCATCTAATGTTGCAGACATGAAAAAAAGCTTATTCCGATTAGATAAATGAATTATATTGCTAAAAAAATTATTTCCATCATCCTTTTCTTTTTTGAAAGAATTGTAGATTATTTCCATCTTAAGCTTAGAATGTTGATATTTATTTCCTGCATGAACAAATCCAAATTGTGTTTGATAAGAATGTTCTTCATCGAAGTACAAAACGTCATTTTCATGTTTTAATATTTTTGATAAAGACGATGTGTTTGGAATAAAACTTGATATTTCATATTTGTATATTTTGTTTGGTAGTTTTATTTCAAATTCAGTAACTAGCTTTGTTTTTTTGATTTTTAAACACTCTAAATCATTGTCTTTACAAAAAATTTCTAATGCATTCTCATGTTCAATGATGAGATTTTTTTGATTATTTGGAACATAAACGAAAGTTTTTTTATAATCTTTACTATCGTTAAAAATACTTTTTGGAGCTATAAAAGATTTTCCTGTTCCAGTTCTTGTCATAATTGTTACCAAGCCATATTTAAATTTTATTTTATTATCCTGTATCAATGGTTGTATTTTATCTTGCCAATCATATTTAGATGTAGAGTAAATTACTTTCTTATGAAATTTTTTCATACTTGAAAAACTCGAATATATGTTAAAAAAACTATATTTTTTTATTTCAAAAATCATTTTTTATAGAATTTTTTATTTTATAAAAAAAAATCAAAAATTATATTTGTATTAGTTTTACTTGCTAAACTTACTCCCAATGCCCAGTTGTTTCCAAAGTGAATATAGAAGCTTCTTCTACTTCAATTTTATCCAAGATTTTATTCTTTACTTCATCTTTTGTTTCTTTATCACCAAGAGTACAACTTCTGTAGTCATAGTCAACACTTGAATAAAGTATTTCAGCACTAATACTTTCTAGTGATTCATAAATTTCATCGAATCTTGAACTAACAGCTAATTTAGCTTTTTCGAGCGCTTCTTCACACGATGAAGCTTGTAAAATTCCTGAAATATGCACCTTTTCCGAAGAATAAGTACGTGAAGTTGAAAACGACGCATAATATTTATAAATGTTGTTCATTGATAGAGAAACTGTATATTTTACAGAAAAAATATAAAAAAAATCATTTTTTTACAGTATATATTTTTTCATCATTTTTTTCTCAATTCATCTGATAATAAACTTGTGGAAAAATTAGTAACTATTTTATATTTACAAAAATATATTTTATCATTTATTTTTGTAAGAATATCACGAGCTTTTTTCAAATCCATAGTGACTATATTACATTCATAGTTTTCAATATCATTTAAAAATTCTATTAAAGTTTCATGATGAATATTTTTATTTTTTTTTAAAGATAACTTGATTTTTTCAGTTACTATAAAAATTTTTAGTAAAAAGTTATCATAACTGTTTCTATATTTTTCAAGCAAGTCTATGAAGATGTTTAGTGTTGTTAAACGAAAAGGTAGAAATTTGATTGAATCAATTTCTAAATATTTTTCATTTTTATTATCATCATTTTCAGAAGCAATATTTCTAAGAATTTTAATTTTTTCACTAATATCATTGGTCATCACACTTTATTTTTTTTTATAAAATATTTTTTTTCATAAACTAACTTTTTATACTAAGAAAATAAATTGAAATAATAGCAAAAGTAATTCCGGTAATTTTAAAAAAATCTATTTTATTTTTGAACAAAAAAACATTTATCAAAAATATAGAAACTATAGATACTATATTCAATAATGTATAAACTGTACTAATATCTTTGTATCTAAGTAATTTTATATAAATGAATGTTAAAAAACAGTAAAATGATAAAGCAATGAAAACATATTTTAGTTCAGACGTGTCAACATATTTTTTTATGAAAGTTATTGGTAAACATATAATAATACAAGCGAACATAAACCATAGAATAAACATTATTTATTATTTATTCATTGTTCCTTTTTTTTTTTTACTTCTTTC
>Ga0214923_10009028_pt1 | contig 10458 bp, 9 predicted proteins | sample LL1510_MetaG_FD_177993 | JGI IMG/M metagenome (GOLD analysis project Ga0214923, IMG submission 177993) | Freshwater microbial communities from Lake Lanier, Atlanta, Georgia, United States - LL-1510 | ecosystem: Environmental > Aquatic > Freshwater > Lake | place: USA: Georgia | collected 2015-10-15
AGAGACCATGGAAGTTTCGGCCGGCTCGCTTCAGCGTGACGTAGTTGCCGATGACCGCCGAGATCGGCTGGGCAGCGCGAACACGCTCGATGTCGTCGTCAACGATGGCCACGCGCGAGAGGCTACTTCGGGCAGTGCTGCGTCAGGTCGGCGCGAGTGCTGGATGGTGCCGCGTCAGGTCGGCGACCGATCGCCCCCGACGCGACGGTTGGCTCGAATTGACGCGAGAACACCGACGAGCAGGCAAGCGACGATCACACCGAGCGATGCGAGCGTCGGAATATGAATCTCGCGCCACGCCAGCGTCATCTTTGCGCCCACGAAGATAAGCAGCACAGAAATGGTCTGCGGCATGTAGACGAACCGCTCGCGCATGTCGGCGAGCAAGAAAAAGAGCGCTCGCAAGCCGAGAATTGCCCACGCATTTGAGGCAAACACGATGAACTGCTCGCGGCTCACAGCGAGCACCGCTGGCACCGAATCGACGGCGAAGATCACATCGGACACCTCGATGACGACCAGCACCGCAAGCAGTGGTGTCGCAAAGCGCTTGCCGTCAATTTTGGTGAACATCTTCTGGCCGTCGTAGTGATCGACCGACGGAACGACGCGTCGGAAGAGTCGCATCGTCGCAGTTTCGCTCGGGTCAGTGTCTTCGTCTTCGCCGCGCAGAATCTTCCAGCCCGTGTAGATGAGGAACAACCCGAAGAAGAGCAGCAGCACGGTGAAGCGGTTGATAACTGCCGTGCCGACGAAGATGAACACGAAACGCAGTACGAGCGCTCCAAAGATTCCCCAGAAGAGCGTTCGGTGCTGGTACTCGCGCGGCACCTTGAAGTGGGAGAAGATAATCGCCCACACGAACACGTTGTCGACCGACAAGCTCTTCTCAATGAGGTAGGCACTTAGGTATTCGACGGATGCGCCGCTCCCCTCGCCTTGCCCGGCGAACATCGCGTAGATCACGCCAGTGACGGCGAGACCGAGCCCGACCCAGACGGCGCTCTCAATCGCGGCCTCGCGAAGGTTGACGACGTGCGCCTTGCGGTGGAAGACGAGCAAGTCAACGAGCAGCGCCGCGGCGATCACACCGATGAGTGCCGGCCACGCCCACGCCGGAACCGAGATATCGACGAAGTCGCCGCCACCAGGCGTGGCTGCAATCGCGCCAGAGTTGACCGCCGAAAACAACTCAGCGATCACTTAGACGAAACTACTTCGTCTCGCTCTTCGCACCGCCGATGATCGCCTGCGCTGCCGCGAGACGAGCAATCGGGATTCGGTACGGCGAGCAACTCACGTAGTCGAGACCGGCTCGATAGAACAGACCGATCGACTCGGGGTCGCCGCCGTGCTCTCCGCAGACGCCGAGCTTCAACTTGCGCTTGGCTTTGCGGCCGCGCTTGGCGGCGATCTCCACGAGTTCTCCGACGCCCGTCTGGTCGATGGTCTCGAACGGATTGCGCTTCAGCAAACCAGCTTCGAGGTACGCCGGCATCATGCGGCTCTCGACGTCGTCGCGACTGAAGCCGAACGTCATCTGCGTGAGGTCGTTGGTGCCGAAGCTGAAGAAGTCAGCGTGCGCCGCCAGTTCGTCGGCACGAAGCGCAGCTCGAGGTGTCTCGATCATCGTGCCGATGGTGACCTGCGGACGCTTGGCTTTCTTGCCCGATGCCGTGGTGCGTGGACGCGCCGCGAAGTCGGCGAGCACTCCTTCGACCCAGCCGCGTGCGAGTGCGAGCTCGTCGTCGGTGACGGTGAGCGGGATCATCACTTCGACGATTGGTTCGTAACCCTCGCCTGCCACTTGGTCGGCGGCTTCCATCAGTGCTCGCACTTGCATGGCATAGAGCCCGGGCTTGATGACGCCGAGTCGCACGCCGCGGGTGCCGAGCATCGGGTTGACTTCTGCCCAGGCGTGGGCGGCTTTGAGGAGCTGTTGTTCTTCAGCAGAGAGCCCGCCGGTCGCCGCCTTGATTTCGAGTTCGTCGACACGCGGGAGGAATTCGTGCAACGGCGGGTCGAGCAGACGCACCGTGACGGGCAAGCCGCTCATCGCGCGCAGGATCGCAGCGAAGTCTTCTTTTTGCACGACACGCAGTTCTTCGAGCGCTGCAGACTCTTCAGCTGCGGTGCTGGCGAGAATCATGCGGCGCACGACCGGCAAGCGGTCGGGTGCCAAGAACATGTGCTCGGTGCGGCAGAGACCGATGCCCTCAGCGCCGAAGTCGCGGGCGACCTTGGAGTCGTCACCGGTGTCGGCGTTGGCGCGAACACTCAACTTGCCCTTACGGATCTCGTCGGCCCATTTGAGGATGGTGTGGAACTCTGCGGGCGGCTTCGAGCCAGCCAGCGTGAGCGCACCGAGCATGATCTCACCCGTGGCGCCGTCGATGGAGATGGTGTCGCCCTGGCGCACGACCGTGTCACCGACGCTGAATTGCTTGCCGTCGATTTTCACGGCTTCAGCACCGACGACGGCTGGGGTTCCCCAACCGCGCGCAACGACCGCCGCGTGACTGACGAGACCGCCACGTGAAGTGAGGATGCCTTTGGCGACCATCATGCCGTGCACGTCTTCGGGGCTCGTCTCGTTACGCACGAGGATGACTGCCTCGCCCGACTTGGCGGCAGCTTCTGCATCGTCGGCGGTGAAGTAGACCTTGCCGACTGCCGCACCAGGCGACGCAGCGAGACCCTTAGCCACGGCCTTGGTCTTGTTGGCGAACTGCGGGTGCAGCACCGAGTCGAGGTGGTCGGCAGTGATGCGCATGAGCGCTTCTTTCTTGCTGATCTTCCACTTGTACTTGCCGGTGCCGCCGTTCTTCACCATCTCGACAGCCATGCGAAGTGCCGCTGCACCGGTGCGCTTGCCGACGCGCGTCTGCAGCATCCACAACTTGCCGTCTTCAATGGTGAACTCGGTGTCGCACATGTCTTTGTAGTGGCGCTCGAGTCGCGCGAAGATTTCGAGCAATTGCGCGTGCACCTTTGGGAACTGGCGCTTCAGCGCGTCGAGGTCTTCGGTATTACGTATGCCGGCCACCACGTCTTCGCCTTGCGCGTTGATGAGGTAGTCGCCGTACGGCTTGTTCTCGCCGGTCGCGGCATTGCGGGTGAAACCGACGCCAGTGCCTGACTGGTTGTTGCGGTTTCCGAACACCATCGCCTGCACGTTGACGGCAGTGCCGAGGTTGTGGCTGATCTTCTCGCGAACGCGGTACGCGATGGCGCGAGCGCCGTTCCACGAGCGGAACACCGCTTCGACCGCGCCACGCAACTGCTTGGCGGGTTCTTGCGGGAAGTCTTTTCCCGTCTCGCGCTTGACGATCGACTTGTACTGTTCGCAGAGTTCGCGGAGTTTCGACGCGGGAAGATCGGCGTCGTTCTTGGTGCCGAGCGATGCTTTTGCCTGCTCGAGTGGGTGCTCGAAGTGATGGCCGTCGACGCCCAGCACGATTCGACCAAACATGGCGATGAAGCGGCGGTAGCTGTCGTACGCGAAGCGCTCATCGTTGGTGCTTCGTGCCAGACCCTGCACGCTCGCGTCGTTGAGACCGAGATTGAGGACGGTGTCCATCATTCCGGGCATCGAGAACTTGGCGCCGGAGCGCACCGAAACAAGGAGCGGGTCTTTCGCGTCGCCAAGTTTGCGACCCATCTTCTTTTCGAGCGATGCGACATGTGCAGCGATCTCTTTGTCGAGGCCCTTCGGCCAGCCGCCTCGCATGTAGTCGCGACAGGCATCGGTGGTGACGGTGAAGCCGTGCGGTACCGGAAGCTTCAGCACCGTCATCATCTCGGCGAGGTTCGCACCCTTGCCGCCGAGCAGGTCTTTCATGCTCATCGGGGCCTTGCGATGCTTGTGGTCGAAGGCGTAGATGTACGTCATATGTTTGGTCAAGCCTATGAGCGCGCGAGTTGCTCGGCGACGCCGAAGTGCGCTCGTTGCACCATGACGAGGGCATAATCGCCCGCCACCGACGTGCACTGACCGACATTGGTGCCGTCGGCGAGTCGGTACGGTGCCCCCGCGAGGGCAGGCGCGCCGGCGATAGGCGCAGAGGTGGTCACGTGTGCGCCGGCCCCGGCGTTGCTCGGCAAGCGCATCAGGCGACGCGGCGCCGTCGAGCCGCGGCTGTCCATGCGCTCGACCAGTTCTTGGCCGGGGTAACAACCCTTGGTGAACGACACACACACATCGACAAGCCCGGTTTCCGCGGGCAATGAGTCGGCAGTCATATCAACTCCAAAGACCGGCCAGGCGCAGCGGACGCGCTCGGCTTCGAACGTCGCGACACTGCTTTCGGGGATGGCTGCCACGCGATCGGCAGCGCCCGTAGAAGCACCGCTGTCCACACCGCCGTCGAAGACGTCTACTGCCCCGTCGCCTTCACGCCACGCCGACACCGCCCATGTAATCGTGAGCGCCTTTTCGCGCTCGACGGCGCTCAGGCCGCGCATGGCGACCACCGTTCGAGATTCGAGCGCGAACTCACAGGCGACACGAATCTTGAACTTGTTGAGTCTCACCAACGCCGCATTGCCGCAACCAGCATCGACATCGAGCACGAAGTGGTCGTCAGCCACGCAACGTACCCGCAGGAATGCAGCGATCTTTCCGGTGGGTTCGAGTGCGAAGGCGTAGCGCGACGCGCCGACGGCGAGGCTTGCGACGTCGTTGCTTAACTGCGAGTGCAAGAAGCTGCGTGCGTCTTTGCCGCGTGCGGTGATGACGTCACGGGTGGTTGTGTGCGATGTCGCGGTCATGCGCGACCGTTGTTTCTTGCGTGTCCACTATGTGATGTTCTGTCGGCGTTCGCCGAGCGGCGTCGCGTCATCTCCCGAGCGGCTGGCACCGCCGCGAGCAAGGCTGCAGCTTTGTTGCGGCACTCGAGATGTTCTTCGTCAGGGTCGCTATCAGCGACGATTCCTGCGCCAGCTTGCAGGTAGGCCATGTCGCCATCGACAAACATCGTGCGAATGGCGATTGCAACGTCGAGGTTTCCGCTGAAGTCGACGTAGCCGACGACGCCGGCATACGGCCCGCGCTTCACGGGTTCGAGCGAATCAATGATTTCCATCGCCCTCACCTTCGGCGCACCACTCACAGTGCCCGCGGGAAGCGTTGCGCGCAGCACATCGACGGGGCCGAGTTCGTCGCGCAAGTCGCCCGACACTTGTGAGGTCAGGTGCATCACGTGGCTGTAGCGCTCGAGCGCCATGAGTTCGTCAACTTTGACTGTGCCGAACTTCGCGATGCGACCTACGTCGTTGCGCGCGAGATCGACCAGCATCACGTGCTCTGCTCGTTCTTTGGGGTTTTCCCGCAGCTCGCCGGCGAGACGGCGGTCATGCTCGTCATCGCGGCCACGCTTGCGGGTTCCGGCGATGGGCCTGCTCGTGACGCGACCATTGCGCAGTTGCACCAAAGGCTCGGGCGAACTTCCGGCGATGGTCAACGACTCGTGGCGGACGAAGTACATGTAAGGGCTGGGGTTCACCTGGCGTAGCACCCGGTAGAAGTCGAAAGGGTCGGCGTCGAGCTTCAGATCGAAGCGCTGCGACAACACGACTTGAAAGATGTCGCCGGCGAGGATGTGCTCTTTCGCCACATTGACGGCTTGCTGGTACTTGCCGTCTCGCATCGATGACGCAGGCGCCTCAAGCATCGCGCCACTAATCGGAGGCTCAGCGACGTCGGCGACGACTGCTTGAGCCAGATCACGGGCCATCTGCTGCACCGATTGGCATGCTGCGTCGTAAGCGGCGTCGACTTCGGCGGCGTCGAGCCCCAGCGTGGGCACGCTCTCGATGAGATAGGCGCGTTGCTTCCAGTGGTCGAACGCAGCAAGCGAACCGATCATCGACATCGCAGCATCGGGCAACTTGCGGTCGTCGTGGGGTGCGTTCGGAAGTTTTTCGATTTCGCGAACGACGTCGTAACCGATGTGCCCGATCATGCCGCCTTGCAGCGGCGGCAGCTCAGGCACCACCTGCGACTTGTAGGTGGAGAGCATCGCTTCGAGTGCACCGAGAAAACCTCGGTCAGTCGGCACGCTCGACGGCACCGCCCCACTGATGCGAACCTCGCCATTGACGAGCGCGATCTCACCGCGTGGGCGACATCCTACGAAACTAAATCGCGCCCAGCGCTCGCCGTGCTCGACCGATTCGAGCAAGAAACCTGGCTTATCGCCGACGAGTGCGAGGAATGCACCGACGGGCGTGTGCTGGTCGGCTACGACCTCACACCAGACGGGAACGAGGCCGTTCGACGAAGCTTGCGCGCGGAATTCTTCGCGACTCGGCGAGATGCGCACAGCCGTAGTCAGAGGTAGAGGCCGGTGCTCGCCTCGATGCGCGACGCCGCAACGGCGTGCAAGTCGCGCTCGCGCAACATGATGTAATCGCTGCCACCAACTTCGACCTCGTATCGGTCGTCAGGGCTGAAGAGCACTCGGTCGCCGACTTCGGCGGCGCGCACGCTCTGGCCAAGTGCCACGACTTCGGCCCAGACGAGTCGCTTTGCAACTTGTGCTGTTGCCGGAATGAGAATGCCGCCTGAGGAACGGCGCTCACCGTCAGCAGACGGAATGCGCACCAGCAGACGATCATTCAGCATCTTGATCGGCAGCTTTTCTTGGTCGGACATTTGCGTCAGGCTACCGACGGGTCCGTGAGCGAAGCGCTGAAACGGCGCGCTGTCAGTGGGCGAAGCACTGAAACGCCGTACTGTCAGCGCGCGAAGTACCCGGACGCCGTGTGGTCAGCGAGCGGGGCGTACATTCACGCCGCGCGACGCCATGGCGCCTTTTGCTTGCGCGACGCTGAACTCACCAAAGTGAAAGATCGATGCCGCCAGCACTGCATCGGCACCGCCGATGAGAACGCCGTCTGCCAAGTGGTCGAGCGTTCCGACACCGCCGCTTGCGATGACCGGCACGTCGACTGCTTGCGTCACCGCGCGGGTGAGTTCGAGATCGAAACCTTCGCGGGTGCCGTCTCGATCCATTGACGTAAGGAGAATCTCGCCGGCCCCCAGTTGGGCGGCGCGAACCGCCCACTCGACAGCGTCAATGCCGGTCGGCGTGCGACCACCGTGCAGATACACCTCGAAGCCGGATGTATTACTGCCAGGTACGTCGCCGCTTGCAGTCGCGCGACGCTTGGCGTCGATCGCGCACACCACGCACTGCTTTCCGAAGTCTGCAGCAATCTCCGCGATAAGGTCTGGTCGCTGAACGGCAGCGGTGTTGACGCTTACTTTGTCGGCACCGGCCCGCAGCAACTTGCGAGCGGAATCCACGTCGCGCACGCCTCCGCCGACAGTGAGCGGAATAAAAAGTTGCTCAGCGGCACGAGCAACAAGGTCGACCATCGTGCCGCGACGATCGCTCGACGCGGTGATGTCGAGGAAGACCACCTCATCGGCGCCTTCGGTGTCGTAGCGAGTGGCGAGCTCAACAGGGTCACCTGCATCGCGAAGACCGACGAAGTTGACTCCTTTTACGACTCGACCGTCGGTGACGTCGAGACACGGAATCACTCGAGCGAACGTGGACGGTCTTCCGCTCGTCATGCGCGCAGCACCTTCAACGCGTCACGCACATCGAATCGACCTTCGTAGATGGCTTTGCCGACGATCACACCGGCGAGTGTGCGGACGACGCCGTCAGTGGCGACTCGAGCGTCGCGCAGTTCGCGCAGGTCGCCGAGCTCGGCGACTCCGCCGCTCGCGATGACTGGAGTACTTGTCAACGAAAGGAGACTTTTCAGACCGTCGATGTCAGGGCCAGCAAGCATGCCATCACGCGAAATGTCGGTGACGATGAACGCAGTAGCCGACGGGTACTGCCCCACCGCACTCGAGAGCGTCAGCGTCGAACCGCGAAGCCATCCGTCGGTCGCGACTTCGCCGTTGCGGTGGTCGAGACCAACTGCGACGTCGACCACCTTGGCAACTGCGTCGACGAGCCTCGGGTCACGCACGGCCGCCGAACCCATCACGACTCGCGCAACACCTGCATCGGCGAGCTCCTGCGCATCGTCAAGACTTCGAACTCCGCCTCCTGTCTGCACCTTGGCCGACACCGTCCGTGCGATGCGCTGCACAACCGAGCGGTTGTTGCCGGTGCCCGCGGCTGCGTCGAGATCGACGACGTGGATCCACTCTGCTCCTGCGTCCACGAACGACGAAGCAATGGCGACCGGGTCCTTGGAGTAGCCGGTCTCACGCGCGAAGTCACCTTGCTCAAGGCGCACGACGTTTCCGCCGCGCAGGTCGATGGCCGGATACAACTTCATGCGCAGATCACCCGATGAGGCTTCGTTGGCGAGCCGAGTCGACGAAGTTGCCGAGAAGAGCGAGGCCGTCAACTGCCGACTTCTCCGGGTGGAACTGCACGGCGAACACGTTGTCTCTGCGCACGGCAGCAGTGACCTGACAGCCATAGTCGGCAGTTGCGACGACACACGACTTATCGCTCGGCACGGGGTGCAGCGAGTGCACGAAGTACATCCACGGTTCAGCAGGCAGCCCGGCGAACATCGCGTCGGGTTGCGTCACCTGCAGACGATTCCACTGCATCTGCGGACGCTTCACGTTGTCGGGAAGGTAACGAACGGTGCCGTCGATAACGCCGAGCCCACGCGCGCCCGAATTTTCTTCGCTGTCGTCAAAGAGCATCTGCATGCCGACACAGATACCAAGAAACGGCTTGCCGCTCGTGATGCTTTCGCGAACGAGTGACTCAAGACCCGACTCTTTGAGTGCTCTCATGCACGCGCCGAATGCACCGACACCGGGCAATACCACGGCCGCTGCGTCACGTACGAGACCCGCATCGTTGGTGAGTCGCGCGTCGGCGCCGACTTTCTGCAGGGCCTTTTGTGCTGAACGGAGGTTGCCGATGCCGTAGTCGAGCACCGCGATGAGCGGTGCGCTCACAGCGTGCCTTTGGTCGAAGGCACTCCAGTCGTCTCGACGCGCACGGCATCGCGCAAGCAGCGCGCCAACCCTTTGAACGTGGCCTCGATGATGTGGTGGGCGTTGGTGCCCGAGCGCTTCGTGACGTGCAGCGTGATGGCAGCTGCGGTGGCAAACGACGACACTGCGTGCTCGGCAAGCTGCGGGTCAAACGGTGGGTTGCCGAGCGGCAGCACCTCAGGCATCTGCACGTTCCACGCGACGAACGGTCGCCCGCTCAGATCGAGTGCAACGTCGACGAGAGCTTCGTCGAGTGGAAACGCCCCGCTTGCGAATCGACGAATGCCCGACTTGTCACCGAGCGCTTCACGAAATGCTTCGCCGAGGGCGAGAGAGACGTCTTCAACGGTGTGGTGGGTGTCGATGTGCAGGTCACCTTTTGCGTGCACCTTGAGACCGAACCCGCCGTGCTTGGCGAGCTGCTCGAGCATGTGGTCAAAGAACGGGATACCCGTCGAGATGTCCGTATTGGACGGCCCGTCAAGGTTGATCGCCACATCGACCGAAGTCTCTTTGGTTGCGCGCGAGCGCCGGCCGAGACGAGACATGCTGTTCAGTCTCGCGCCAGAAGTGCGGTCTGCAACGCCGCTAAGAATCTGTCGTTCTCTGCTGGCGTGCCCACAGTGACGCGCAAGCAATCAGTAAGCCCGTCCCATGACGAGCAATCTCGCACCAACACGCTCTGGTCGAGCAAGGCCTGCCACAGGGCGCGGCCGGCGCCGCCGCCCGAGGTCGACGAGCCCGAGGTCGACGAGCCCGAGGCTGCCGAGGCAGGGTTCGCCGTCGGAATGTTCGGGCGGAAGAGGATGAAGTTGGCCTGGCTCGGCCACACCGTGAGCGGCATCTTTGTCATCGCTGCGACGAGTCGTTCGCGTTGCGCCACGACATCTCGAACCGCATGCTCCATGTGTGACACAAAGCGAAGCGCAGCACGACCTGCCGCTTGCTTCAATGCGTCTACTCGATAAGGCAGGGCGACGACTTCAAGATCGGCGACCATCCACTTTGGCGCGATGAGATAGCCGAGGCGCGCTGCTGCCATCGACCACGTCTTGGAGTACGTGCGGCTCACTGCGACGCGAGCATCTTCGCGCACCAAGCCGAGCGCAGTGTGCGGCGAGAATTGTGCGTACGCTTCGTCGACGAGCACGATGCCGGGTGTCTCATCTACTGCGGCGTGGATCGACTCTTGCGACTCTGCGAGACCGGTGGGGTTGTTCGGAGAGCACAAGAACGTGACGCTCGGCGAGTGCTGCCTGCAGATTCGGGCGACCTCAGCGGCGTCGAGTGTGAAGTCGGGGTTTCGCCGGCCGCTCACCACGGTTGCGCCCGCGATGCGAGCGATATGAGAGTGCAACTGGTACGTGGGCTCAAAGGTGACGACCTTTCGGCCAGCCCCAGAGTACGCAAGCAGAAGCGACTGCAAGACTTCGTTGCTTCCGTTTGCCACAAAGACGTTGTCGGGATAC
>Ga0214923_10009029_pt1 | contig 10457 bp, 6 predicted proteins | sample LL1510_MetaG_FD_177993 | JGI IMG/M metagenome (GOLD analysis project Ga0214923, IMG submission 177993) | Freshwater microbial communities from Lake Lanier, Atlanta, Georgia, United States - LL-1510 | ecosystem: Environmental > Aquatic > Freshwater > Lake | place: USA: Georgia | collected 2015-10-15
GGGCTTAACTAAAAGGCTTAAATTTAGCTCTAACGACAAATACATTTAATTAACTTTAGCTTTATACTCCCTGCCTCCTCTTCCTTACCCCCATCAGGTCCATTCAAAGGGGGCAGGTATTTAATTTTCTGCAGTCTCAGTCAGCGCGCCTCGACCCCTTTTCTTCGAAGTTAACTCATTTTCAATCGAAGCCGATTTTCGTAAATTTTCCTGCCAAGAGTTCATCAAGGCTTGTTGTGTTGAGTTGAGTAATTTCTTTTCAACTGAGTCTCTATTCTTCTCAAGTTCTGCAGGCTTTGGAGTTTCAAAAGAGACTAGCTTAAGAACATAAAAATGGTCTTGAAAGTAGAAAAGCTTTTTAGATTGGGGCTGGTTCTTAGTGAGTTCAGTCGCTCCTTCGATAATGGAATCGACTGCACCTATTCCAGGGATGTTTCCTTCCGCAGGATTGAAAGTGCCCGTTTTTTTGAACTCAATTTTCCATTTCTTTAGCTCGCTTTCCACCGATTTCCCCTCAGCGAGCATCTTTTCAATTTCCTTTCTTTTATCATTTGCCCAATTGTCGGTTCGTTGTTCTTTGAGTAGCTTTTGAGCAATTTGAGAAGTGACTGAGTCGAGAGGTTTGGTCTTTGAGTCGCGCTTTTGATCAATTTTGAGAATAAAATAACCAAAAGGGGTTTCAACGACAGGAGAGACTTCACCCAATTTCAATTTTTCAATAGCGTCTTCGAGGGGTTTCTCAAGGGTTCCACGATTAACCCATCCGGCCAGCCCTCCTTTTTTAGCATTTTCATCATCGGATTTAGCTTTAGCTACCGATTCGAAGTTGGCGGCTGTCACTTCTTTTCCAATCTCCTCGGCTTTCTTTCTGGCGTTGGCTTTGACCTGCTCAGAAGCTTGAAAAGGAACCCCGACTCGGATTTTTCTAATTTCTACGGCCGCAGGTTCTGTGAATTCCTTTAGATTGGTGTCGTAGTAACTTTTGATTTCAGGTTTGGATTTCAGGGAAAACTCCTCGATATCCTTCGGGCTGGATTCAGCGTTTGGGGCGAGAGTCTTAAAATCAATTTTCGCGTAGGCTAGTTCTAATTTTGACTGCGAGGAAGCAAGCTCTGTTTTTATCTGTTCAGGAGTCAATCGAACTCGATCAACCACGTAAGTTACCCACCTGCTAGTTTCCATCTCTTTCCGCATCCGGCTCTCTTCCAGACCACGATTAGGAAGTTTGAGATATTGCTCTGAGTCAAATTTTCCATCCTTTTGAAAATAGGGAAGGGATCGAATTTTATCAGCGAGTTCTTCATCAGAGACAAGAAAGCCTCTTTTCTGAGCTTGTTGAGAAAGTAAGTGGCTTTTGATTAGATCTTCTAACGTGGACTCAGGAACACGGAAGGCAGAAATGAGTTTTTCGTCGTACTGAGCTCCCAACATCTGCTGATATTGCATGAGCTTATATTGGAGAACTTGCTGAAACTCTCTTTGACTGATGGCCTCTCCATTGACCCAGGCTACGACACCGCCGTCCCCGCTACTTTTGGACATCTTTCCTGACCCATAAACAAAGATCATGGTCCCGATAATGGCTACTAGGATTAACGTGTACAATAAGTTCTCTTTTTTCTGACGAATGGCTTCTAGCATAGGGGAGAAAGATCCTTTTCCATTTGAATCTGAAAATTTGTGTAAAACACAAATGGTCAAATTTGTTGAAATATGTTAAAAATCCTCAATTACATTAAGATGATCCATTACTAAAATCAAGTAACCTTGGCGACAGGAAGAAAATATTATGTCATGGCGCTTCTATCGGGGGTGACGTGTATCGTAGCGCTCTACGTTCACGTCCACCGTCAAGGCAGAACGACGTGGATTGATAACGGGATCATATCAGCGACCGGAGGGCTTCAGTCCCTGGTCTCTAATTTTGGGCTGGGAATTAAAAATATTGCCGACCACTACATTCTTCTAGTGAACGCAAAAAAGCGTAATGAAGAACTGGAAACTGAAGTGGGACAACTATGGACCAAAGTTATTTCACAGGACGAGATATTGCTTGAGAACAAGCGACTTCAAGAACAATTAAATTTTAAATCGAAAGAAAAGGAGACTTTAGTTGCGGCTCGGGTAGTGGCTCATGATGTCTCTCCAGATTTTTTGGGAATTCGAATTGATCGTGGCTCTAACGATGGTGTCCAATTGGGGATGGGCGTAGTCCATACTAGAGGTGTAGTCGGCAGGGTTCACCGCATTACGTCTTTTTATTCTGATGTGTTAACAATTCTCGATCCCTCTAGCAATATCGACGTCATTGTTCAAAGGAGTCGAGCCCGAGGGATCCTATCAGGACAAAGCAAACAGCTTAGTTGCAAGTTAAAGTATATCGATCGCTTGGATGATGTAATGATTAATGACACATTAGTTTCGACTGACTTCGGGCATGTATTTCCCAAAGGGTTGTTGGTAGGGACTGTCACGGCTGTCATCCCAAACTCGAATGGCATTCTACAGACTGTCGCAGTGAAAAGTGGAATAGATATTTATCGTTTAGAGGAGGTGTTTCTTGTATTTCCTCCAAAACAACCAGAAAAAGCTATTAACTAGTTTTAATGCTGTTTTTCTGACGTTGTTTGTTTTGTTATTGATCTTATTTAAAAGCACTTCCGAGGGGCTTGTCCCTTCAGTGTTTACCGGGTGGGATATTCTTTTGCCCGTTGTTATCTATTTGGGGCAACGTAGAAATTTATGGGAGGGGCTACTGATCCTTCTTTTCAATGGGCATCTCTACTCCTTAAATTCTTCCGCGCCCATTGGGATGTTTGTCGTCTATTATTTGATCTTTTTCTTTTTAGCACAAGTCGTAGCCTATACTTTCTACGCTCAGACCCCTTTTTCGGTGATATGTCTTATCTTTATTTCAACTTTGATATCTCGGCTCATCTTGCCTCTGTGTGCTCAAGTTTTCGAACAATCGGTGATGGTTTTATCCTGGGCGAATTGGAGCTTGTGGAATCTTTTTCTTAATACGGTTTTGGGGTTCTTTATTTATATTATTCTGGGAGTTTTGGATCGTATCACTCTCAAGGTTCCCCCAAGAAACATCACTCTAGGAGACAATTCGTTATGATTGGCAGAGAGGATGAAGTCCGGGACTTTAGGCAACGAGTCTGGGGATTTCAAATTCTACTCATTATCTTCTGGTCTGTCTTGATTTCACGATTGTTCTATTTACAAATTATTAAAGGAGATGCGTTACGAAAATTCTCCGAAGCTAATCGATTGAAAAATGAAAAGCTACTCCCTACCCGAGGTATCATTTTTGACCGTAATGGCAAAGTGATCGTCGATAATAGAGCCGCCTTCGACGTGGTTGTTTTGTCTCAATACTTTAAAAACTCGCCCGAAAATGTAGAGAGATTAGCAAAAGCGCTTGGGTATTCGCTAGAGGAGATGAAGAGGCGGCTACTGAAGTTGGGCAGAACGCGAAGCTATATTCCCGTCTTATTGAAAGCGGACGTTTCCAAGGACACGATTGCATCGATCGAGACCTCCTATCCAAGCTTGTTGGGGGTAGACGTCGAAGCTACGGTTCAACGTCGATATCCCTTCCGTGATGTGGCCTCTCAGCTTTTAGGCCATATCAGTGAAGTCAACAATGAAGATATTAAAAAAGATTCTAGAAAAATGCTTCAACCGGGCGATTATATTGGTCGATTGGGGTTGGAAAGCTATTACGACGCCGAGCTTCGAGGAATCAACGGAGTGGGATATGTAGAAGTGGATGCTATGGGGCGTCGCAAAAAAGTTGAAGGGGCTGAGAAGTTTTTAGGTTTTGTAGCTCAGACTGAGCCAGTCCCTGGGAATAATCTCTATCTGACGTTGGATGTTGATCTAGAGATGGCGGCTGCCAATTCTTTGAAAAGCCACGGATATAATGGTTCCGTCGTCGCTCTGGATCCTGGCAGCGGTGAGATATTAGCTCTAGTGAATGAGCCGAGTTTCGAGCCAGAGCTTATTTCGGGACGAGAAATTGACCCAAAAGTTTGGGCCAGTTTACGAGACAATAAAGATCGGCCGTTAAAAAATCGAGCTTTGCAAGATATCTACCCTCCGGGGTCCACTTTTAAACTTTTCATGGCTATTGCAGCTATGGCAGAGGGAAAAGCCGATCGCACAACGTCTCATTACTGCAGTGGATCGATGGGCTTTGGAAATCGTCGGTTCAATTGCTGGAAAACTCACGGCCCGACCGATTTTGTGAAATCAATTCGAGAATCGTGTGACGTTTACTACTATAACTTAGGCATTGCTTTGGGACCTGATGTGATTGCCAAATATGCGAGGATGTTTGGGTTAGGTCAGCCCACGGAGATTAAATTGTCGGGTGAGCAGAGGGGACTTATTCCTGACACCCAGTGGAAGATGGAGCGATTAAAAGATGTTTGGCATCCCGGTGAGACTTTAAGTATCGCGATAGGGCAGGGATATGTTTCGGTGACCCCCATGCAATTGGCCAATGCGTATGCAGCGATTGGCAATGGAGGATTTCTCTATCGGCCCTATATTGTAAAAAAAGTTGAGAAGAGAAATGGAGAGCTGATTAAAGAGTTCCATCCTGAGTTGAAACGAAAGATTGAAATTCCTCAGAAGGTTTTTGATGCTGTCAAAGATGGTTTGTTTCAAGTAGCCAACACTCCTGGGGGAACCGCTGCGGTGAGTGGTCACAGTAAAAAAATAGGGATTTCCGGTAAAACTGGGACGGCTCAAGTGCGTTCATTCTCCAATATTATGAGGCAGAAATGCGAGGCGATGCCAGTGAAAGACCGCCATCATGGTTGGTTTGTGGGATATGCTCCCAAAGATAATCCGCAGATTGCGGTGGCAGTGATCGCCGAGCATGCCTGCCATGGAACGGCGGCGGCTCCCATTGTTCGAGATGTCATCGAGGCCTATTTTGACAAGAAGAATCCTCCTCTAGTTGCTGAACCAGAGGAACCCAAAAAAGCTCCAGTGAGCTCGACCAAACAGAAAGTCGTTGAGGAGTTAGATGGAGAGGGTGGGGAAGTGGAGTCTAAGAACTAGGAGTCGCAGAGTTTATGGAATCTCAAAAGTTCATCAAAACATTTAATGTGGGACTGATTGTCTCGATGTTTCTTCTTTTCCTGCTGGGGGTTATTACTTTATACAGCGCTGCTCGAGGCCCGGGGCTTTATGGTCTCTATAAAAGCCAGCTCATTTATTTTTTAGTGGGTTTGGTACTTATTGCGGTTCTCGTTTTTATCGATTCTGAGATTCTAGAGAAAGTTTCCTACCTGTCATATGGAATCGTGTTGATCATGTTGGGCTTGGTTCTATTGGTTGGACATGATGCCAAGGGAAGCTCTCGATGGTTTAATTTAGGTTTTTTCCACTTGCAGCCTTCAGAGCTCGCTAAGGTGAGTATTGTGATGACACTCGCTAAATATTTTTCAGATGAGAAACAGGGCGGCCCCTACACTTTAAAGCGGCTCATCGTGCCTGCACTTTTCATATTGCCGTACTTTCTTTTGATTCTAAAACAGCCTGATATGGGAACGGGAGGAATTGTATTTTTAACGGCTGGAGCGCTAATTCTTTTTGTTAAAGTCGATTGGCGTTCGCTAGTCATTGTAGCCCTGATTGGAGCAGTGACTGTGCCCTTGGCTTATCAATTTGTGCTTCATGACTACCAGAGAGAGAGGGTTAAAACCTTTTTGGACCCGGAACGCGATCCGAGGGACACAGGTTACAATGCACTTCAGTGTAAAATTGCTGTGGGGTCGGGTCAACTTTTTGGCAAGGGCTATCTGAAAGGTACCCAATCTCAGCTTAATTTTATCCCTGAGCAGCAAACGGACTTTATTTTTTCAGTCTTTGCCGAGGAACGGGGTTTCTTCGGAGCAGTTGTGCTATTGATTTTGTACGGGTCTTACTGTTTTTATTCATTTAGAACTGTGGCAAGAGCTCGAGGCAAGTACGAAATGCTTCTCGCCTTTGGATTGACCGCGATCACTTTTTGGCACGTGTTTATCAACATGGGTATGGTGATTGGAGTGCTTCCTATCGTAGGGGTGACACTGCCATTCTTTAGTTACGGGGGCTCTTCTTTGCTAACTTTTATGCTAATTACAGGGCTTTTATTAAACATCAGTCGCAAACGGTATATTTTTTAAAAATGAAACTTAACAATAAAAAGATTATCTATTTGCAGTATTCAAATCCAGGGGCTTTTCCTCCCCTTGAGAACAGCGCTTGGGTCCTGGCCGAGGCTGGATGGAAAGTTAAGTTTGTCGGCACTAAGGCCTTAGGCACTGATAGCATTCAAATTCCTTCACATCAAAATATTGTGGTTGAGCTGGCCCCATTCTGTTACCCCGGGATTCGTCAGAAAATCCATTTTTTATTTTATAGCTTACGTTGTTTGAAAGAGATTCTTTTGGGTCGATATGATTGTGTTTATGTTTCGGATCTGTTCTCCTGCCCCGCAGGTTGGATTGCCTCTTCGTTATTTGGGGTTCGAGTTTTATATCATGAGCATGACACGCCCGATGCACCTCGCACAGGGTTGACTCGGTGGCTTCACTGGACTCGAAAAAAATTGGCCCAGTCGGCAGAACTTTGTATTTTTCCGCAAATCGAAAGAGCTCAAAGTTTTTCAAAGAAATTTTCGAGTTCTAAAATTCAGATCTGTCACAATATGCCACTAAGACAACGGATTGTGTCTCGCCCTCATCAACCCCCTGCGGATGAATTTCGTCTTTGGTATCATGGCTCTTTGGTTCCGACTCTTCTGCCGATGACTGTTTTGGATGCTCTGGCAATACTTCCAAAGTCTGTGACATTACATTTTGCTGGATATGAAATTATTGGATTTCCGAATTTTTTGAAAAGTTTTTTTTCGAAAGCTAAGTCTCTGGGAGTTCAGTCGAGAGTCTTTTATGAGGGGGCCCTATCCAGGATTCCCCTATTTGATAAAGCTAGGGAATCCGATTTGGGATTGGCCTTGTTTGCTCGTGATTTTCGAGAGCCCATGGTGGGAGCCTCTAATAAGCCATTTGACTACATGGCTTGTGGTCTTCCTCTATTGATTAATGATTCAAAGGAGTGGGAGAAATTTTTCGGCCCCTTGGGAGTCGCAAAGAGTTGTAATCCCGAGAGCGGAGAAAGTATTGCGGAAGCTGTTGAGGAACTTCGAGTCACCCCTGACAAAATGCTGAAGATGAGAGAATTTGGCCTAAAGAAGATTTCAAATGAGTGGAATTATGAGTCCCAGTTTGCGCCAGTAGTGAAATTATTGGAATCGAAACCCTAGTCCCCACAAGTCTTAAGCTTTGCAGGTTTAAATTCCTCTTCGGTACTCCCCGCCCACGTCATACAAAGCACGGCTCATTTGTCCCAAGGAACAAACTCGAGCACAATCCATGAGCTCTTCAAATATATTTTTGCCGGATCTCGCTGCTTCTTTTAGTTTTTTAAGAGCGGGTTCAGTTTTACTAGCATGAGTATTTTGAAATTCTTTTAAGTTGGTAATCTGTTCATTTTTTTCTTCGTAAGTCGCACGAGTGATTTCGCTAGGGAATAGTTGCCCCAATTCATCGGCTTTGGGGTTTAAATAAGTGTTCACACCGATTATGGGGAATTCGCCCGAATGTTTTAAGTGTTCGTAATAAAGAGACTCCTCTTGGATCTGACTTCTCTGATAATGGGTCTCCATGGCTCCTAGAACCCCTCCTCGTAATGATATCTTTTCAAACTCTTTGAGAACCGCCTCTTCAACGAGGTCAGTTAACTCGTTAACGAAGAAGCTTCCTTGCAGAGGGTTTTCATTTTTGGCCCAACCCAATTCCTTTGCAATAATAAGCTGAATCGCCATCGCTCTACGAACACTTTCTTCGGTGGGCGTTGTGACAGCTTCATCGTAAGCATTGGTATGTAAAGAGTTGCAGTTGTCGAAATAAGCGATCAGCGCTTGGAGAGTCGTTCGTATGTCATTGAAGGAGATCTCTTGCGCATGGAGAGATCGGCCAGAGGTCTGAATATGATACTTTAGTTTCTGACTTCGCTCATTGGCTCCATAACGCTCTTTCATCGCGACAGCCCAAATCCGTCTTGCGACACGCCCGATGACAGTGTATTCGGCATCCAAAGCATTTGAGAAGAAAAAGCTAAAATTTGGAGCAAAATCGTCGATTTTCATCCCGCGTGAGAGGTAGTACTCAGCAAAGGTGAAGCCATTGGCTAAAGTAAAAGCTAATTGAGAGATGGGATTCGCTCCCGCTTCAGCGATATGGTAACCACTAATACTCACTGAGTAATAATTTCGGATATTATTATTTATAAAGTACTGTTGGATATCGCCCATCATACGCAAAGCGAATTCCGTCGAGAAGATACAAGTGTTCTGGGCTTGATCCTCTTTGAGAATATCCGCTTGGACTGTGCCCCGAACACTTTCGAGAGTGCGTTTTTTAATTTCTTGATATTCCTCTTGTGAAGGTTGGCGCTTATGCGAGCTGGTAAATTTGTCTACTTGCTGATCAATGGCAGTATTAAAATAAAAAGCCAAAAGAATGGGGGCAGGGCCGTTAATGGTCATAGAGACCGACACACTCGGATCGCACAGATCAAAACCGGCGTATAGTTTTTTAGCATCATCTAGGGTACAGACACTCACGCCGCTCTCGCCAATCTTTCCAAAAATATCTGGGCGCTCGTTGGGATCTTCACCGTAAAGAGTCACACTATCAAAAGCAGTAGAAAGGCGTTTAGCCTTCTCGCCCGCACAGAGTAAATGGAATCGCTTGTTGGTTCGTGTTGGGGTTCCTTCACCCGCAAACATCCTTTTGGGGTCCTCTTCGGTCCGTTTAAAAGGGAAAACCCCAGCCGTGTAAGGAAAATACCCAGGTAAATTTTCACGATAGAGAAAACTGACTAAGTCTGCCCGGCTTCGAAACTTGGGAAGACTGATTTTTCGGATCTTGTTGTGGCTAAGGGACTCATGAAAGAGGGGAACGGAAAAAGATTGGTTTCTGACTTGATATTCGAAATTATCGCCAGAGTATTTCTCTGCTAATTTAGGGTAGTCAGTCAAAATCTTCTGGGTACTGGGATTTAAGAGGGACTGTTCCCGAGTTAATGCATTTTCAATCTCGGTCTTGATGGTGTTTTGAATTGAGGGGTCAGCTAAGAGAGCTTGATACCCTTCAATTTTTTTGACCCCATCGCTCTGCTTATCTGCAGTTGAGTGATAATGTCTTATTGTTTTAGCTATGTCCGATAGATATTGAGTGCGGTCTCTTGGGACGATAGAGAAAGAACGCGGATCAATTAAAATGAGTGGACTCTCTAGCGGGATTCTTTTTTGTTGAGAGCTCCGAAGTTTTAAAAGATGGGCGAATGCAGCATTGACTCCAGCATCCGAAAACCGAGAAGCAATGGTACCAAAAACGGGGTAGAGTTCAGGGGCTAGTTTTTCAAATTCTCTGTGGTTTCTTCTAAATTGTTTTCTCACTTCATTCAGGGCATCGAGAGAGCCACTCTTTTCAAACTTGTTAATGATGACCATAGAAGCATAGTCCAGCATGTTGATCTTCTCTAGCTGAGTTGGGGCTCCAAATTCTGCAGTCATCACGTAAAGGTTAATGTCTACTAGGTCTACGATCGAAGTATCCGCTTGGCCAATGCCTCCTGTTTCAACAAAAACCCAATCAAATCCCGCCGATTTCAGAAGTGAAATAGCCTCTTCGGTGGCTTTGGAAACTGATGCATGGGCTTGACGAGTTGCAAAAGAGCGCATGTAAGTCCGTTCGTTAGAAACGCTGTTCATACGCAAACGATCACCTAAAAGAGCCCCTCCGGTTTTTCGTCGTGAAGGGTCAATAGCCAAGACAGCCACACGGGCGTTGGCATCTTGCTCGAGTACTCTTAGGACCAATTCGTCTGTTAAACTCGATTTTCCGGCTCCTCCGGGACCCGTAAGTCCCACGACCGTACTTTTTTTCGGAGCGGAAGCGATGGTTTTTCTAAGTGACGCTAGATAAGACTTTTTGGCTTCAAAAGGAGAGTTATCAAAGCCCATGTCCCCCAGTTCAATGCAGGTAAGAGCTTGGGCTAGAGCTTTTGAGCTAGTATTGAAATTGTGTAAGTTGTCCCACTCAATATGAGTTAGAGGGTGTTCTTTGGAGTGGTCCAACATGTGATCGATGATTCCTTGGAGTCCCATTTTTCTGCCGTCCTCGGGAGAGTAGATCTTTTCGACTCCATATTTTTCCAATTGGGTGATCTCATCGGGAGTGATCGTTCCGCCACCCCCGCCAAAAACCTTGATGTGACTTAGACCTTTAGTTTTAAGCAGATCCACGATGTATTTAAAAAACTCAACATGGCCCCCTTGGTAACTGCTGATGGCAATGGCCTGTGCGTCTTCTTCCAGAGCCGTTTTT
>Ga0214923_10009030_pt1 | contig 10456 bp, 11 predicted proteins | sample LL1510_MetaG_FD_177993 | JGI IMG/M metagenome (GOLD analysis project Ga0214923, IMG submission 177993) | Freshwater microbial communities from Lake Lanier, Atlanta, Georgia, United States - LL-1510 | ecosystem: Environmental > Aquatic > Freshwater > Lake | place: USA: Georgia | collected...
TTGCAATTCAAAGAAGCCTACTACGGCTATCAAGGTGCCACAGCCGCATGGAAAGAAATGATCGAATGCTCCGATTCAGAGGTTTTTATCCCAAATTATTTATCCTGGGTACAAGATCCCGTCTGGGCTTTTAAGAAATAAAATGCCTGCATAAGCTTTCTTCTGTTTTTACTATTTCATGAAAACGCGTTGTTTTGATTATCTCGTTGTTGGCAGTGGCTTCGCAGGTCTTACCGTAGCCGAGCGTCTAGCAACTCAGTGCGGCAAAAAAATTCTTCTTGTTGATCGTCGTTCTCACCTTGGAGGAAATGCCTACGATTTTTATGATGACCATGGTGTTTTAATCCATGCCTACGGACCACATTACTTTCGCACCAATTCAAAGCTCATTCGCGATTATCTCTCTTTGTTTACGCAGTGGCATCCTGTCGATTATAAGATTCTTTCTCACACGGAAAATCGTTATTGGAATTTTCCGATCAACTTAAATACGTTTGAGCAGTTTTTGGGCCGCCCTTCGAACTCTGAAGAAATGGAGCGATGGCTCTCTGAGCACCGCGTTCCTATTGAACGTCCAACAAACTCTGAAGAAGTGATTATTTCGCAAGTGGGATGGGAACTGTATGAAAAATTTTTTAAAGGCTATACGCTGAAACAATGGAAACGTCACCCCCGAGATCTTGATGCCTCTGTTTGTGGACGTATTCCCATACGAACTAATCGTGACGATCGTTATCTCCGTGAAGAATTTCAGGCCCTCCCTAAAGATGGGTATACACGTATGTTTGAACAAATGGTGCAAGCGGCAGGGGATCATCTAACCCTAGAACTCAATACAGATTATCGTGATCTTCTTTCAAACGTGAGCTTTGATCATATGATCTACACTGGGGCGATCGATGATTATTTCCATTACTGCTACGGGCCTCTTCCTTATCGCTCTCTCCGTTTTGAACCGCAATCCTTCACTCCTGAGCAGCTTGTCACAAGAGAAAAAATCAGTAGAAAAAAAGGATATTGGCAGCCTGCGATGCAGGTGAATTATCCCAATGAAGAATCTTTTACTCGTATTGTTGAGGTCAAACATGCCACAGGACAGCAATGCGAAAACACCACTATTGTGAGAGAATATCCTGATGATTATGAGCCAGGTAAAGAAGCCTATTATCCTATTCCTGCACCCGATGCAGCAGCTCTCTATCAGCGCTATAAGGCTCTTGCCGATCAGGAAAAAAATACTTCTTTCATTGGCCGCTTGGCTACGTATCGTTACTACAACATGGACCAAGTTGTTGGCATGGCGCTCACAGAATTTAATAAACTAGCATCAAAAATATGAAGAAGAAACAAGCCGTTTTCACTATTGTGACAAGTGATTATTTCCAGCAGGCAGTCGTGCTGGGGAAAGCGATACGAGAATTTGAAAAAGAAAGTGATTTTTTTATCTTCGTTGTTGATTACAATGAGCGAGATGAAGACTATAAAAACTCTGGTTTTTCGGTGCTGGATGCGAAAGTACTCTATCCAGGTCACAATTGGGACCAATTTGCCTTTCAATACGGTGGCCTTGCCCTTTCCTGTTCTCTAAAACCTAGAGGGCTTCTCTTTTTACTCAACGATTATGAAAAAGTCATCTGCCTCGATGGCGATACAAAATTATTTTCTTGCTTAGAAGTTGCCTGGCACTCTCTAGATCATGCTCTCTTATCACTGACGCCTCACAATAATAAGCCTGTTCAAGATGATGGTGCTTTCCCTGCCTATGTCTCTATCCGAATTGCCGGTGTTTTCAATACTGGTTTTGTAGCCGCACGAACAGGAGCGGAAGAATTTTTAACCTGGTGGTGGGAACGACTTCATTACAATTGTATTTTTGAGCCTGCAATAGGAATTTGGAATGAGCAGGCCTATCTCAATGAAGCAATAGCGATGGTGAAGGATTTGTGTATTATTAGAAATACTACGTACAATGTAAGTCACTGGAATCTTCATGAGAGAAAAATTGCCTTCGATGGTACACACTACACCGTTAATGGTGTACCTCTAGTGTTCTTCCACTTTTCTGGACCTACTTTTCTACACAAGATGAGAATATCAGGAGATCATGATCCTGTTGTGATGTTATACACTGATTATGAAAAAGAGCTCTCTCTTGAAAAAGAAAAGCTGACTCCTAAACAATATCATTACAAATTTTTTCATGATGGAACTCTTATTTCTGAGGAATGGCGTGAATGGATGCGCCGCGGTATTCCTGAACTAGAACAAACAGAAAATCCCTTTCATCTTACCATGGAAGAACGCGCTATTGTTGAAAAAACCATGACTGGCCGTCCTGAAAATTACAATCCCCATAAGAATCGCGAAATCAATGACTGGAAACATTCTGTTTTAGGAGGCACCCCTACTTTTAAAAAATTGATTTCTGATCTTCATGGCATTGAATATAAAATGAGAGGACTTGAGTGGAAGCTTGCTTATTTCGAAAATTCTCTTCCTCATCAGCTCTTGAGTAAAGCCATTGACTCTGTGAAGGCACTCCTTCGAAAAACCTGCTTTAAATGCTTAGTAGATTAAATTGATTCATGACGCTTTCTCTTCTCCATGAAAAGCCATACTCCATCACCCTCATCACCCCATGCCGTAACAGCGCCCATCTTCTTCCAGAAACACTCACATCGATCCTGACTCAATCGGCCCTCAAAGAGGGATCGCTTCAACTTCAGTACCTGATCATCGATGGGGACTCTTCCGACAATACGGCTAATGTTGTTCAACCTTATTTAAAACATGGGGTTCAATTTTTTAGCGAGCCTGATACCGGCATGTATGATGCTCTTGCTAAAGCCCTTCCACGTGCTACTGGAGACATTGTCGGATATCTCAATGCCGGGGATATTTTATTTCCAAAAGCTTTTGAGATCTTGCAAGAGGTTTTTCAGTATCCAGATATCGAATGGGTCACTGGTTATTCCACAATCATTAATGAGAAGTTACAAATTACCAATTCCTCTCAGCCGAAACGCTACCATCGTTCCTTTATCGAAAATGGATATTATATTGATCCTTCCTACCCTCAGAACATTCAGCAAGAATCGACCTTTTGGTCCCAGAAGATGAATCGCATGATTGATTTTAAAAAACTTCGTTCTTTCAAATTAGCTGGTGATTACTTTCTTTGGACCGAGCTTGCTAAACACACAGAGCTCCACTCTATTCGCTCGCTGCTGGGAGCCTTTCGCGTCCATGCCGGACAGCTCAGCGAAAACAGTGAGGCCTATTACCAAGAGGCGATGAGCCTTGTACGAAGTGCCACCTTCCGGGAAAAACTAACGCGCTATTGGGAGACACGCTGCAATCCACTATGGAAAGGCCCACTTTGGAATCACACGCTTGGTATCTCCCCTGCCAGAATTTTCGAATATCGTCATTCCGCAAAAAAGTGGATGCCTAGATAGTCAATAGAGCCTCTTCTAGGATACATTATTTTTCATTAACCCGCATATTTCATACTGAATCGTCATGAGGCGCCGTGCAAAGCTTATTAGTACAAGGCGGGCGAAGAATTGGGATGCCGGGCTGTATGTCTCATACTGCCCAAATCACAATTCGAGACCAACACAGTAATGATGAGCTTTCCACGAGCCGTAATAGATTTAGTGTGAAATATCCGGGTTAAATCTCTCCATACTTGGTAGATCTTGGTGTAGAGGCTAAGTACTGGGTAATGGGTTTAGTATCTTCCCTGCGGCAAGCTCAAACTAAAATGGCTGCATCATAACAAGTTAATTCTATCAAAAGTGCTTTCCACTCTTTATATTCACCCATTACTCTTTACTTAGGTTGACCTTATACCACTTTCAAATTAAGAAACTGCTTTCTTTAAAAATTGTTAGCCTTACGACCGATTCTCAATATGTTTCGAAACTTTTTTAAAAAATATCGTACCGCTTACTCTCGCTCTCCCGCTCTTACACCGCTTGAGTGTCAGCAAAGGATCGCCCAAGCACTACAAAAAAAAGAGCCCTATCTTGTTGGACGAATGGGTTGGTTAGAAGGATTTGCGCTAGGATCCTTTCTGACAGAGGGAACAATCGAAGACAAACTCCGAGAACAACTAGCTACTAATGCGGGGGTATTTCCCTCTTCCTCCGAGGAAATGGATCGCTTCTCTAAAATCTATCTCGAAGCCCTTCGCTCTTCAGATCTCCTTGGGCTCATTCGTTTTCCTTACGAAGGATGGCTCATCAAAAAATATGCACCTCGCGTTCTTACCGCTGATCTTGGTGCTTTGGAACCCTTTTTTTCAGAAGAGCCATGGTCATTTTCTCTGCAAGGTCTTAGAGTACTTGTGGTACATCCTTTTTCAGAATCGATTCAACACAACTACCTGCTGCATCGAGATAAGCTGTTCAAAAATCCTAACATACTCCCTGAATTTTCTTTAAGAGTGATCAAAGCCCCTCAGACCATCACTGGAAACAAGAGAGAATATCCTTCCTGGTCTCAGACACTGGAAGCTCTTAAAATGAAGGTCTATCAGGAATCCTTTGATGTTGCAGTCGTTGGCTGTGGTGCTTATGGATTACCCTTAGGAGCAGCAATCAAAGCGATGGGAAAAATGTGTATTCATTTAGGTGGTGCTACACAACTTCTTTTTGGTATACGTGGAGGGCGTTGGTCGCATCATCCATCGTACTCAGGATATCGATCTTTAATGACCGAGGCGTGGACTTCTCCTCTTGATAGAGAGCGTCCTGTAGGTTGGGATAAAATTGAGGATGGATGTTATTGGTAATTTTTTTATGCAGTTCCCTGTTGTTTATTTAAAAATTGAAGCTCCAAGACCTCGTCTCCTCCGTGCCCAAAAAGAACTTGAGAAGAGTATCTCCCTTTTACATCTCGATGCATTACCCTACCCTGCTGGAAAAAAGTTAGTCCCTCTTGGAAACCTTCTAGAAAGGGCTAGAAAAATGGCTACTGGAAAAGCAATCGTTTGGGTAAATTCCGATGTTGTCTTAACAAAAAATCCCTTTGATGTTCCCAATCCAGATCAAGTTTATGGCTTCCAACGCCGAGAACTGCCTTCACTAGAAATCTGTTGTGGAGTCGATATGTTCTACATTCCTTTAGCACTTTGGGACAGCCTTCTTTCTAAAGATATCCCAAAACTTTTTTTAGGAGCCTCCTATGTGGATCGTTGGATTCCTAGCTTCATGGAGCATGCAGGAGCCTATGAGAATCTTATCGGTTACATAGATCATCACTCCCACCCTCAATCAGCTGCCTCAGGAAAAGATAGTAATGGCTACTATCAAGCTAATTTTAATTCCTTTAATCGATGGGCACGTCGTCAAGGAATGGAGCCCATTCCAGAGCCTCCAGTCATTCCTTGGGTAGGTCATGTGTGGGGTGTGCGCGATGCCCTCAAGAAAATTAAGCGGCGATTAAGAACCTCTATTCATCGTCCCTGAGTTATATTGATTCCATGCCCTTATCGTCACCACTGATTTTTATTCATTATGGACCGGCACGTTATTTAAAGTGGACCTTAGAGGCTGCACGACGTACGAATCCAGAAAAACGAATTATTTTGCTTGGTGATCAAAGCAATCGTCCCTTTGCACAAGGAGTTGCAGAGTTTTTTTTCTTTGAAGAGTTTGCCACAGGGAAACCCCTTCAAGAGTTTGAACGCATTTTTCAGGTTATCCAAGGGGAACGTCATCGTTACACCAAAGAGGGAGGTGTTGAAAAATGGCTTCAGTTTGTTTTTCGTCGTTGGTTTTTAATCAATGAGTTTTTAAAAAAGGAGGCGATCGACTCTTTCTGGACTTTTGATAGTGATACCCTCCTCTTAGAATCGCTTGATAACGTAGAAGACCGTTTTCGTCATGTGGAGGCAACGACCCAATGTCGTGGCAAGTGCCTCAATGCTTGGGTTGGATCACAATCCCTTGTTGAACGCTATGTCTGCTGTATCAACGAGCTTTTTAATGATTCTCTCTATCTTGAAAAACAGAAAAAACGACTCCTCTACGATGTCACTCTTTCCTTTAATGAGATGGATGCTTTTGAAGAATTCTGTTACCGCGAAAATATAAAAACATGTCATGCAGCTCAACCCCTAGAGGGAGAGGCTTTCGATGATGCCTTAGCAATGGGTGATGGTTACGAGTTTGTCTTTCGAAAAGGGATTGTGAGAAATTATATGAAACGCTTGTGGGTTTCTCCCAAGGGAAAAATCTACATTAAACGAGCTGATGATCAGCAAATGATACGACTTTTAAGTTGTAATATGAGCTGGATGCCCGATTTTTTTTGGAAACGACTCTTTTTGCTAACCACACCTCGTATCAAAAAAGTGTCCACTCTTGTAGAGGACTCAAAACTCTTAAGAGAAGTCGATCTGACTCTTCCATGGCTCTGTAAATTGAGAAATTTTTATAACTCTCTTAAAAGGAAACTAGCCCGGATATTTCATACCGATCGTTACAAGGAGGCCGCAGAGGCTGATGGGGCATGGCGAGCGATGAAGGCTGACAACGGCCGTGTGTGAACACACTGCCCGAGGAAGGCTTCGAGATCAACGCAGCATCCATCTGGCTTGTCGGCTTCCGTAGTAGATTGGTATGAAATATCCGGGCTTGCCCCATGTAAGATGAAGTAATTTTATTAGTCACGAATATGCTATCCTACCGTCAGATCACAAAGCGTTTTCAGCAATTAGTACAACTCAGTTATGATACCTGGGTCTGTAATCCTAAGAACCTTCTTAAGCAACGCATCAAAAAAGCACCGCAAGGAGCCAGGAAAATTTCGGTAGCTATTCCTCACTGGAATCGGGGAGCCCTCATTCATCGTCCCCTTTGGAATATTGTCAATGATGAACGGATCGAAGAGATCGTGATTGTGGATGATGGATCCTCAGAGCTAGAATTTTCCCTCTTAGTTCAGAATATCGCTCTCTATGATCGACGCAAAGTCGTAACCATTCATCGTCGAGAAGAAAATCGAGGCGTTCTCTTTACAAAATTGGAATGTGTAGAAAAGACACGTGGCTCTTGGATGGTCTTACTCGATTCAGACAACACATTACTCCCTAGCTTTCTCGATGCTCTTACTACACTTACTGTTTTGGACCCCAATATTTTTTATTGCTCTAATTGGGCTATCCCCTATTTCTCGTTTTTCCAAGTAGCAGGAGAGCTCATCGATTTTCAAAAAGCCTGCCGTTTGATCCAAAAAGGCACCTTAAAAAGAATATCCCTCCTCAATGATGGTAATTATTTTTTCCATAGAATGACCTACCTAGCTCAGCTAGGAGCTCTGCGAGATATCGGCAATGATGTTGCTGATGTTATTCTTGCCAATTACTACTGGCTTTCTAAAGGAGGTGCTTTACAGGTGATGAACCATGCTCACTACTTTCATCGTATCGATAGTTCTAGTTTTTGGATTCGTACAAGTAAGGAATCGCGAGAGCGTGTCATGACTCTCTTTCATCGATTAAAAAATAATCTTCCTTGGGACGATTCCTTTGCAAAAGATTATGGTTTTCTTGCAACGCTCCTTTGATGCCACTAATTTTACTAAGGAGCTTTCTTAGTTTTAGAGGTAATATCTACCGTAAATACATATAAAAATTAATGAACAAAGCCTTTGTTATCAATCTCGATTCGGCAGAAAAAGAATTTCAGGAGGTGCAAAACGCCTTTCTTCCTTTTGGAATTGAGTGTGAACGGTTTTTGTTACTTCTGATGGAAATAAACAAATAGGCTAAACAATAACGCATCTTGAGTTAATTGCTCATGCTAAAAAAAAGGGTTGGCCCTATTTGATTGTAATAGAGGATGATTGCACTGCTCGGGAAGCCCTTCAGGAGTGGCCAGCAATCTCTCGCTATCTATTCAATAATAGAGATCAATGGGATATTTTTCTTGGTGGAGTACTCTATGTCCAACCCAAAAAACTCTATCTTGATTTCAAGAAGGAGACCTCTGCACCATTAGAAATGATTGAGTGTAGCCATGCTGTTACAGCACATTTTATTATTTATAACCAAAGCTCCTATGATCGACTCTTGCAGTGGTATAAACTTCCAGAGCCTCCAGAACAAAGACCCAATATCGATAATTTATTTGAACAATATCAGCTCAAGGTATGGACGACCTCTCCTGGAATCGCATGGCAAAAACCTCGACCTCAATCTGATTGGACTGCACAATTTGAACATGCTGAAAATAAACTCCGTTATTTCAGTCAATCGTTGAGAAATTGTCTGAAATATCGTCTTTTAGGACGTTGGCTCAAAACGATACAGTGACTGTAGCTTTATGACTGTATTAACATTATCATGACCTTATTTCAAAAGTTATTATTTAAGTACCGACGCCATCTGAGTACTTATCGAGCAAAAGTCACAGTTCCTTATGATTTAACAGAGAATCAATGTCATCAGAAAATAAGGGAGGCACTTCACTCCAAGAAACCGTTCTTTTTAGGGCGTATTGGATGGACTGAGGCTGATGCCCTTGTTTAGATGGATCAGAAGAAAAACTCTTCCAGATAAGGTCAAAAAAACGCTTGTAGAGTGGTCTGGTGTATTCCCAGTTGATGATGAAGAACTCAAAAAGTTTGAGTTCACTGATCGTGAGGCACTCGCTCAAGCAGATATACTAGCTTTCGCCGATCCGTTAATCTACTCACCAGCTGCTGCCTATCAAGGATGGCTTTATAGGAGATATGCACCTCAGGCGCTCATTACTTCTTTTCCCTCTTTAGAACCTTTTTTTTCTTTAGACCCGTGGTCCTGGGAACTCCGTGGGCTCAAGATCCTCGTCGTTCATCCCTTTAAGGAATCGATCTTGAAACAATATGCAACGATGCGTGAAAAAAATTTTCTCAATCCAAAAATACTTCCTGAATTTCGTTTAAAAGTCATTCAATCACCCCAAACTGTTCCTGGAGTATTAAAACAATATCCCTCCTGGTCAGATACGCTCGAAGCTTTAAAAAATGAGATTGAGCGGGAAGATTTTGATGTGGCAATCCTGGGTTGTGGAGCCTATGGATTCCCTTTAGCTGCCGAAGTGAAAAAAATGGGAAAAGTTGCCCTTCATTTGGGAGGAATAACCCAACTTTTTTTTGGTATTAAAGGACAGCGCTGGGACTCAGATCAACCTCATTATCGCTCCCTCATGACGGAAGCATGGTCTACTGTTCTTGAAATAGAATATCCTCCAGGATTTAAAACCAGAGACTGCTGGTGATATTCGTTTCGGTAAACATGGGATAGTTTGTAAGCAATTCAATCAAGCACATCTAAATCAATTTAACACCCTACTATATTAAGAAAAGATTATGGGCTCCATTGAATCTTTTTTATAACTCTTTCTTAACATTCTCTCTAGACGTCAAGTATTTCACCCCAAGGCGCTCGAAGAGTTGCTCGAAATCCATTTGGATCCCAATAAAAAACTCTCCAAACTCCGCATACTTGACACTTACCTCATCAAAGCGCATTTCATAGACAATTTCCTTAATGGAACTCGTTGTCTTTGCAAAAAGGGAGACACCCCATTCATGATCATCAAGCCCTGTTGAGCCAGTAATGAACTGACGCACACGTCCTGCATAACGCCGTCCCACAAGCGCGTGGCCTTGCATGAGTTTCTTGCGCACCTCGAGCGGCAAGGCATACCAATTCTGTTCTAGATTGCGACGCTTGGACATCGGATAGAAACAGAAAACTGGCCACTCTGTGGCTTCAGGAAGCTCTGGATAGAGGCGGTCCTGAGTATATTTGGTAATGCGCTCAGAAAAAGCCTTCATCTTTTCCTTAAAGATAGGCATGGAGGCATGAATGCCTTCCTCCTGCTCGAGCTTAGCAGCATATTCTTCATCATTCATCCCGTATTCGCTACGCTCGGTCATCGAAAGCCACGAGAAGGTCGGCACGAGGACCCCATGCCCAAGGGAATTTTCTAATTGTTTTGCGACTTGATCGAGAACATGAAGATCTGGGGTAATCATCATAAAACCAAGATCAGCCTTAGGAGTAACCATGCTAAAGGTCAAGAGTTGCGTATCAGCCAGCGCTTGTGTTTCTTCAATGAGAGTCTTGAATGTGCCAAAATGCTCGTCCTTCTCTTCTTGAGAAAGAATATCCCATAAAGTCTGATCCATTCTGAAAAAAAGATGCAGAACATGGCGTCCTTCGATAGGAAGAATAGATAACAGGGAAGAAGAAGACATCGTTGAGTTGATTAAAAAATAAGTAAGTAAGTTATAGTCACATTACTTTGAAATGACACGAAAGAACGCAAAGATTTTTAGAAAACAAATGGTCTCATCAATAATGACACCGGCAAGCAACGAAGAGGCCAATGAGTCAACACGAACAACAAGAGATCCTCCCTCTTTGAGTTGCGTTATCCTAGCACGTCTATATTTTAAG
>Ga0214923_10009031_pt1 | contig 10455 bp, 15 predicted proteins | sample LL1510_MetaG_FD_177993 | JGI IMG/M metagenome (GOLD analysis project Ga0214923, IMG submission 177993) | Freshwater microbial communities from Lake Lanier, Atlanta, Georgia, United States - LL-1510 | ecosystem: Environmental > Aquatic > Freshwater > Lake | place: USA: Georgia | collected...
ATTGATGCCCTCGGTAAAAAAGGGTCCTGAAGATGGCCACCAAGTCTAAGGTCAATGCAGCAGGTAATTACACTAAACCTGGGCTTCGTAAAAGAATCGTGGCTCAGGTTAAAGCTGCTGCAACGCAAGGCACAGGAGCAGGTCAGTGGTCCGCGAGGAAGGCACAGCTTGTCGCTAAAAAATACAAAGCTGCTGGGGGCGGGTATCGTGATTAATTTTATTCAAAAACAGCTTGACGCATCTGAACGACTATTTAATATGATGGTCGAAGATAATAAGATGCGTACTCAAAATTTGCAGATGTGGGTTGATATGAATGAAAGCTTTCAAAAGAAGCTTGCCGAACGCGACGCAGAAATTGAAAGGCTAAGAGCCAAGTTATCTCAATACGAGGTAGGTGAAAAGCTTTGAAAGCTCCGCAGCAATCGTTAAAAAACTGGGGCGATCAGAAATGGCGAACCAAAAGCGGTAAAAAATCTTCGGAAACTGGAGAGCGGTATCTTCCCGAGGCTGCAATTAAATCTTTGTCTGCTGCGGAGTATGCAGCCACGACAAGGGCCAAAAGAGCGGGCAAGAAAGCAGGCAAACAATTTGTCAAACAACCAAAATCGATAGCAGCAAAGACGGCGGGGTTTCGATGAAGAAAAAGTTTCCAGACTTAAACAAAGATGGTAAAGTAACTCAGGTCGATGTCCTTAAAGGACGAGGTGTACCGGGGTTTAAAGCAGGTGGCCTGTATGCCAACATTCAGGCCAAACGTCAACGAATTGCTGCTGGATCAGGGGAAACAATGCGTAAACCCGGATCCAAAGGCGCACCCAAGGCATCAGCTTTTGTTGCTGCCGCTAAAACCGCAACGAGGAAAAAATCATGATGATGAGTAAAGGTTATGCCGCAGGTGGTGCGGCAAAAAAGACGAAAAAAGGTTATGCCGGAGGCGGCATGATGAGTAAAGGTTATGCCGCAGGAGGTATGACCATGAAAAAAGGTGGCATGGCTGATGCTGCTGGCCGTGCGATGAAAAAAGCCGGTTCCGATGCTATGGGCCGTGCAATGAAGAAAAAGGGGTAAAGATCATGGCTGGACGTGGAATGGGCGCGGCTACACGCGGAGGGGGTGCTGTTTCATCTGGACCCCGAAACAAAATGTTAAGTGAAACCAGCACATCGACCGATCCTGTACGCATGAAAAAGGGTGGCGCTGTTAACCAACATAAACGCATGGCCATGAAGGGCGTCACCAAGATGAGAAAAGGCGGCATGTGCCCTACTTAGTAAGCAATATTCCTTACTTCAAATGCTGGGTAAGACGTGAGTTTACCCATATGCACCAGAAGTATCACGGGGAATATTTGCATGCTTTGGCGATTGCTGTCACGACGATGCCTGATCGGTGTTTAAGTTTTCAGCTTGTTTTTACGGGTTGTGAATCGGACGGTGAAGAAGTTGAAAACGTCCACGGCGGGGCTATGTGGGCTAGGATGCCGATTACGGCTTTGGTGGGAGACATTCCTTTAGAGCAGTGGCCCGAGCGTATGCCCACGCATCTGGCGCAACCTTGGGATTGTCCTTCGCATCACCATAGCGTGATTAAGTTTGCAAGAACGTCACCCAGTCCGTGGCAATGTAAGATTGATGGTGAGTTTTATACGGGCCGTTATCTTTTTACGGTGGATTACACGGAAAGCGAAGTTGCAGATTGTCCTGCGCAACATAAACAAAGCCATGTTTTAGTGTTAACGGATGCGGGTAAGTGGACGGGTAATGTGGTTGCATTACCTAATAACCGTGTAAGGGTTACAAGTCCAGCGTTTTGGCAAACAGGCAAAGGGGCCCCTGATTTTAAACCTAGTCAATGGACGCATTGTGCTGAGCAGGATGACTCTTACATGAATGCTGCGGTTACTTTTGATAACTTGTACAACGAATGACCACTTCAGGTACAACCGACTTTAATCTTTCGATCGATGATTTGATCGAAGAGGCGTTTGAGCGCTGTGGCATGCGGCCTACCGCAGGCTATCAATTGTCCTCGGCGCGTCGGTCGATGAACTTGTTGTTTTTGGATTGGGCTAATCGAGGCTTAAATCTTTGGACCATTGAACAGGCTACATACAACCTTACGCAAGGGACCTATGAGATTACGATCGGAGCAGACACCGTTAATGTGTTGTCCGCTGTTATCCGATTAGTGGGAGTGAGCCCCCAACAGGACATTACGTTGGATCGGATTAGTCGCGAAGAATATTTAAATTTACCAGACAAAACAGTACAGGCTCAGCCTGCGCAGTTGTACGTACAACGCGCTAACACGTTTAAAGTTTTTCTTTATCCTTCCCCGGATAGAGCATACACTTTAGTGTATTATCGCATTCGTCGTATTCAAGATGCTGGCATCTACACCAACACGACCGATGTAAACTTTCGTTTCTTGCCTTGCCTTGCTTCAGGTTTAGCCTACCAAATTTCTTTGAAATATGCTCCAGAGCGGACGGTAATGCTCAAGCAGATTTACGAAGAAGATTTCCAACGTGCGGCTGCGGAAGATCGCGACACCGCAAGCGCTCTGTTTATCCCCGATTTTGGGCAGTAAATTATGGCTTTTGCAACAGGCAAATTTTCCTTTGCGCTGTGTGATTATTGTGGGCAACGGTACCCATATCTAACGCTTCGTAAGAACTGGCGGGGGTTCATGGTCTGTCCTGATGACTATGAGCCCAAAGAGCCGCAACTTTATCCCCTCAAATACCGTGGCGATGCAATCGCGCTCAAGGACCCCCGTGTAGATCGGGTAGAACCGGTATTGGTTTTTTTAAGCTTTCCGGGGTACAGTGCTTTTCAAAGCCGTGGGTCAGAGTATGATGGCAACAACATGCAGCCTGCTCCCGTACAACTGCCGGTTAGGGGCGCGGGAAGAGTAGGACAACCGATTGTGGTGATTTCATGAACTACACTGAACTTGTAACCAACATAAGAAACTATACTGAGGTTAACAGCAACGTGTTTACCAATTCAGTCATTGATACGTTTATAACAATGGCTGAGAACAAGATATTGCGCGACATTGACTTAGATATTTTTAAGAAAGAGTCTTCGGGAAGCATGACCCAAGATAATAAATTTCTTACTGCTCCGCCCGATATTTTAATTCATCGTTATTTGATGATTACTATTCCGTCTACAGGAAACCAAGTTTTTCTTGATTTTCGGGATACGTCTTTTATTAAAGAATATTGGCCAGATGGTACGGACACAGGAGTGCCTAAATATTATGCTGTTTGGGACGAAGATACTTTTTATGTTGCCCCAACGCCTAACTTAAATTATCCCGCTGAAATAGGTTATAATTATCGGCCCGCTCAAATCTCAGCCGCTAATCCAAATACATGGATAAGCACCAACGCTCCTGAAGCGCTTTTGTATGCTTGTTTGATTCAAGCTTACAGCTATACCAAAGGCCCAGCGGATATGCTGGGTTATTTTACACAAAGCTATCAACAAGCTATTCAAGGTCTTGGCATTGAACAGCAAGGCAGACGCCGACGTGATGAGTACAGAGACGGCATGATTCGTCTTCCGATCAAATCTGAGTCGCCCGGACCCTGATCATGGCTCTGGTTATCACGACTTCAATGCCCACAAGCTTTAAGGTAGAAATACTTAAGGGCGTCCACAACTTTTCAAATCCCGGCGGGAACACGTTTAAGATTGCTTTGTTCAAGGGAATTACTTCAGGCACAGGGGCTTACGGCCCTTCAACAACAAATTACTCTGAGATGGGTTCTAATGAACTTTCTACGGGAAATGGATATACGGCGGGGGGCATTACATTAACGCCTGTTACTCCTGTTGCCGATGGGACTTCTTCTGTAGTAACATTTGCTACCGCAACTTGGTCGGCTGCTTCTTTTACTTCAGCCGGAGCTTTAATCTACAACACCTCTGCAAGCAATGCAGCGTGTGCGGTGATTAGTTTTGGCGGGGATCAAACGGCTTTGAATCAAACGTTTCAACTTCAATTTCCCTCTCCCACAGCCTCAACTGCCATTATTCGCATTAATTAGGAGCACTTAATGACTTTTTTTGCCGGAGTTTTATCGGACCCTCCTGTAGTAAAAATAACTAATACAAGACCCCTTGAAAAAGACTTGTACAAGATGATGTGGCAACGTCCTGAATACAGAAAAGTTTCTCCGGGGGAGCAAGTAGCTTTTGAGTTTTTAAGACAGGCTCGCCCACGTCATGGGTCCTCTGTTTTAGATTTAGGATGCGGCACTGGGCGGGGGGGCTTGAATCTAGCGGTTTTTGGCGGTATGGATGTGACCTTTGTGGATTTTGCAGACAACTGCTTAGACGAAGATATTCGCCCCATGCTTGAAACACAGAAACATGTTATGCGGTTTGTTGAAACAGATCTTAAAGAACCCATCCCCCTTAAAGCAGCATACGGTTATTGCTGCGATGTCATGGAACACATTCGACCACACTATGTGGATAGGGTTTTAGACAACTGCTTGGCTGCTTGCCAACATGTCTTTTTTCAAATCTCGACCGTAGACGATGTTATGGGTACCTTAGTGGGTCATAAACTTCACCTAAGTGTGCATCCTTATGAATGGTGGCTTCAAAAGTTTATTGATCGAAAGTGCCTTATACACTGGTCACAAAACAACGGCGAATCCTGTATGTTTTATGTTTCGGCTTGGATGTCCGGTTCTGATATGGTAGATATGGCCGTTTTAAACACAGATGAAGAGACCATCAAACAACAAGTTGCACACAACATCAAACTAGGCTTTGAACAAATTCGTCCTCATCCTACTAATGATGTTGAGGTGATGATTGTTGGGGGCGGTCCTTCTTTAGCCAAAAATTTTGATAAAGTTAAAGAACTTCGTCAAAACGGGGTTAAACTGATCGCTATCAATGGGGCGTATAAGTATTGCATTGATAACGGTGTAATGCCATCAGCTATGGTCATGGTGGATGCGAGGGAGTTTAATGCGCGTTTTGTCGATCCCATCATTCCTGACTGCAAGTATTTTATTGCATCGCAATGTCATCCTTCGGTTTTTGAAAAGGTTCCTAAAGACCGTACTTACATTTGGCATACGAGTGCTGACTTGATTAACGAGGTGTTGGCTAAAGAGTACAAAGAATGGTGGCCCATACCTGGAGGTTCAACGGTCTTGTTAAGAACCATTCCTATGTTCAGGACTTTAGGATTTACTCGCTTTCACTTGATCGGATGTGACTCATGTCTTGAAGAGGACAAGCATCACGCGTATGATCAAAAAGAAAATGACGGTCAGTTAGCCATACCTGTCAATGTTGGTGGTAAAATCTTCTATTGTAACCCTTGGATGATTTCACAGGCGCAAGAGTTCATTGACCTGATTCGAGTGTTGGGGGATGAAATTGAGTTGGAAATTTACGGTGGACTTCTCCACCACATTTTAGAAACAGGGGCGTCTTACGCCGATTTGAAGGAGCAATAAAATGGCTGCAACAGCATGGCAACTTTATAACTCTGCCAAAAGATACATTGGCAATGGGACGATTACGTTAGGGGCTGGAGTGTTCAAGATGTTTTTGACACGTAGTGCCAGCAATACCTCTACCTTTATTTTGAGCACGTACGCTTCAGTTACACAAGAAATATCTGCCACGGGGGGTTATACCACTGGGGGCAAAAACCTTGTGCCTGCAACAGGTCAGTGGACGACGGGCGCTTCAGCAAAACAGATGAAGTTTACCTACTCAACCATAGGTCTTACGTTTACCGCTTCTGGCGCACCTTTAACCAATATCCGTTACGCAGTTATCCGTAACTCGACGGGAGCTACTGCCGGTAAACTGCTATGTTTCTGCCAGCTTTCTTCAACGCAGTTCACTGTATCTTCACCCAATACGTTGACAGTGCTTCCTGCTGCAACGGGCGTTTTCACCCTCACCTAAACTAGGGGGTCGCTGTGGCGGCAGGTTGGGGTATTCCCCCATTTGGGGAAGGTGATTTTGGTGGGTTAAACACCGTCATACCCCTTGTGGGGGCAGCTACACTTGCGGGTGTTGCGCCAACAGTTTTTCAAGATAAAAAAATAACCCCCAGTGCAGGGGCTCTTGCATTAGCGGGAAGTGCGCCAAATGTATTGGTTTCGCTCTCAGCATCGCCCGGAACGGGAGCTGTTTCTGTTCAAGGCGTTACTCCAAACGCCGCTCAAGGGCAGCATATAACGCCTCTTACTGGGGCCATAAATCTTTTAGGTCAAGCACCTAATGTAGCGGGACAAGTTTCCGCGACTCCGTCGGCAGGCGCGTTAACAGTAGCTGGTATAGCCCCAACGATTTCTATTTCTGATTTTCGAGAAATTACACCCCCGTCCGGTGCTGCTACGTTTTTATCTGGATGGGGAATTCAAAACTGGGGTGAGGCGCCTTGGGGTGGCGGCGGAATCGCGCCCGTTATTCAACAAGCTTTTTTTATAACACCCAATACGGGCGGTCTTGTAGCTGCTGGGCATCTTCCAACCGTACTTACAAATTTCTTTATTACACCTGCGGTTAATGATCTTGTTTTTGCTGGACATGCTCCTACTGTCGAATCCGGTAGGATAATTACACCGAGCAGTGGTTCTTTGTCTGTGGTGGGAATTGTACCCACGCAAGCAAATACCTCAACCCCTAATACAGGTTCACTTGTTGCAGCTTCGCAAGCCCCGATCATAGATCAAGGTGTCGTATCCAATACGGGTGCAGTTGTTATTAATGGCTTTCCGCCTATCTTCAACATCGGAAGAGATGTAATCCCCGACGCGGGAGCGGCGGTTTTTGCAGGAGGCATTCCAACACTTGTTAGAGAAAACGTAATTACGCCGAATACTGGAGCGCTTTCTGTTGTTGGAAGCATTCCTGAACAGGCTATCACATCTTCTCCAAGTACAGGTACAATTAATGTTGACGGGCATATCCCAGTCCCAGTAATTGAGACTATAATTACGCCGTCAAACGGAACGATTGGTATAGCGTCTGCGTCGCCAAAGTCAGCTATCAGCTCAGTTATTACGGTCGGTTCGGGGAGTGTAGTTTTTCTTGGAAATGCACCTGATATCCAAAACGGAACTAGAATTTTCGTTCCAACAAGTTCTTTATCTTTAGTGGGTAGTAAGCCTATAATTAACAATCCTAATTGGGTTCCCGTTGATGTAGCACAAACACCAAATTGGTTGCCGATAGCGGCATAAGGAATAAACATGGCAAGTACATGGTCAGATCTTAAAATTGAATTAATTGGTACGGGCGATCAAAGCGGTACTTGGGGATCAACCACCAATAGCAACTTAGGCAATGACGTTCTTGGGGCCGCAATTGCAGGTAGCGCTGATGTTGCTTTTTCTAGCGCTGATGTAACCGTTACCCTTACTGATACTGTCGCTGCTCAAACTGCTCGAAACTTACGTCTTAATTTGACAGGCACAACGGGTGGCGCAAGGAACTTGATCCTTGGTAGTGGTTGCCAGATTGAAAAGCCCTATCTTATTAACAACGGTACGGCTGATACCATCACCGTTAAAAACACTACCGGCACGGGGATCGCAGTCCCTGCGGGTAAGTCTATGTGGGTGTACAACAACGGCACAAACGTCGTTGACGCGGTTACGCATTTAACGTCCTTGACTCTTGGCTCGGCGCTTCCGGTCGCATCCGGGGGTACGGGTATAACGTCATTTGGTTCAGGCGTGGCAACATGGCTTGGCACACCATCTTCGGCTAATCTTGCTTCTGCGATGACAGATGAAACAGGGACCGGACTATTGGTTTTTGGAACATCTCCAAGTTTGACAACCCCCAAAGTCATCACAAGCATCAATGACACCAACGGCAACGAGTTGATTGGCTTGACCGCAACGGGTTCTGCGGTGAATGAAATCACGGTAGCGAACGCCGCAACCGGCAACGCGCCCACGATTTCAGCAACGGGTGGGGATACCGATGTTGGCATCACGCTGACACCGAAAGGCACCGGGCGCACGACGGTGACACAGTTGACCACAACCTCACCACGCGTGTTAACAGCGATTAATGACACCAACGGCAATGAGCTGATTGGCGTGACCGCAACGGGTTCTGCGGTGAATGAGATCACGGTGGCAAATGCGGCGACAGGCAATAACCCTGTTATATCAGCTACGGGCGGCGACACCAATATTGGTATCACGCTGACACCCAAAGGAACAGGAGCTGTCAAGTTAAGTGGGCTTTCTTATCCCACGGCAGACGGCACTGCCAATCAGGTAATTAAAACCAACGGCTCGGGCGTATTGTCGTTTGCAACGGTTGTAACTTCTCCCGGCGGCACTGACACGCAAGTGCAGTTTAACGACAGCGGTTCTTTCGGCGGCGACGCTGGCCTGACGTACAACAAAACAACGGATACGTTAAGCGTTAACGGCATCACCGTAGGCCGTGGCGCAGGTGCTGTGTCCACCAACACTGCGGTGGGTGCGAGTGCGTTGGCGGCGAATACGACCGGAGCCAACAACACTGCGGTGGGTGCGAGTGCGTTGGCGGCGAATACGACCGGAGTTAACAACACTGCGCTTGGATCTGGTGCGTTAGACGTAAACACCACGGCGTCCAACAATACGGCGGTCGGTCTAAATGCGCTAGGGGGAAACATAACCGGGTCCGACAATACAGCAGTAGGTAGCACCGCGCTTCGCGTGAGCACCGGCGACTACAACACTGCCATTGGTAGCGCTGCGCTATTCACCGTTACATCTGGATCAAACAACACTGCCGTAGGTTATGGGGTGTTATATTCCAATACTGCATCCAATAACACCGCCATAGGCTACCAAGCCCTCAACGCGAATAATACCGGTTCTGGAAATGTGGCGATTGGCGTCAATTCTTTGCTAGTAAACACTACCGGATCAAGCAACTCCGCTCAGGGAAATGGGTCTTTACGCTTCAATACGACTGGCTCAAATAACGCGGCATTCGGGACGGAGACCCTCTTCTCCAACACCACTGGCGCAAGCAACGTCGCTGTTGGTTATCAAGCCCTCTACGCCAACACCACCGCCTCCAACAACACTGCCATAGGCCACGCAGCCCTCACCGCCAACACCACTGGCGCAAACAACACCGCTGTTGGTTACCAAGCCCTCACCGCCAACACTGCTGGTAATGAGAATGTTGCTGTTGGTTATCAGGCTTTTGCCGCTAATAATGCCGCTGGCAATTCGGGGAGTTTTGGTACAGCAGTTGGATTTCAGGCGCTAAAATCTGCAACGGCTGGTCAAAACACCGCTGTTGGTCGGATGGCTTTGCAAGCCTTGACAACCGGCTCCAGTAACACGGCTGTAGGTGTGAATGCGAATTATTCAGGTACGACTGGTGGAAGCAATGTGGCTATGGGTGATACTGCACTTTTTTCTACCACAACAGGCAGCAATAACACCGCTATTGGTGGTGCGGCGTTATACAACAACAGCACCGCCTCCGAAAACACCGCTGTTGGTTTTCAAGCCCTCTACTCAAACACCACCGGCGCAAGCAACGTGGCTGTTGGTTATCGGGCAGGTTTTTTAATTACAACAGGAACCAATAAGACTGTTATCGGTTATAGCGCTGCTGTTGGGAGCGTTACAGGTAGTCATGAAATTGTTATAGGAAGTGGCATTACAGGTCAAGGAGCGGATTACTTTACATTTGGTTCAAGTGGAAATCTTGTCTATAACCAATTTACTGCAAACGCAACATTTACTCGTTCTTCTGATGAAAGACTAAAAACCGACATTAAAAATGCAAACATTGGTCTTGAGTTTATTAAAAATGTTCGGCCAGTTTCTTATAAGTGGAAGCCTTCATACGAAGTACCGCAAGAACTATTCATGCATTACAACGAAGAAAATCAAATGGATTTAGATGTTGTTATGCACGGTTTTATAGCACAAAACGTAAAACAAGCGCTAGAGGCAACAAACTCAGAGAACTGCGGAGTTTGGGTAACTGAGCGTGACGGAACCCAAGGTGTTAGTAGAGAAATGTTCATTGTTCCGCTAGTCAAAGCAGTCCAAGAACTCTCAGCGCAAGTCGAAGCACTCAAAGCTGAAATCGCAACCCTCAAAGGAGCTTAATGATGTCTGAAGTTATTGAAATCCCCGCAAAAGAAGAGCTTGATCGCCACTTCTCAGCAATGGGTGACTCGGTGAGTTTGATTGAAGGTTATGTCGCTGGTGAATACGGAAACCGAGTCATCGTCAAGAACGCTGAAAACCTCGCAACCGTTGAGCGTAACGTCGGTCACTTGAAACTCATGCGTGATAAGTCTTGGTGGGATGGTTTTGACCTGACCGCTGTCAACGCTGCGATTACAGCCGGTGACGCTTACTGCGCCTAAAGGTGGCTCGGAGATCCTCTTAGAGGAACTCTCGGCAAGGGTGGATCTCAG
>Ga0214923_10009033_pt1 | contig 10454 bp, 8 predicted proteins | sample LL1510_MetaG_FD_177993 | JGI IMG/M metagenome (GOLD analysis project Ga0214923, IMG submission 177993) | Freshwater microbial communities from Lake Lanier, Atlanta, Georgia, United States - LL-1510 | ecosystem: Environmental > Aquatic > Freshwater > Lake | place: USA: Georgia | collected 2015-10-15
AACTGGTGCTTGTCACCTTCAACCCAGAACTTGTCTTGCACCGCGTAACAGCAAGTCGTCTCACCTTCAACCCACACTGGCAAACCAGCGGCAGTAACGCGCTCGTGTTCGCTGCGAACAGCATCAACCGATTCAACTTCAACACCGAGGTGATTGATCGAGTCGGTGGCACCTGGGTTTTCAATCAACACGAGTTTCAGCGGCGGGGCGACGACCGCAAAATTGGCGTAACCCGGGCGAACTTTCGCCGGCCCGACACCGAAAAGTTTTGTGTAGTGGACGATTGACTCTTCGAGATTTTCAACATTGAGAGCGAGTTGCAGTCTTGACATGAATTTTAGACTAGTTCAATCGTGACGTCGTCGAACTCATCGATGCGACGCAACAAAGCCCGCAAACTCAAATGTTTTGCGCCGTCACACTGAGCCGCAAGTGCCTGCTCGATCTACAACTTGACGACTGCCTCGCTCTCGTCGAACAACTCGCGCACCCCACGATTCTTCGTCGCCGCAAACACAGCCGGGTTCGGCGAGTTAGTGGGTGATGCAGCGACGAATGTGTTCGCGAAAATCGGCGAAGGTCAGCCCGCTCGGCTCAAGGTCTTTGCCGAGTTCATCCCACCTGCGCAGTGCGACAGCGCGCTCGCGTGCAGGATGTCGGCTGAAGCGTTCTACTTCGCTGTCGCTCATCTTGCCACCTTGAATTTCGAGGCTGCGCACCGAGGCTGGTGAAAGTGTGTCGAAATAAGTCGCTTCGGTGGTGCACAAAAATCGCTTCGCCTCGACGTGCAGCGCGATCGGCGCGGTGACCGCCGACGTAAAGTGCTGCGCAAGAAATGATGCCCCTGTCGACTCATGCGCGTCGTTCTTCGCCAAATTGACTTTTCCGGCTTGATTTTCGAGTTCGAGCAAATGACCGATGTCGTGCAACAGGGTTGCGACGATCAACTCGTCGTCGGCGTTGTCTCTACGCGCGTGGTCGGCGCACTGCACGGCGTGTTCGATTTGGCTGATCTTCTCGTCATAGTTGTGCGTGCCCCATCGCGAATAGAGCGATTCGATTTTGTTGATGAAGTCGTCGATTGTTGCTGTCTGGGTCACTTTGTTACCGGCTTTCCTCGAAAGTCATCGATTAGTGAAATTTGCACACGACCATTATTTTCGGCACCGTCTTGTTGATGTTGCGCAAACTCGCTGCGCTTTTTGGCGTAGTACTGTTCGCGCAAATCGCCTTCGCTCGCGGCGTTATATGTCGGATACATCGCTCGACGGTTGCGCGTCGATTTGTTGTCACCGCTGCGATGAGGTGTTCGCGAGTGAAACCATAAAGTTTGACCCGCACGCAACGGCACCGGTTGCCAGTCGAGTGTGGCAACAACCGAGTCGGGAATGCAGCCACGCGAGTCAGTTGGTATTAGTTCGTGGTGATGTTGTGAAACAACTTCGAGACAACCATTTTCTTGGTTGGCGTCATCAACGGCGACCATGCATGAAATGTGTTGATCAAGAAACGGATACGCCGGAGCATCTTGATGGGCGTCCCAACCAGCACCACCAGCCAATTTATAATTTATTTTCTCTTTGTAGAGCACGGCCGGTTCGCCGAGCAGTTTGCCGGCGACATCGAGCATCGGCCCAGCGCAGAGTAATGCCCGCAACGATTGATGAAACGGGGTGAAATATTCAGTGCGACATTTTTGTGCGCCGTGCTCGGTCGCCTCATAGTGGTTGAGCCATTGACCAGAATCGTCCCACGATTGCACATCATCGACCCATGACTTGATCGATGCGGCGAAGCCCTCGTCAAAAAGGTCGGTAATCAGCCATCCGTTGTGTTTGTAAAAAGCAATTTGATCGTCAAAGTTGGCGGCTGCAGTGACGTTCATAAAGCTGATTCTAGATTAGGTAAAAGAAATCGGTGTCAAATCACGCTGTGGCGAATGTTCGTAAAGTGTTAAACATCGCGTAACCGAACAAACACCCAAGTGTTACTTGCGTAGTTTATTTTTAACGCCATGTCAAAACCCAAATATTTACTTACTGTCCCGTTGATCGTGTTGCCGCTTTTAGCAAGCATTTCGGCTTCACCAATTTCTGCCAAGTCGCAAAAGTCAGCCGTCGTCGCTGCTGACCCAGGCAGTGCACAGTTGAAATTTGTTGCGCGCTTTGACGGTGGCACAGGCCTCGGTGGTGCAGAAATTTCGGCGATGGATGCAAAGAGCAAGCGTCTGTTCATCACCAACGGTGCGAAGAACAGTATAGACATCGTCGACATCAGCAACATCAAAAAACCGAAGTTGATCAAGAGTGTGAGTTTGGCAAACAAGGGCGTCACCGGCATTCAAAGTGTTGCCGCGATGAATGGTCTCGTTGTTGTAGCAACTTCGGTCGGAGAAAAAACTGCAGCCGGTCGAGTGTTCATGATGGATGTCGACGGCAAGTTGCTTGCTTCGGCTCCAAAAGGTGTCGAAGTCGGCGCGCTTCCCGATTCGATTCACTTCAGCCCGAACGGCCGATATGTATTGACGGCCAACGAAGGCGAACCGAAGAATTATTGCCTGACTGGTGGTGTGCTCACTGAATCGAGCGATCCGCTTGGTTCGGTTTCGATCATTGACACTAAGGCAGCCAAGATCGTCGCCAAGACGCTCGATTTTTCAGGTTATAAAGATCGCCTGAACGGCATCATTTATGCGGGTGGTCGCGTCTACGGACCAGGCGCATCAGTTGCCCAAGACCTTGAGCCCGAATACATCGCGATTTCAAAAGACAGCAAGATGGCGTGGGTAACGCTGCAAGAGAACAACTCAATAGCGACAGTCGATCTCGAATCGGGTGCGATCATCGGAATTACTGGTTTAGGTTTCAAGAACTACAACACCGAAGGCACAGGCATCGACCCAAGTGATCGAGACAGCGAGCGGCGTGTTCGCGCGGTTCCTGCATATGGCATGTATCAGCCAGATGCGGTCGCAGTTGCTCGACTCGGAGGAAATGATTATTTGTTCACTGCCAACGAAGGTGACGCACGTGAGTGGCCATGCCTGATGGGTGGCACCGACTCTACGGTCGCTGAAGCCGAAGATGTGCGCTATGGCTCGAACGGCACAAACACGTCGTTGAAGACGAACGCGACCCTTGGCCGTCTAGCGGTAACGCCGTTCACGCCTGCAACTGTGCTCGGTACAAACGTCACCACAAAGACGACCTTTGCGGATGCATATTCGTTTGGCGCACGTTCGTTCTCGGTCTGGAAGGCCCCGATATTTGAAGGAGTGTTCCCTGCAGAACTTGTTTACGACTCGGGCAACTTGATCGAGAAAAAAGTTTTGGAAGTCAACCCGGCGTTTTTCAATGCCGACTGGTCGACTAGTACAGGTGTGGCGAACGCGGCAGACACGCGAAGCGACAACAAAGGTCCAGAACCCGAAGGCATCGCCTACGGCAAGGCCTTCAACAAGAACTGGCTCGTCGTTGGCCTCGAGCGCGACGGCGGCATCATGTTGTTTGAAGTCAGCGATCCCGCAGCACCGGTGTTCGTGCAATACATCACGACAACCGATTGGCAAGGCAGCATGCTTTCAACTCCCAAGACTTCAGGTGACGTCTCACCAGAAGGCATTTTGTTCATCGAAGCAAAAGACAGCCCGTCAAAAAAACCATTGGTAATCGTCAGTTACGAACTCTCGGGCACTGTGGCAATCTTCGAACTCAGCAGCAAGTAATCGTCAAAAAACAACAAGGAGAAAATTCAAGATGAAAAAGTTTCATAAACTGGCCGTTGCGATTTTCGCGGTCGTCTCGATCTCGGCAATTACCGGTGGTGCAGCCCTGGCCCTCAAGGCAGGCGACGCGTGCACCAAAGCTCAACTAAAAAAGACGAGCGGCAATTTGACCTGCACCTACGATTCGAAGACCAAGAAATACAAATGGGCGAGCGCCACAAAAATCGACAAGAAAGGTTGGCCGGAAGAACTTGTTCTCGGTGTGGTGCCGTCTGAGAACGCCGCATCGCAACTCGTTCGAATGAAAAACTTCATCACAGTGTTGAGCCAAGACACCGGTCTTCCGGTCAAGTTTTATTCTGTCACCGACTATGCGGGCATCATCGAGGCCCAAGTTGCCCGCCGCATCGACGTGGCTTGGTATGGACCTTTCTCGTACGTTTTGGCCAAGGCCCGCGGTGCCAAAATCGAGCCGTTCGCTGCACCAATTCCCTCGGCTACGGGCAAGCCTGGCTATTACTCATACGGCATCACGAAGAGTACGAACTCAAACGTCACCAAGCTCGGCGATTTCAAGGACAAGAACGTATGTTTCGTTGATGCAGCGTCAACATCGGGCTACCTGTATCCGCTCGCTGGCTTGCTGTCACTTGGCATTCAAACTAGCGATTACAAGTCGGTATTCGCAGGTGGTCACGACAAGTCGGTGCTTGCTGTCAAGTCTGGTCAGTGTGATGTCGGTTTTGCATACGACGACATGGTCGATGTCAACCTCGTTGAAAAAGGTCTAATTCAAAAAGGCGAGATCAAAGTTGTGTGGAAGAGCAATGTAATTGCCGGCTCGCCGATGGCGGTTCGCGTCGATCTTCCAAAGTCGCTACAAGACGTAATCAAAAAATCAATTCTTGAGATGAACGTCCCCAGTTTTGTCTCGAAAGGTTTATGCGCAACCGAGAAGGGCTGCTACATCCTCGAAGATAGCTCGTGGGGTTTTGTAAAAGTTGACGACGCCTACTACGACGGCATTCGCCAAGTCTGTGAGTCGACTCGTTCGAGCAAGTGCAAGTAAGCCTGCCAACGCGCAACGCTGTCGCCAACGGGGCTGATCCCCTCATCAGCCTCGTTGGTGTCTCCAAACGATTTCCGAACGGTACGCTCGCACTAGACAACGTCGATCTCAATATTCCGCGAGGGCAATTGCTTTCGTTAATCGGTCTTTCGGGTTCTGGCAAGTCGACATTGATGCGTCATCTCAACGGATTGCATCGCCCCACCGCGGGAAAAGTCACCGTCATGGGTGTCGAGGTTTCTTCGGCGTCAAACCGTCAACTGCGCGGCGTGCGGCGCAACATTGGTTTTGTTTTTCAACAATTCGGTTTGGTCGGTCGCGCCACGTGTCTCGAAAATGTTTTGACCGGTGCACTTGGCAGGCTGAGCGGCCCACGCTATGGCGTTTGGTCGTATCCAAAAAAGTTGCGCTCTGAAGCGTTCGATCATCTCGAGCGTGTCGGTCTTGTCAACCAGGCATATCAACGCGCCGACACTCTTTCGGGCGGTCAGATGCAACGCGTGGCGATTGCCCGAAGTCTGATGCAACAACCACAAATCATGTTGGCCGACGAACCTGTGGCGTCACTTGACCCCGAATCGAGCGCTCAAGTTCTCGATTTGTTGCTCAGGGTCGCCGTCGAAGAACAAATGACAGTGATCGTCACTTTGCATCAGGTCGAATTGGCTCTCGGCTGGGCGACTCGCATTGTCGGTTTGCGCGATGGGCGAGTGGTGCTTGATCGCGACGCCACGACTCTCAAACAAGAAGACGCGATGGAGGTCTACCAGCGCGTCGACAAGAATCTCGCGCAGCCATCGAATATCGCGCAGCCATCGAATATCGCCACCGAGCCGGCACCTCTCGCGCTTCGAGAAAAATAAGTCGCATCGTGAGCGGCGCACACGTCGAACCACTGATGCAAAGTCGGGTCGCCAGACCCGTGGCGCCAAAGAACTGGCGTCATCCGACACTGTTGGCAATCTTCATCGGCATAGTCGCGGCGACGACTTGGTCATGGCTCTATCTCGACATGACATTGCTGACACTTTTCGGCGGCTTGAGCGACCTGGGCAATTTGCTCGCCTATATGTTTCCGCCGATCTGGGACAACTTCCCCGAGGCGCTGCGAGCAACAATCGAAACAATCTGGATGGCCCTGATCGGCACGACACTGGCCGTGACGCTGAGTATTCCGCTGGCGTTTCTCGCCGCTCGCAACACGACGCCACATCCGATTGTCTTCGCAGTCGCTCGCGCTGTGATCACGCTGACCAGGGCAATTCCGACGCTTGTGTTGGCGGCGGTATTTTCAATTTCACTCGGCATCGGGCCGTTTCCGGGCATCATCGCCCTCGGCTTGCATTCGATCGGCATGATCGGCAAATTATTTACTGAAGCAATTGAAAACACAGACTATGCGCCGCGTGAAGCCGTGTTGTCGACAGGCACGGGCAAGTGGCAGACGATTCTCTCTACGATCGTTCCGCAAATCAGCCCGTCGTGCATCGGCACTGCGCTCTACCGTCTCGATATCAACTTGCGCGAGTCGGCAGTGCTCGGCTTTGTCGGCGCGGGTGGCGTCGGGTTTCTGATTCAAACCGAATTGCGCGGTATCGACTATCAGCGCGCGATCAGCGCGGTTTCGGTAATTTTCGTCACGATCACATTGATCGAAATTGTTTCGACGCGACTGCGCGCCTCGATCATCGGCGACCACTTGTCGATGCCCAAAAAACTCAACGCCCGCTCACAGGCCCGTGTGGCGCGCGATCAACGCCTGATCAATACCGCAATTTCAACGCGTCGCCTCACGCCGCCATGGGTCTACGAACGCGTGTTGCGCACGACCGCAGCAGCCACATTCGTGGCGCTGTTGATCGCCGCTCTGATCACGATTGAAATGCCGTTGTTGTCGGCCTATAAGTATGGCGACGACCTGGTTCGCAGCATCGGCAGATTGTTTCCGCCCAACTTCACGTTTGCGCGCGAAGAAATAATCGTCGGCATGCTCGAAACGACGGCGATCGGTTTCACCGCAACTCTGCTCGGCTTGGTGCTCGCCATTCCGTTCGGCATTCTTTCTGCGCGCAACATAATCATCCGTCGCGCGGTGGTTTCAGCGGCACGCGGCATCTTGTTGTTGATTCGCGGACTTCCCGAATTAATCGTCGCCGTGCTCTTCGTGGCGGCCATGGGTCTTGGCCCCGTGCCCGGCACCTTGGCGCTCGCGCTCGGCACTGCAACCTTCATGGCCAAACTCATCGGCGACGCGCTCGAAGAAGTGCAAGAGTCGCCCCGCGAAGGTGTCTCGGCCACTGGCGCGTCGCGCGTGCAAGAATTTTTTTCGGCCGTCGTGCCCCAGGCGTTGCCCAACCTCGTCAGCCAGACGCTCTACATGCTCGACGTCAACTTACGTTCGTCGACAGTGCTCGGCATCGTCGGCGGCGGCGGCATCGGGTTCTTGCTGCTCGGTTCAATTCGCGTGCTCGACGAAGCCACCGTCGGCGCGATCATCATCACGATTTTTGTGTTGGTGTATGCGATTGAGTTGCTCGGAAGTTTTGTTCGTTGGATGGTCGAATAGCGAAAACGACGCCCGCGAGGCACGCGACGACCACGACAATGAGCATTGGCGCGACAGGCGAGTCGAACCGATCGCGCAGCGATCCTGCAAATATCGGGCCAAGCGACCCACCAACCGTGCCGATCAAACCGATGCCACCCATCACCGTGCCAAACACTTGCGGTTGCACGATTTCGCGCGCCACCACGCCCTCGAGCGCCGAATGCGCGCCGATCGTCACGCCGGCCAGCACTATATATATGAGAGCCAGGGCGACCGTGCCGCTGCCGAGCAAGAACAGCGCCGAGGCGCCGAGCAAGAAGTGGGTGATCACCAGCAGACGTAGCGCGGTAAAGCGGTTGATCGCCGCCACAAGCGGAATTCGCCCTGCGAGTTGCAACAACCCGCGCAAACTTGAGAGCAACGCCGCGGTCGCTGCCGACGCGCCGGCCCAAGTCATCGTCGGCACTTGAAACACAAGCAACGTGCTGATCGCAATCGACGAGAGAAACACGGCCACGGTGAAAAATCGCAGTCGTGCATCGCTCAACGCCTCGCGCACCGAACCAAATAGCGTCGGCCGTTCATCGACGCTCGTCGCCTCGACGCGACACACGGCCGCGGCGAACAAAAACAAAATCACGGTAAGTGCGGCGGGCAGGCGCACCGCGGTTTGCCATCCGTAATTGGCGCGCAAAACTTCTGTGAGCGGAATCATGATTGGCGAACTGAACGCACCCCAAATTGTGAGTCGCGTCAATGCGCGGGTCGCGTCGGTCTTTGCCACGCGCACGGCCAATGGTTGGGTGAACGAATAAAAACCGGCGGCACCAATCAGACCGCCGCCGAGTGCATATGTCGCTAGAAACGTCGTGCCTGTGGCGAACGAACTCGCGCCATAAACGATCGCCCCGAGCGGCCCGATCACCCCGAGCACGGCGCGCGGGCCAAATACATCGAGGCGCCGACCAGTTGCCACTGCGCCGACACCCGAAATTAAATTTGCCGCGCCGAAGGTGAGGCCGAGCGTGCTCGCCGAAACGCCGTGAAAACTTGACAAGTTCGTGAACAGCACGCCAAAGCCATAGAACCAAGTGCCGTATGTGACGACAGTTAATAATCCGAGAGCGCTGAGGGGCAAGACAAATTAGATTAGTGCAGTCGTCGCATGCGAGCTGCGCTAGGCCTGCGCGTCGCGCTTCGCTCGGCTGTGCTCAACGCTCAAACCAAACCTTAAACTCATTTACAGAGTTCGCGGGGATTAGCGCAGCTTGGTAGCGCGCCACGTTCGGGACGTGGAGGCCGGGAGTTCAAATCTCCCATCCCCGACAAAGTCGCGCGTCACGACGCCATACCTCCGACGATCTTGATGTGCCCGCGGGCGCACGAAGACTACTTTGGCTCAGATTTCGGTTGCCGATTTATCAGTTTTGCGCACACCTTCTTGTGGTGCCCTGATGTTGTAACGGCAGCCTGCTTGACTCGTCATTTAAGCGGTGCCGGTTCGATCCCGGCTCAGGGCCCCGCTAAAACGAACGAAGAGGTGCTCGAGTTACTTCTTACTTGGGGTTGACGGCCTGAGGAAATTTCTATTAGTCAGGGTCGGCAAGGTGACTTGCCGGCCCTGTTTCTTGTCTGCCAATAGATTTACATCTTGTACACTTGATGTCGACGAGTCAAGGCCAAAGAAATTTGGTAAACCGCTTGAAGAACCAAGGGCGGCGCAGAGATGCGCCGCTTTTGCTATTTACGGCATTGGCGCGCCTCAGACGCGGCGGTAAAAACCCATCTTCTCCGAATCACTAAACCGCACGCCAGGACTTTCATAAAGCGACAACACAGCCACCATGCGCTCTTTGTCGCCGCCGACCGTCGTCACGCGATGGGCAGTGTTATGTCCACGAAAGACATTCAACGCACCCGGCGCCACATCGACACTGATCACCTCGGGGTCGTTGCCCGCGATCATTCGACCAACACCGTCATAATTGGGGTCGTCGTCGGTGCGCAACTCGCGCCGATATTCAAAAATGCCGCCAGCCTCAGCACGCTGCAACAAAATCGTGATCGTGAACTCTGACCGATCGAAGTGCCAATTAAGCGCCTCGCCGGGGCGATAACTCAAAACGTTGACCCGTGCCAACTCGTCATCCATCAAATGCAATTCGGGCAAGCCCATCGTCGCGGCAATGAACTCGCGAAAGTGCGGCCACTCATAAACCGTCGTCACAGGCGTATCAACCAATTGATCGCCGCACAAAGTGTGATTGATCGTCATAATCTTTTTGAGCGCGGGGTGGTCGTCGGCGAGCCCATCAACTTTGTCGAGAAAATAGATGTTGTGTTCGCGACGAATCTCAACCGACTCGTTGGCCATCCGCGGCAGAATTTTCGCCGTCGATTCGTGCAGGGCTTCGGCGGTCAAGAAACCCGGCAATTCGAACATTCCCTTGGCGTCGAGATCGTTTCGGCATTGGGCTACGAGCGCGTCAAATTTGTCTGACCCAGGCGCATCAAGCGGATATTTGGCCAGATCGACAAGGGCACCAATCGTCGCCATCGCTAAATACTAGGCACCGCCCGCATACGTATATATACGTATATATACGTCTATATACGTCGAGAAGTATCGTGATCGTTAGTGATCAAAAGGCTCAAAGCACATCTCGCCAGCGCAATGGCCGTCGTGATGCTGGCCGGCTGTGGGGCAAACGCCGACGAAAAACCAGAGACCAAAACCGCACCAGCAAACTGTCCGCAAGCAGACACGGCCGACATGACAGCGATCACCCAAGAGCGCGCCGACATGCTGATCGGCTTCACAGAATCTGACGCCGAGTCGTGCGCCGCGCAACTTGGCTGGGCGTTTCGAGTGGGCGAGCGCGACGGTGAAAGTTTCGCCCTCACTGCCGACTATTCACTACAACGCATCACAGTTTCGGTGACCAACGATCTAGTCACCGCCGTCGCCGTCGGCTAGTTGCGAATCGACCCACAAGTTTCGCTGTGAGCGCGAATTAAATTTATGCTCGGCAAGTTCAAGATTCGCGCCAAAGTTTTTGAGTGGCGCGGCCCCGCACCATTTCACTTTGTCGCCATCACCGGCGAGGTCGCCG
>Ga0214923_10009034_pt1 | contig 10454 bp, 8 predicted proteins | sample LL1510_MetaG_FD_177993 | JGI IMG/M metagenome (GOLD analysis project Ga0214923, IMG submission 177993) | Freshwater microbial communities from Lake Lanier, Atlanta, Georgia, United States - LL-1510 | ecosystem: Environmental > Aquatic > Freshwater > Lake | place: USA: Georgia | collected 2015-10-15
AACAGGAGCAACAGGAGCAACAGGTCCAACAGGAAGCTCAACATTTTCAACTATTGTTACAGCTAATGGTGGATTAACAGGAACAACTGGATATTTCAGTGGTAGGCTAAACGCTGCTGGTGGATTAACAGGAACAACTGCTTATTTAAGTGGTCAGATAAACGCTGCTGGTGGATTAACAGGAACAACTGCTTATTTAAGTGGTCAGATAAACGCTGCTGGTGGATTAACAGGAACAACTGCAACTTTCACATCAAATGTAACAGCAAGTAATGGACAGGGATTAGCTCGTATTCAAGCTGGTTTAGAAGGAGAGAAAGTAGGTTATATAGAATTTAGGAAACCGAATAATGAAAGAAAAGGTTATGTGGGTTGGGATGACAATGGATATATTCAACTAGCATCAGAAAGTGGTTGTCCTGGATATAAGGCAAATGGAAAAATAGTAGCATCAGAATTTTGTATCGGATCAACTTGTATAACAACAGAAGATGAACTTAAAAAGTTAAAAGGATCAGTGTATGAATCTCCTATATGGGGTTCTGGAACTTTTACAGTTTCAGTTTCATCTTTTTCACCAGTACCATCAAAAGGATATTATCAAATAACTGTAAGAAGAAAAGATAATAATGCTGCATGGCGATATTTAGGAACTATTAGTGTACATCCAGATGGAACAAAGTTTGAGTCTCCTGTATATAAAACTCTCGATTCTAATAATATAACATTAGCAGTATCATCAACTGGTATCCTTAATATAACACTTGTTAATGGTTTTAATGATAATTTTATTATTAAATTACTACCCCTATAATAGATAGATGTATACATTCTACTTCAGTAAAGTTAATTCTTCATATCTTCTGACTGTCCTGTTTTAAGTTTTATAACTTTCATGTAGTTATAAAATCTTCTATAATTTAAAGATTTATTTCTAAAAAAAATAGAAAATGAATACAAATTTAAATTTTGACGATAATGAAATTCGTAGAAATATAATTGAAGAAAATCAAATGAAAGAAAATCAAATGGAAGAAATAAAAACAAAATTAGACGATATTCAAACATGGTTCGATATAGAATCTCGTGTAATTGCAGAAAAACGTAAAATTATAAAAGATTTTGAAAGAGAATTATTCATTCAACGTAAAACAAAATTAATTAAAATTCGCGAATCATACAATTCTAAAATTATTAAAGAAGTTTGTAATAAATATAAAATACCATTATTTTAGTGTAGTCATTCTTTTTTTTCAAAAATGTTTTATTTAAAGACAAAATCACCTTATTATAAGATGGAAACTCTTAATTATGATGTATTTTCTGTTATTTTTGATTTCTTGAATATTGATGAATGTTATAATGTCAGTGTAGTCAATAAAAATGTATTTTATAATATTATTAGGAATAATGGATATCTCAAAACTTTAGTATTCAATAAAAATTATCCAGCAAACAAATTTCAAGATGGTTTTGATGTTATGAAAAGTGTTATAATGCATAGAAGAAGAGTTAAAACAATCGCCATCAATTTCGTTCATGATCCAGTACATTGGATACCATACTGGTCAGAAACTATGATTTTTAATAGATGTAGTTTATATACTATAAATCCTCTAACAAAAGTTAATACTAAATATCTCTATATTAAAAATGATGGAAAAGAAGTAAATATTAATCACGATAAATTTCCTTATTTAGAAAAAATTGTTTTGATAGATTAAATTAATAATTATATTAAATAAATGATAAATTTTGCGAATTATATAAAACGAGTATTAAAAGAGTTAAATCCGATTTTGCAAATAAATGGAGATAGTTTAGAAATTATAAATAAAATATTAAATAACGTATATATCAAAATAATTAATGATAAAAAATTTCCAAATATGATGGACGTAATTGACAATTTATTTTTAAGAAATGAAAATGAAATGAAAAAAGAAATTATACAAGATATTCAAAAAAGTTTACATCAATATGAAAATAATAATAAAGTAAAAATACCTTTTTTATCAATAAAATTTAATGTTGATGAAAAAATATCGTATTTAATAGGTTCAGTTTTGCAATATATAACAGTTGATATATTAGAGATTTCTGGCAATATAACAAGAAAATATGGGAAAACTAGAATAACCGTTGAATATATAACCGAAGCAATTAAAAAAGATAAACAAGTAAAAGCTTTTATTCAAAATAATAGAATAATAAATTTTAAAGAAGATGTTTTGAAGTCTCCACAAATTATTAAAAAAATAAAAAATTCCAGACGTAAACAAGTTAAGAAAAGTTCTAGACGTAAATCAATTAGAAAAAGTTCTAGAAAAACAAATTAAGTGGTATGGTGATTATATATGTTTGAATTATTCTCAAAAATTATTACTTATAATAAGTAATAATTTTACATATGAACAGATAATTCTTTAGCGAATTTAGTAGGATTTTTCTTCATTTTTTTAATATCTTCAGTTCCATCAACTAACTTTACATCACAAAAATTTTCTTCATCAATATGTGTTGCTCCTTCATATTCTAATCTTTTATATTCTTCAAATAATTCATTTACATAATCTTGTTTTTCATTTAATTTTTCTTCTAAATCTTTGTACATAGTTGTTTGATATGATAATGATTCTAATTCTTCTTCCATTTTCTCTAATAATATATTTTCATCTCTCATTCTTTTTTTTATTTCTGTAAATAATCGACATTTTTCTCTCTTTTCATAATCTTCTTTCATTAAACTCGATGCTTTTTTTGAAACTATAGGTTCTATAGCATTAGCTAGTTTCATACATTTTATATCTCTATTTAAATTTCCAGAATCATCTTTATATGAAAATATACTTCTTGAATAATCACTACAAGTAATCATATTTTTACCTTCAGAATTTTTTAAACAAGGAACAACCATTCTAGCAACAGCAATCTGACCGTCATATAAATCAGATGCTTCAATATTTTCAATATTTTCAGCGAATTGATTCTTAATAGCATCTAAATTATAAATAGCTAGATTAATTTTATTATTATTGTTTGTATTATTTGTAGTCATTTTAGGTTGTAGAGCAATTGTTTCGATGACTTTACTTTCTTTAGCATGAAGTTGTTGATAAATTTGCGATTTGGTTTTTTCAACTTCGATTTCAATTCGCAATTTTACATTCTCTTCTTTATAGTCATCGATTGTTTTTGGATCTTTTGTAGAACATTTTTTTAAATGTTTTTGTAGATTTACATTTTGAGAAAATACTTTGTCACAATAATTACATGTATATGATTTATTGATTTCACCACGTTTTTCTAAACAGTATTTAGCTGTTTTTTGATGTATTTTTAAAGATTTTAGATTATTAAAATTGTTTCTACAATAACTACATTCCATTTTTATAATAAGTTTTTATTAAATTTTAATTTCATTTTTTTAAATTATGTTATAAACCTTTTTATTTTTTAAAGATAGTTTTATATGTTTGATTTATATGGTTTTATAAAAAATTACAAGTTTTATATTTTTTCATAAAATTTATAAACCCCTCTACATTTAAAAAGCCAAATCTTAGCATCTCAAATACTACGCAATAATTGTGCGTGTCGAAAAAATTTATAGGGATTGAAATGTTTTCTTCTTAAAAATTTTCAAATGTTTTTTATTTTAATCCTATAGTTTTACAAAAGTTAAACCTTTTTAACAAAAGTTAAACCCATACATATTTGAACCTAATATAAGTATAATAATTTATAATTTAAATATTAAGATTTGACAAAAATTAAACCCTTTCACGTGATGAGATGCGAAATTGTCGCATCTCATTGAGTACGCATCGGGATGTGTATGTTATAATTTTTTACTAGGGTTTAATTTTTTTAGACATTAAATTTCAATTTTTTAAAGAAATAATTTTACGATAAACAGTTATAAAAATTGTTAATTTTAAAAAATTCAAAGTGAATTCTCGATTTTATATTAAATGTAAAATGAAATTTCATAAATAAATTAAAAATTTCATTTCAAAAAAAGAAATCATAATAATTTGATTTTTATTATGATTTTTGGTAAAAATAGAATATGTAAAAAAATTGTTCATAAAATTCATCATCACATACACACATCAGTATTTTTTTTTTATTTTTTTTTGATTTTTTTCTAAATCTGAAACTATGTTTTACAAAACAGTTGTATGATATGATTTCATAATAATTTTTGAAATTTCAATTTTTAAATTGAAATTTCAAAAAAGTTTTTAATTTAATTTAAAAATAAAATATATTAAGATATAATGAATTGTGAATATTGTAACAAAGTTTTTTCAAGTATTTCAGCTCTAAATTTACATAAAAAAACAGCTAAGTATTGTTTGAAAAAACGAAATGATTCATCAGCTATCATGAAACATATATGTTCTTTTTGTGAAAAAGAATTCAATAGACTGAATAGTTTACAATCACATTTAGAAATATGCTCTATAAAAAAAGAAAGAGATTATGAAAATGAAATACATATATTAAAAAAACAGTATGAAGATGAAATACAAAAATTAAAACAAAAGTATGAAAGTGAAATAATTTTTTTGCAAAACTTAGTATCTCAACAAACTATGTTGATTGGTGAAAAAAATGGACTTTTAGAAAAACTAAAAGAAGAAAATATAAAACTTTCAGCATATTCTGAAAAATCTGATGAACATTATAAAGACTCTCAAGAATTATTAAGTAAAAGTAAAATCATTAATAATACAATTAATAATAATACTAATACAAATAATATAAATATTAATTGTGTTTTAGAAGATATAAATCAAATAAAACAAATTATATTTGAACATTTAAATGCCAATTATGTTATTGAAGGACAAGAAGGGATAGCTAATTTTGCACTCGATTATTTATTAAAAAATGTCGATGGTGAACTTTCATATATATGCACAGATCCAAGTAGAAAAACATTTAGATATAAAAATAATGATGGTATTGTTCGTGATATGAGAGCAGTTAAGTTAACTGGAAATCTTTGCGAAGCAGATTTGAAACAAAAAGCACATGATATTGCTCAAAAATATTGGACAGATGATAATGGTGAGATTATAGCAACTAAGTATCAATTAATGTCTAAAAAGATGTTAGAAATTAATAATATAGATAGTGATAATAGTAAATTTAGTTCGAGATTATCGTCTTTAACATCGTGAAATTCTTCATATAATTTTAGAAATTATATGAAAACAATTTACTTAAGCATTCTTGAATATGATTATTTACTGAAAAAAATGATTTTGTTAGTATTTTTTTCAGTAAACATCACCTTTATATACTTTTAAGTGAAACATTTTTGCTTAAAATGAGCGAACTACCGATAGATTCATATAACAGAAGAGAAAGAGAAACACTGAAGAAAGAAGTAGTTTATTACATTCAACAACTTAAGAAGAATCCATATGAGGATAAAATTGTTTTATCCATGGTTGGAGTATTAGTTAAAACTTTACCGAATATTAAAAGTTTAAACAATTTAAGACTTCTAAGATATTCCCAAAAAAGATTAGATGAATATGCAAAGTGGATATTAAATCTTATTGACATTAATTACAAAAAAAAAGGAAAAAAACTTGTTGATAAGTTGGAACGACTAGAATCTGTCAAAGAAAACTATTTAAAAAAGCTTAAATTGCTCGAAAAGATTCTTAAATTAGCTATTCGTCATAGAAAAGATGAAATAGAAGAAAATATTAACATTCCTATGGAAACACCGGATACACCGGATACACCAAGAAGTTCTGTAGAAACACCAGAGAGAATTAGAAACACTCCTCTGGAGTTTCCAGATACATCAATAAGTTCTGTGAAAAGTTTTGATAGAAACATTCCTGTTGTAACACCAGATAGTAGGAGAGAAAGAACTAGAAATGTTAGTCTGTTACTAAGTTTAGCTGAATATGTTTATCGTTATTTTCGTTATGATAGTGAAAAACCGATAACTTTACTAGAATCTAAAGCATTTCAGTTTTGGAAATTAATTGAAGAAAAGGATTATCACATAAATCCTAATGATATGGTTGCTGTAATTACAGCCCTATGTCAAAGTGGAAAATCTTTTTTAGCTATTCCTGTAATGTTGGTTTATCTTTCATTAGGATTTACTCCTATTTATATTTGTTTAGATATAGCACAAGCAAATCAAACAATTTCAAGATTTCAGAAAATGATGAATGATCTTAAAGTTTATCTAATATCAAAAAATTTGGATAGTCTTTATGATTTATCAATGTTTGATGATGTATTGTTTTATGATAGTCATAAACCTATTGATGATAATCTTCGTGAGTCTCTGAATGGAGAAAAAAGACGTATAATTGTGTGTATTAAACATTATAAGCACGTTAAACGTATTAATGAATCAGTATCAGAAAATTCAAACATTGTTATAATGTGCGATGAAGCTCAATCATCAGGAGCTTTTAAGCATAAAATGGATGAAAATGATAATTATCATGATGAAAATGTTCAATATGACAATGAAATCGCTGTATTAAAATTTAATGCTAAAAAATGTATATATGTAAGTGCGACTGTTCAAGATATTATAATGGTATCAGAGAATTTATATTCTGATAACATTGTTTATATTGAACCATCGGAATCTTATACAGGTATATATAAAACGATATTTGAAGTTCTTGAAATAAAAGATAAAAAAGATAACGAGAAAAAAGTATTGGATATACTTCAAGACCTATCAATGAAAGAACCATTTGAAAGAAATGATTTAAAAAATAACAAAAGAGACAAACATCCAATTAATGTTTTAATCAAATGTTTTCATGGTGTGAAAGATCAACAAAAATTTATTATGAAATTTGCTGATAGAGATTTATCTGATGAAATAATAAGCGGTGATTGGTGTGGTATTAATATTACAGGAACAAATGGTATTTTACTTTATCATTCATCTTTAGTAGATACACCAGTAACAATAGGATGTCAAACCTCTATTTTAGAAAATAGAATACATCGTTTTCCATCAGGAAAATCTAATTCTATAGATATTTCTGATGTTTACCAATATTTGGCTGATTTAGGTGTAGATAACATACCTCGTATATTTACTATAGCTTATGATTTGGCTGAAGAGGGTATAAGTTTCATAAGTCATTATGATAAACCAAATAATTATCATTTGACACATGGAATATTTATTCTACCAAAAGAAATTTGTTCATTGAGAACAGTTCAGTGTATATCAAGGATTTTTGGAAATCATGCTGATGATATTAGACCGATCGTTTATACATCAAAAAAAAATATAAATGATATGATAAAATCATTTACAACTCATGAGAAACAAATAAAAAAACTATTATCATTTTCACAGAGTGGTAATAATAATGTATGCAAAGAAGTTTTAAGAGATGTTGAATTTTTTGAAGATCATATACCAAAAAAATATAATACTATTAAAGAGTGTAGAGACGATTTTAATAAAGTATTGAATCCAAACAAAAGAAGAGATGAAGAATTCTTAAATAATAAAAAACTTTTAGGAATTGATGCTTTATGTATGTTGGATACTGAACTTCATGGAGATGAGAAAGAAAGAATGATGAGAAATGGTGATTATGAAAATATGAATTATGATTCAGAAGATGAAGATGAAGATGACGAAGGTGGATATAAAATTAAAAGACCTAGAGTTGGAATAAGATTGGAGACGTATTGGAAAGTTGTTGATTATCTAAAACAAAAAAATGGATGGACAAGACAATCAGAGATAAGACAACATTCAGGAATAAATGATACAAGGCAAATGAATGATTTAAGAGGAAGAAATGAAAATGATTTTGTGCATGGTTCAAAAGGATTACTATGGAGAAAAAATGGACGTGAATATGAATATATTTTTGTAAATTAAAAATAATTGAATAAATAAAATGTTTCCTTATCGACAATATAAGAAAGATGAATTAATCGCAGATTTTGAGCAATTAATAAATAAAACAAATAATCATAAAATATCATCAAATTTGAGTTATTCTCGTGTAGGTATGAAATGTAGTAATTTTTTCTTTCAATATGAAAGATTAAATACACCATCACAAAATAAAATATCATGTGTTGAATTTTGGAATAAAAATAAGAAAAAAATATTATCTTACGCAAAATCAAGTAATCATTCGAATGATTTATTTGCACATATTGTTTTTATGAATCATCCATCATCACAATTTCCTCCATTTGTTGCAACTCAAGTATATAAATATTTTAATGCATCAAAAATATTGGATCCTTATTGCGGATGGGGAGATAGATGTATTGCTGCAATGTCTATGAATATTGATTATATAGGAATAGATAGTAATTATAGACTTAAATCGGCATATGATAAAATGATTAATTATTATGATAGTAAATCTGATGTTGAAATTATTTATGATAAATGTGAAAATATTGATTTAAGAGCTTTTGATTTTGATATGGTTTTAACAAGTCCGCCATTTTGGAATAATGATAAGCAAATAATAGAGAAATATAAAAATTGTGAAAGTGATTATGATGTATTTTTAAATAACTCCTTGTTAAAAATGATTAAAGCGTGTAAAAGAAAAAACAAAAATTTATGGATTTGTATACATATGCCAAAAAACATGTATGAAGATGTGAAAAAAAATATAGGAAAATGTAGAAAAATTTTACATTTCAGTACATTTTTTAATAATAAAAGTAAATCACATGGTAAAAGAAAAATGAATTCTATTTATTGTTTTTGAATAGATATGAAATTCTTCATATAATTTTCGAAAATTATATGAAAACAATTTACTTAAGCATTCTCTGATTACTCTTTGATATAGGATACATTCGTTGTTGCCATGATTCTGAATTGCGTTTTCTCATCAATCTTTCTTGCATTTCTGTTCTAAAATTAATCATACTATCAGTATAATGTTGATTCGCTAGATTATGAATATTAGGAGTACGAGGATTATGTTGTTCTAATGGTCCATATTTATCTCCAAATGGTGTAACATCAATCTTATTTCTACATAAATAATTCGGCATTTTAACAGCATTAACATCATCATAATAAAATCTTGGTTGACCTACTAAATCATCAACATAACTTCTATAACTTGTTCCATATCCATAAAATCTTGGATCATAAGTGTTTGACATATTAACACTTTCAGGAGGTTCAATAACTTCATAATTACTTTCTTGAAATTGTTGAGGATATGTTACACCCATTAAAGAATTAATAGGTTCGTTTCTATCGTTGATATGATATACTCCAGGTGTAATTGTTTCAGTATAAACATTAGGATTGTAAATATCTTTAAACATAGAATTTGTATTGAACGGTCTATTAAATAAAATCTTTTCTTTATCAGCCATTTCTGATGATTGTTTTCCATCATTTGTTTCATATGGAAAGTTTTCAATTATATCATATTTATTATTTCCATAACCTGATTTCTTAAAAGAGACATTTGGTTGATTTGTTTTTCTTGTTTTCTTTTTCTTTGTAACAGTACATCCATAATCGTCTGGATTAGAATAATCAGCTTCATCTGGAACAAATGTTACATCATATCCTGAATCAATATTAAATCTTTTTTTATCTTCATTAATAATTTCAGGAACAATATCATCAACCATTCTCCAATATTGTAAATCAGCTGATCGAGGAGCAATAATCGGAGGAACTTGTGTTTTAGGATTTGGTACACCAGCTAAACTTTGATTCAAGGTTTTTGTTAAGAAATTGGGATTACCGAGTTTATTTTGTTTGATTTTATCATAGTTGTAAATTTTTTCATTGTTTTTTATATCTTCTGTTAAATGAATCAAGGTGCTATTATCGTAATATGAAGGTTTATAATCATTACTTAAACAGTGATAATTGATTCGGGCTGTATGAGGTTTCCAATGAGGTTTTTTTTCATTCAAAGCTTCTGTTTCTCTAACGTTAAATTCAAAATTTTCAACAATATCATTCTTTTTGTAATTTTCATAACAATTATCATCAGATGTATTTTCTATATTAGACAATTTATATTGAATCATATTAATCTTTTGATTATAGAAAAGAATAATAATAATTAACAAAGTTAATAGTAAAAAAATTAAAGTTGTTTTTATATCAATAATATTAAGAAAAAGTAAAAGAAATATAAACAACGTCCATATTTGACCTTGAATGAGAATCATGTCTATCTTTCTTTTTGAATTTTCTAAGTAATTTTTTTTTTTTCGTTTCATTTAATTACTTATATCTTATTATAAGTAATTATTATAAAATTTTACATTAAAGAAAAAAAAAATTAATACATATATAATATAATAAATAACTCCATGTTTGATGAATTTAAAAAAAAAAATCCTAAAACGTTCTGGGTAATTGTAGCAATTGTAATTATTTTATTTATTTCTTTAATAGTTGGTTTAATAATTGGTTT
>Ga0214923_10009035_pt1 | contig 10451 bp, 10 predicted proteins | sample LL1510_MetaG_FD_177993 | JGI IMG/M metagenome (GOLD analysis project Ga0214923, IMG submission 177993) | Freshwater microbial communities from Lake Lanier, Atlanta, Georgia, United States - LL-1510 | ecosystem: Environmental > Aquatic > Freshwater > Lake | place: USA: Georgia | collected...
TCGGGGTGAATTTGGAAGTGATTACAGGCAAGGAAGAAGCAGAATTGATTTATCTAACATTCCAATTGATTCAAAATCTAAAAATCAATTATTTATTGGTGGACGTTGGAGGTGGAAGCACGGAAATCACCCTGTTTCAGGACAATCAAATTCACGCCGCTAAATCCTTTCAAATAGGCAGCGTTCGACTTTTAAAAAACAAAGTAAAAGCGGAAGAGTGGGAAAAAATGCGCACCTGGATTTCGGAAGAAATTGTTCCGAGAAACCCCCAAAAAATCTACGGCGTAGGTGGCACCATCAACAGTGTTCATAAAATTTTACAAGCTAATTCCAATGAGTCAGTTAGCTTAATTCAATTAAATACCTTAATTAAAAAAATCGGCGACCTATCGTTAGATGAACGCACGTTGCGCTATCCAATAAAAGAAGATCGTGCCGACGTCATTGTTCCTGCTATGGAGATTTTTAGTGAGGTATTGGAGGCTACGGGTTTGGAGGAGGTGGAAGTGCCAAAAATGGGACTTTCTGATGGGGTTTTGTTAGATTTATACCGCGATAAAACGATATGAGTCAAAAATTGAACACGCCGAAAGGCACCCGTGATTATTTACCCTTAGATGTTCGCAAACGAAACTATATTTTTCAAATCATTTCAGAGGCATTTGAACAATTTGGTTATCAACCAATTGAGACACCTTGTTTTGAGCTTTCCTCAACCTTAATGGGGAAATACGGTGAAGAAGGAGATCGATTGATTTTTCGGATTCTTAATTCTGGAGAAAAGTTGAAAAAAGCGGATATTTCGGCGTTAGAGAACGATCAATTGGCCAAATTCGCCCATTCATTATCCGAAAAAGCGCTGCGTTATGATTTAACCGTTCCTTTTGCACGATACGTCGTTCAGCATCAAAATGACCTGACATTCCCCTTCAAGCGGTATCAAATTCAACCCGTATGGCGGGCAGACCGTCCACAGCACGGACGATATCAGGAATTTTATCAATGCGATGGTGATGTCGTAGGCAGTGATTCGTTGCGCAATGAGGTCGAGTTAATGCGCATTATTCAACGGGTATTGCGACGGCTCAATTTGCCGGGGTTTTCGATCAAATTGAATAATCGAAAAGTTTTGAGCGGTATTGCGCAGGTTTGTGGGGTAGAACACGAGTTGATAGCCCTCACAGTAGCGCTGGATAAATTAGATAAAATAGGGAAAGAAGCCGTAATAGAAGAATTGAGTTCCAAAGGATTTACGCCTCAAGTATTGGAAAAAATAAATCCTTTATTCGCACTGGAAGGGACTTTTGAAGATCGGATAAATCAACTTCGGGACTATCTATCGGAAAGTCCAATTGGATTGAAAGGACTTGAAGAAATTTCCTTTGTTTTTGAGAAACTCAAGAATGAGATTGCCGAAAATGAAACCCTGGAGTTGGAGGTTACCTTAGCGCGAGGATTGAATTATTACACCGGGATGATTTTGGAGGTCAAGGCCTCGGGCATTGAAATGGGCAGCATTTGCGGGGGTGGACGCTACGATGATTTAACCGAGCTTTTCGGCTTAAAAGGATTATCCGGGGTAGGTATTTCGTTCGGTGCCGACCGAATTTATGATATACTCAACTCGTTGAAGTTATTTCCTGAACATTTAAGTGAAGGGCCCGAACTGCTGTTGTTGCATTTCTCGGAATCTTCGGCAGATCAATGCGATGCATGGGCTCAACAGCTTAGGGATTTAGGGAAATCCGTCGAAGTTTATCCAAGTGCGTTAAAACTTCAAAAGCAATTAAAATACGCCAATGATCGAGGGGTACAATGGGTGGCCTTTTACGGTGATGCAGAAATCGAACAACAATGCGTCGTGCTGAAAAATATGCACACCGGCGAACAATTCACCTACGATGTGAAAACTTGGGTGGAAGATTGGCTTGGGTAACGCGGTAATTCGATGACCTCGAGGCGACAGCATTTTCCCGAAATGATTGAAAATCGAAAGAGCGTGCGAAGGGTATGAAACCCTTTTATGCCGCAGGCTCCCGGATTCATCCATAACATTCCGCTGTTGGCATCGTATTGCACCAAGGCGCTGTGCGAATGACCGCATATAAACAAGTGAGGCTTTTCCTGTTGAATCCACGCCTTTACCGATGCAGGGACTTTGCCGGGACGTCCGCCGATATGCGTCATACAAACTTTCATGCCTTCGATTTCAAAGACTTGCGTTAAAGGAACGGTCCTTCGTATCTGGGCATCATCGATGTTCCCGTAAACGATTCGACAAGGTTTCAATTGCGCCAGTTGGTCGATTAATTTCAAGGACCCCAAGTCACCCGCATGCCATATTTCATCGGCCTCGCGCAAGTAGGGGAGCACATCTTCCATCAAATCTCCGTGGGTATCGGACAGCAAGACGATGCGCATCGGTAGCGAGTTTATTTGTTAGATTCTTGAAGTTGTTGTTGAACCATTTCATAATACAACCCTTTGTGTTCTAGAAGCTCTTGAGGATTTCCAAATTCTGCGCAACGACCCTCCTCAAGAACTAAAATGTTTTGACTGTTTCGTAAGGTAGAAATCCGGTGACTCACCATGAGGATTGTTGGATTGTAGGGCAAGTGCTTTAAATGGTTTAAAATGATCTCTTCGGTATCCGTGTCCACCGCTGAAAGGCAATCGTCCAGGATTAAAAGTGCCGGTTTACGCACCAATGCGCGCGCGATGCTGATGCGTTGTTTCTGGCCACCGCTAAGATTGACTCCCAATTCTCCAAGCACCGTATCCAAACCGTCGGGAAATTCTTGGATATTATGCCAAACATGCGCCTTGGTAAGTGCTTCAATGACTTCTTCATCGGAAAGTACTTCGGAGCAACCAAAGGTTACGTTATTCCGAATGGTATCGGAGAACAAGAAAACATCTTGCGGAACCACCGCTATTTTATTTCTATAGGCGGATAGGTTAATGTCGGTGATGGGGGCGTTTTCCACGAAAATTCGTCCTTCGGTCGTTTCTAATTGACGTGTCAGCAATGCGATCACGGAAGATTTCCCGCTCCCTGTTTTTCCTAAAATTCCAAGATTTTCCCCGGGTTTCACTTCGAAACTTAGTCCCTTGATTGCCTGAATTCCCGTACTTTCATAAAGGAGTGATACATCGTTGAATCGAACGCTCCCCTTAAATTCAAAAGGATCTTGGGTTGGATTTTTAATTTGGGGTTCTGTTTTTAGAAATTCATTGATTCGTTGTTGCGATGCTTCAGCGCGTTGAATAATCGAGGTAACCCACCCGATGGATACAAAAGGCCAGGTTAAATTATTGACATAAAACAAGAATGCCACAATAGATCCCAACGAGAGTTGGTGGCTTTCGGTAAGGACACCGCCCACATAAATCACAATTAATGTACTTGCGCCGATGAGTAATAGAATGGTAGGTAAAAAAAGGGCATTAATAAGCACCAAGCGCATACTTCTCGTTTTGTATTGCGCTGCAGCTGTATGCATTTTATCCTTGGTTGCATCTGCCTGATTGTACGCTTTAATAAGGCGAATATTCACCAAGGTTTCTTGAGCAATGGTTGTTAGGTTAGATTGTTCCTCTTGAACCGCTTTACTCGCCTTATTGATCTTGTTGGAAACTCGGTAAATCAAATAGGACATCAAGGGTAACGGAAGCAGGGTGAAAATCGCTAAGGTGGCGTTGATTTGAAACATTTGGTATATACTCATGGCCGACAGTACGACCAAATTAATGGAGTACATCACCCCCGGACCAAGGTACATCCGAACTTGACTGACATCTTCCGAAATGCGATTCATCAAATCTCCGATCCTATTTTTCTTAAAGAAAGCGTTGTCCAAGGAAAGGTAATGGTTGAAAATATCGTTTTTTAAATCGTATTCGATTCTTCGCGACATAACGATGATGGTTTGACGCATTAAAAACAGAAAAAAACCTTTTCCGAGGGATAATAGTAGGTAAAGTCCTCCAATGCGCAGCGACAACGACAAGGCGTCGTTTAATTGATTGGATAATCCGGTGGATTGTAATTCGTCCACACTTTCCTTGACGAATTTGGGCATTTGAACCCCAAAATAATTACTGAAAACGGTAAATAACGCACCCAGAAAAAAATGCCACCTGTATTGAACGAAATATTTGTTCAATGTCCATAAATGCTTCATTCGATATAATTGTTAATTTTGCCGTCGCTGGGTACAAAGGTACTTTGGATTTAGTTTGAGTTTACCTAAAAATTGAATTTTATGGACAAAAATCAGCACACCACATCGGAGGGAATTATGTTGCAACCGTTGGATACCATGCAGCATATGGGCCATGAACAATTAGTGTTTTGCAACGATGCTGAAAGCGGACTTCGCGCCATCATTGCCGTGCATAATACGGTTTTAGGTCCTGCTTTGGGGGGAACTCGAATGTGGATGTATTCCAATGAAGCCGAAGCCCTTCGCGATGTGTTGCGGTTGTCCCGAGGAATGACCTACAAAAATGCCATATCGAAATTGGCTTTAGGGGGAGGAAAAGCTGTTATTATTGGGGATGCTCGAACCATGAAATCCGATAAATTGTTTCGTCGCTTTGGCGCCTTCGTTGAATCGCTTTCGGGTAAGTACATAACCGCAGAAGATGTCGGTATCAATCCAAACGATATGGTTCAGGTTAGCCATTCCACGAAGCACGTTGTGGGTTTACCGGGAAAAAGCGGTGATCCGTCTCCCGTTACGGCCTACGGGGTGTACATGGGGATGAAAGCTTGCGTAGCTGCGCAGAAAGGAAATGATTCCTTGAAAGATTTACGCATCGCGGTTCAAGGAGTTGGGCATGTGGGACGCTATTTGGTACACCATTTAAGAGAAGAAGGGGCGCAGGTTTTTGCCACGGATATCCATGAAGATACGTTAAAATCTGTGGTAAACGAAACAGGAGCCGTTGCAGTAGATCCAAACGATATTTATGATGTTCCAATGGATATTTATGCGCCTTGTGCCTTGGGAGCGACAATCAATGACGATACATTATCCCGATTAACCTGCAGTATTATTGCAGGAGCAGCGAACAATCAGCTGGCGGATGAAACAAAGCACGGTAAAGCGTTAATGGAAAAAGGAATCCTTTATGCTCCGGATTTCGCCATCAATGCAGGAGGGGTAATCAATTGTTTTTCGGAATTATCAGGCCATAGTTTGGAGTGGTCTAAGCAAAAAGCCGAGGAAATATATCAGACAGTAGCGGAAATATTAAGTCGATCGGCTTCTACAGGTATTCCATCCTATCGGGTAGCGAATCAAATGGCAGAAGAACGTATCCAGGAAAAGGGGAGTTTGAATGTTTAATTCGGGATTATCATGTTAAACCGGCGACACCTCAGAATCAAGGTATTGCAAATCTTGTATGCTTATTTTCAAAGCAACGCGAAAGATCCCCTAAAAATAAGCACGGAATTAAAAGTTTCCTTGGAACGAATGTACGATATGTACCTTTTCTTGTTGCTTTCTTTCGAACCTATGGTACAAGCGGCAAGTCACCGGATCGAAGACCGAAAAAAGAAACTTATGCCGACTCAAGAAGATTTAAACCCAAACCTCAAATTCATTAATAATGAGGTGTTTAAGGTCTTATCAGAGTCCAAAGAATTAAATACCCTCGCCAATGAGCGCAAAGTAAATTGGATGGGAGTGGAGGTTCAAGCCATGTTCAAGAAAATGTTTGCTGCAAGCACCGAAACGGAAACCTACGTTTTATATATGCTGAACCATGAAGAGGAATTTTCCCATGATTTGAACTTTGCGGTGCAGTTTTTTAAGGAATCCATTGCGAACAGCCCTTTCTTGTTTAATTACTTCGAAGAACGAAGCATTTACTGGATGGACGACCTGGATTTATGCTGTTCTATGGCTATTAAGTCGATAAAAAGTATCCAGTCAACCGGAGAATTTACCCCACTGCCGCTGTTTAAGGCGAACGATGATGAAGAAGAATTTGTGCATGCATTGTTATTAAAAACGGTTCAGCATTCCACCGAATACGAAACCTTGATTGCGGAAACGGCCGAAAATTGGGACATAGAACGAATCGCCAAAATGGATGTGATTTTACTGAAGATGGGCATTACTGAATTGTTGAATTTCCCGAGTATTCCTACTTCGGTAACCCTCAATGAGTATATAGAAATTTCAAAATTTTACAGTACGCCAAAAAGCAATATCTTTATCAACGGAATTTTGGATAAGTTGGTGGAAAAGCTCAAAGCAGAACAACGCTTAGTCAAAACCGGCAGAGGATTATTAAATTAGTATATGAAAAAGATAGTATTTATTGCAGCATTATTTTTAGGAGCAGCTTGCAGCGATAACAAAGGAGTGAAAGTCGGGGAAATGACTACGATGGAAGTTAATGAGGAATTCGACGCAGGAGTCGTTGTGAAAGGCGAGGTGATTAAGGCAAAATTTGTGGTCAAAAATACCGGTGATGCTCCCTTAGTGATTAGCGAAGTCCGCCCTTCGTGTTCTTGCACGGTGGCTGAAAAACCCAGTGATCCCGTGAAACCGGGCGCATCTACCACCATTGTTGCTAAGGTAGAAACCGCCAACGTATCTTCAAAATCCATTACAAAATCCGTTACCTTGGTAACGAATACCGAAGGTTCTACAAAAGTGTTACTTATTAAAGCTAAAATTAAATAATTATGGGGTCAGGAAATCCAATGAGTTCTTTGTTGATGATCGTGTTAATGCTCATCATCTTCTATTTTTTTATGATTCGTCCACAAGCCAAAAAGCAAAAAGAACTCAGGAAGTTTCGTGAAGGATTGAAAGCGGGGGATAAGGTAATTACCTCAAGTGGAATTCACGGTAAAATTCTTGAATTAACCGAAAATACCGCATTGATTAATTCGGAAGGAAGTAAGTTCCGGGTCGAAATAAGCCACATTGTTCAAAGTCCGGCCGATGCCGTGGCAAGTCTTCCTAAATAATTGAGTTCCAATGAAATCCTCGTGGTTCATTTTTTCAATAGCAACTTTGACGGTTGTTTCGTGCAAATCGAAAGTATGTGAATGCGCGGATGCCCACATTAAGGCGGTAAAAGAAATCAATAAAACCGAGGACCCCATTAAGAAATTGAAAATATTGGGTAAAAAAGAATATCAAGCGCTTTTTGAAGAATGCAATCAATTGACCAAAAAAATGACACCGGAAGAGCTTCAATCCTTTGAGGCGGAATACGAACAATGTCCCTCCATTCGGGAATATCGCAAAACAAATCCGGACTTACCGAAGAAATAAATCCTTGTCGAACAAGTAAATCAATCCGCACACTCCTGCAGCCCCTAATTCAAGCTCTCGCTTATTGACGTTTTCGAACACATCGCTTGCGGCATGATGCACATCGAAATACCGTTGTGAATCAGGAATGAATCCAACAAGGACAATGTCTTTAAATTCATTTTTCAAAGGACCAATATCCACCCCTCCGCCGCCTTTTTCCCAAATATGCAGGTCGTATGGCGCGAATAGTTTCTGATACCCTTGGAATCGCTCATAGTATTTTGGACTACCATCACAACCAAAACCTCGGGGCGTAAACCCGCCTCGGTCGCTTTCCAGAGCTGCAAGGTGTTTTTCTCCCCGCTCTTTTACCCATTTAGCATACGTTTTTCCGCCCATGTTGCCGTTTTCTTCGTTCATAAAAAACACCAGGCGCAAGGTATGCTCGGGTTCATACTTGAGGGTTTTTAACAATCGAAGTGCTTCTAAACAGTGGATGACTCCTGCGCCATCGTCGTGCGCACCCTCGCCTTGATCCCACGAATCCAAATGCCCACCAAAAGTGATGATCTCCTTGGGGTGTTTCTTACCGCGAAGCTCCGCAATCACATTGTAGGATGGGGCGTCGGGAAAAATACGGCAATCCATTTCCAACGCCAGTTTTGCCCCTGGTTCGATTGTTAGTAATTCTGCTAAATACGCTGCATCCGCGGTGGACAAAGCCGCCGCAGGAATCTTCGGTACACTGTCCTCGTAATGCATACTTCCCGTATGCGGATGGTCATCCAACGGAAGGCCCAGGGACCGGATTACTACACCAATAGCCCCCAGTTTTGCAGCTTCTACAGCGCCATTTCCCCGAATCGGATAACATGCACCATAGGCTTTGAAGGTTTGGATTTCGGCTGGGTTCATGGCTTGATTCAAAAAGACAATTTTTCCTTGTACATCGGATCGATTTGACTTTATTAAATCATCTAAATGATTAAACATAACTATTGGTCCTTCAAGCAATCCATTTGTAGAAATAGATCCGCCGAGCGCTCGAATGGATAGTTTATGTACTTCCTTTCCCTTCAAGGTAATCCACGCTGTTTCAGGATTTCCACGTTCCCAATGGGGGACCAGGATAGGTTGCAAATAGACGGTATCAAAGCCGTAGGATTTCATTTTTTGTTCGCTCCATCGAACGGCCATTTCCGCCTCCGAACTCCCGGATAATCGAGGCCCCACATCCTTGCATAAGGAGCGTAAATCTTCATATGCTTTTCCTCGCAATAGGGCTTCGTCATAAATTTTACGGAGAAATAGAGAATCCTGTGCAAAAAAACTTAACCCATGAAGCAATAAAACTGTGGACGAGATTAAAGTCTTGAACATAAAAAGCACTATTTTTGAGAATGCAAATTAGTTATTTTAATGTTAAAGCAATTTGGATTGCGCTTTTTAGTTTAATTCCATCGATTTTTTTAGCACAACTTACGGTTTCGATTACGAATACACATCCATCCATATGCACTGGAGGGAACAGTGTTTTGACAGCGGTTCCATCGATACCCGGAGGAACCTTTTTATGGTCACCCGGAAATTTAACAACGCAAAGTATAACGGTTTCTCCATCAAGTACGGTGACATATACATTAACCTATACACTGTTTGGGTCTAATGCCTCCGCCAATACTACCGTCACCGTTAATATCAGCCCAACACTCTTCGTTTCAACAAACGTCCCGAATAATACCATTTGTACTGGTCAGTCCATTTGCTTAACTGCTAGTTCGGGAATAAATGGTTGTCAATATCAGTGGTCTACAGGCCAACAAAATGCCACCTATTGTGCGAGTCCTGTTAATTCGACCGTGTATTCGGTTACGTGTATTGCTCCTAATGGATGTACAACCTCACAATCTACGCCTGTCACTGTGAATCTGGCTCCAATCATCCAAACCAATGATTATGCAATATGCGCTGGAAGCAGTGTTGCGATTTCCGCTAGTGTTTTTCCTCAGGGTGGAGTATTTGCCTGGTCAACTGGACAAGGTCAATCTTCAATTCAGGTAAGTCCTCCAACCACACACGTTTACCAAGTAAGTTACTCGGTTAACGGTTGTGCACCTGTAACAGATTCCGTGGTTGTAACCGTCAATACAGTACCAATTATTTCAGTACTTGATTATAATGTTTGTCTGGGAAATTCAGTACTATTAACCGCCCAGGTTTCTTTACCTGGAGGCAGCTATCAATGGTCAAATGGTGCGACAAGCGCCCAACAAACAATAACACCGCAAAGTTCATCGATTATGTGGTTGCATTATCAAATGCCTTCCGGTTGTAATGCAGTGGATTCATTCCAAATACAAGTTGTTCCAATTCCCACAGCAACAATTTCGAATAATGGTACCACATTGATTGCGAGTCCGAATGCAGCAGGTTATTCATATCAATGGTTAAATTGTATAACCCAACAAAATATGCCTGGTCAAACTACTTCATCATTTCCATTAATAAACGGAACATTTGCAGTAATTATCTCCGTTGCCCAAAGTCAGTGCAGAGATACTTCCGATTGCTTGCTGATAAATAACGTTGGCTACACGGAAGCTTTTACGCAAGAAACGATATTGTATCCTAACCCCTGCAATGATTTCGTCGATGTTCATGGTGTTCCTGGAGATATTCTTTGGTTATTAAATTCACATGGAGAATTGCATCTGTCGAAAGTAATGAAAGAAGATTCCTTAAGAATCGATGTAAGCGAATTGCCAGCTGGGATTTACTTTGTTAGGAAGAATATAGAAATATATAAATTAGTAAAACTTTAGTCAATGGCCCTAAAATGCGGTATTGTCGGTTTGCCCAATGTGGGTAAATCTACGTTGTTTAATTGCCTCTCCAATGCAAAAGCCCAATCAGCAAATTTTCCATTTTGCACGATTGAACCCAATTTAGGAACGATCTCCGTTCCAGATACACGGCTTGAAAAACTGGAGGCCCTGGTAAATCCTGAACGTGTGGTGCCAGCCACCATGGAGATTGTCGACATCGCCGGTTTGGTAAAAGGGGCTTCAAAAGGAGAAGGGTTAGGCAACCAATTTTTAGCCAATATCCGAGAAACAGACGCCATTCTTCACGTGCTTCGCTGTTTCGACGACGGCAATATCGTGC
>Ga0214923_10009036_pt1 | contig 10451 bp, 5 predicted proteins | sample LL1510_MetaG_FD_177993 | JGI IMG/M metagenome (GOLD analysis project Ga0214923, IMG submission 177993) | Freshwater microbial communities from Lake Lanier, Atlanta, Georgia, United States - LL-1510 | ecosystem: Environmental > Aquatic > Freshwater > Lake | place: USA: Georgia | collected 2015-10-15
AACTGCCTCTTCCGGATTCATAGTTGTGGATACGGGCTGTCTTGCATCAAATACTCTGACACTCGGAGCAAATAAACAGGGCTATTGCAATTGTATAGTGGTTCGCGGGAAGTTTAGTGATCCTACAACTGGAGCCACTGCCACTGTACAACTCGCGGATACAGCAGACGCAAGTGCTGGCACGGCCACGGCTGGGACATTGACTGCCTTCTTGAAAAACACCGACCTCGCCACAGGTCGTCTTCTCAACCAGAGCCACCAAGTCCAGATTGCGCTCCGTGTAATCACCCGCGACCTCGATTCTACGAGTGTGATCCGTCCGGATAATTTGTAAGAAGGGTTTTCATAAAGTATGTGGCAATGTTAGAATGAGGAGACATCTCTATCTTATTACAGTCCTCATGGTGATTGTAATGATCTATTTTTATTTATATGGCGCAGAGACATTTATGAATCAGAAAGACCCTCTTGCCAGTTTACACAGTCAGCAAAGAACAAACGAGTTGGCCATAAATACAAATATTAACAAAACAAATGTAACTCCCATTGGAATTCCTGTAGCAGAAGGACAAGAGCTTACGGACATGAGTATAATGGGATTAAATTCCTTTCAACATCATACCTCAAGTGAGGGAGGCATATCAATGTATATGCCAGGAAATTTTAAAGGTGGCAAGGTCATGTTAAATGAGCCGTTTATGAATCTAGACACTCCGCTAAGTATGCCTGTGTCCGATGAAACGAGTATGCTTGCCATTGAGAAATATTGCAAAGAAAAAGACGTTGAAAGTGATCCCTTTGGCGATCCCAAGTTTATGCAGAACTGCGGAGTGTGCCTGAGTACTGGATCATTTACGGGCACACCTAACACACCGTTTACTGGTCCAAAAGGCGTGCTCCTGTACAAGGCCGATAAAGATCGTGCATATGCGAGGAAGACAGCAAATAACTACAAATATGCCCGCGCGATGCCATCCCTCGGAAGAGCCGTCTGTAGAGGAGCGACTTCTCAAGATGACGACACGGCTCCGCCTACACTCGCCATTGATTCAGACATGTACAGAGAAGCAGTGGGTCGTATGAGATGTCAGAAGGAACAGCAGTACGTGCCTGATAAGAGTTGTGGCAAATGTATGGCCGATAATACCATATGGTCTTATATACAACACCCTCCGAACGGTACTATGCAAAAGCTTGAGTTACAATTAGTCGGCAGTGGCAAGCTAACAGTTACTATTAAAGGTGCCGCAACTCCTATAACAAATACCGTTTTGTCAAATACTCCTCTTATTGTGGATTTATCAAAATACGCGGGAGCCCCTGGTTCAAGCGCTGTACAAGAAGGCGACCCGTTCGTGCTGTCTCTACAAGCGAACGGAAGCACGGCGCCATTTATTGGCGGATTATTTAAGGGTGTAAATGCCGACGATAGCATATATTTACAGGAATTGTATAACGCCGTCTTGCGTGATGACGCAAATGCGGGAAGCTCTGTGAAACTCGGGGCTTCCAATTTATTAATCTCATCGTTGAATGTACGTGTAAGACGAATGGTGCCTAAATCTCCTTTGCCTACAGCCACAGAAAAGATGCGACTTGCGTGCATGATTCCCTTCACGTTTATTGATTACTCCGACGGAAAGAATAACATAGCATACTACGACTGTAAAAAGGGGCCTTATGTCACTACGGCAGCCAGTGAGAATACACTTCTCAGGGATGAATGTACTGGCCAAGGACCCGGGACATATTCCGAAGAGTGTAAAAGGAGGGTTGTTTTGGATGCGGGATGCTCTTCGGCGGGAAGTTGGTGGCTGACGGGACTGCCGGCGGATGCGATTACAGGCACGATAGCGCAGATGAAGGCGTGGATTCAAGCGAAAATTACGAATGCGAATACTGATCCGGCCGTGGCGGAAGGATGCTATGGAATTACGAGCGTGGCTACACCGTGCGATGGTGTTGGGCCAGGCAAACCTCCTTCTGACGCGTGCCTGGCATATCTGTATAAAAACACGAGTGAGAGGAGTGCGAATATTGGCAAGGCATATAACACGACAAATTAAATCTATTCGGATACATCAGAATGAGAGGGTTAGATCCAAAAGCTTCTTACGCTTTGAGTCAAAGTGTAAGAAGCTCTAAAGAAACCTTTGAAAACTATCGTGCCTTAGATATAAACACCGATCAATACTGTCGTTTGGCAGGATCCCTTAATCCAGAATCAAGTGATAAGGAGGGGCGAGACGAGTTGATGGGAATTTTCAATGGTGGCTATCAGGGTAAAACCGGGCTTGATGCTATTAAACAATACTTGACCGATATGTATGATAGGTCAATCAACCCCGCTCTGGATGCAAACAAGTCGGATTCACTTGGCGGAAGAAAGGATAGTATTCGCAAGTGCTTTGGCTTGAATCTGCGTGACCCTATCGTATTGACGAATGCTCGTATTGGTTCAGGAAAAACGACCGGTTCTTCTCGGAACCAGTTTGACGTCCCTCCGAATCCTGGTGTTTCGCCGGCGCATTGTTTATTTGAAGTTGGATCTCCTGACTCTAGAAGCCCGTGGAAGGGTAACCCTACATGGGAAGCAAATGCACCTCCTCTCGGCAGTGGAGTATACTGGCTTTGGGGCACTTCCGATGGTTATGGGGAAAGACCTGCAAATGAGGCCTTTACCTTTTACTATAATTTCGTAAATACCGGGTCTACTGCCACAAATGCGATTTTAGCTGGTGCCGTGGATAATTATGGATATATCGTGTTAAATGGTACAAAATATCCTTCTGCCAATGCGAATCTTGACAAAGGATACGAAGGGTACAATAACATAATACAGCCTTTTACAGTTACTATACCTCGTGGAGTAAATAAATTGGAGTTTCGCGCTGTAAATGCAGGAGGTAGTGTAACGGCAGCACAGAACAATGGTGGTTGGAAAAATCCAGGAGGAATATGGATGACGATTACGGTGAACAACAATATTATTGCGAAGACTGGGTGCGACGGTTGGAGATGTACGCGTGTCTTCTATCCAGCGGAAGTCTTTCATGTAAGTGGATATAATAAAACATTGGCGGATGCGCCTGCCGTATGCCAAAGCCTAGGGGCACGCGTGGCTACCTATGCTGAGCTAGATGAGGCTCAGAAGAATGGAGGAAATTGGTGCTCTACTGGGTGGGTGAGTGATAAGGGCGATAAAAACGCATTTTATCCGATTACGTATGATATTATGGGAGGATGTGGAAATGGACGCTCAGGCATAATCGATTGGATTGGAGATAATTTTTGGTTTAAAACATATGCCGGCCAATCATCAGGTTATAAGGCAGGTGTAAATTGTTTCGGAAATAAAATGGAAGAAGCTGCTGCAAATAAAATGGTTGGCCCAAATTCATTTGCACCCCAAACTATTTTACCCTTCAACAAGAACCAGTGGTCAAGGTACTCTCCTGGCACTTCTCCTCCTGTGGTGAGCCCTCCTTTGCCACCGGTAACTATTAACCAGCACTGTGATGGGGCAGGATGGTCCAGACAGCTCACAGGGCCAAAGGTATTTAATTCTGGTGCCGACTATCCTTCTGATGTAAGTTATATCAGAGTTCCCGCTGGAGTAACTGTAATAATATCATATAATGGCAGGTCATTCACCATCGTTGGTCCGAGGGACTTTAATGCATGTGGAGGTAGTGGTGATTGGTGGTTCAATGATAAGATGACAACAATAGAAATACGCGGCACGGGTTCTTCTGATGTTAATAGTGTAGCAACCCCTCCACCTGCTCCTTCTTTACCGCCTGTAATAATATGGCAGGGATGCGATAAAGGGAATTACTCATGGACTAGAAGAGAATTAGCAGGTGGTCCAAGAGTATACCGCTCTGATGTAGATTATCCTTGGGATCTCAGTTATGTAGATGTTCCTTCTGGAGTTACAGCCGTACTCACTGGAAAAACAACATCTATTTATGGAGTAAGAGGAACTGGCCAAGTAATCACTCTGACGGGACCAACGTCTCTAAATCTCTGTAGTGTTGGTACAGGTGGTGGATTTAATGGATTTAATGATAATATAGCCACTATAGAAACACGTGCAAGTTAATTCCCCAGTGTATATAATCTAGACTAGATACCGACCAAAATAAATCTACTCAGATACATCAGAATGAGTAGGTACGATCCAAAAGTTTCCTACACTTTGAGTCAAAGAGTAGCAAACTACAAAGATGCCTTTGAAAACTATCGCGCCTTAGATACAAACGTTGATCAATACTGCCGTTTGGGAGGGTCCCTTAATCCAGATTCAAGTGATAAGGCGGGACGTGACGAATTGATGGGGGTTTTCAATAGTGGCTATCAGGGGAAAACCGGATTAAATGCTATTAAAGAGTACTTAACTGCAATGTATGATAGGGCAATCAATCCCGCTCTGGATGCGAATAAGTCCGACTCACAGGGTGGAAGAAAGGATAGTATTCGCAAGTGTTTTGGCTTGGATGTGCGCGACCCTATCTTATTTACAAATTCCCGCATTGATTCTGGAGTGTCTGGAGCGCCTGGAAGGACTACCGGTTCTTCCCGAAGCCAATTTAATGTGACTCGTACCCCCGGTGTTTCGCCGGCCTATTGTTTATTTGAAGTTGGATCTTCTGACTCTAGAAGCCCGTGGAGATCTAACCCCATGTGGGAAGCCAATGCACCCCCTATGGGCAGTGGAGTATACTGGTTGTGGGGTACTTCCGATGGTTATGGCCAAAGACCTGCCAATGAGGCCTTTTCCTTTTACTATAATTTTGTAAATACGGGAACTACTGTGACAAATGCTGTTATTACGGGAGCCGTGGATAATTATGGATATATCGTGTTAAATGGCAGAAAATATCCTTCCGAAAATGCGAATCTTGACAAAGGATATGAAGGTTTTGGTGGCTCAATAAATCCTTTTACAGTAACTCTACCTCATGGACCAAATACCTTGGAGGTTCGTGCTGTAAATTCAGGAGGCGGTATAACGGCTGCACAGAATAACGGTGATTCTAAAAATCCAGCAGGGATCTGGCTCACCATCACGGCGAACAACAATATTATTGCAAAGACGGGATGCGAAGGCTGGAGATGTACGCGTGTTTTCTATCCGGCCGAGGTCTTTCATTTATCAGGCTATAATCTAACATTTGCCGATGCGCCTGCTTTATGCCAGAAGGTAGGGGCACGTGTTGCTAGTTATGCGGAGCTAGATGAGGCTCAGAAGAACCATGCGAATTGGTGCTCTACGGGATGGGTGAGTGATAAGGGTGATAGAAACGCATTTTTTCCGATTACGTATGATATTATGGCAGAATGTGGTAATGGCCGCCAAGGCATAATAGATTGGATTGGGAATGATAATTGGTTTGGTGGTTCAGGAAGGGGTAATAAGGCAGGTGTAAATTGTTTCGGAAATAAACCTGAGGAAGCTGCAATGAGTAAAGAAATTTTGCCTTATAACAGGCCTCTGCCCTATAACAAGAACCAGTGGTCAAGATACTCTCCTGATACTTCTCCTCCTCCTCCGCCTCCTCCTCCTCCGCCGCCGCCGCCACCACCGCCTCCTCTTCCCCCTCCTCTTCCTCCCCCTCCTACTTTACCACAGGTAACGATTTATCAGCATTGTGATGGGTCAGGATGGTCCAAACAGCTCATAGGGCAAAAGGTATTTAATTCTGGTCCCGACTATCCTTCTGATATAAGTTATATAAGAGTTCCCGCTGGATTGTCAGTGGTAATATCAACTAATGGAAGGTCATTTATAATCGTCGGTCCGTATAACTTCAATGCGTGTGGTAACGCAGGTGGATTTTACAATGATAATATAGCTAGAATAGAAATACGCGCCACGGCTTCTACTGATGTTACTGGTGTTGCAACCCCTCCACCTGCTCCTACTCAAGATATTATTATAGAATCGGCTACTTACGGAGGAAATTGCAAAACTATTCAAAATAATGTGAAAAATATTCTACAAAATATCATCAATAGACAAACGGATAAAACATCATATCGTATTAATGGAGGTCTTAATGGTGTCTTTGGCGATCCTGCTCCAGGTTGCCCGAAAGATTTCAGTGTAGTCTATAAAGCTTCCAATGGGAATAGAGTGACAAAATATTTTCCCGCTATCGTGAATGAAACGTACGAGGTTACACTGTAAAATATACTACGAATACAAACGGAAAATATCCTAGATTCTAGAATATTTCCCGATTAATTATTTCGTATCTAATAGAAATGGCGTCTCCATCATATCAAGGGAATAATACGGCCATTCTTACAAATCAATTACGAGAAATCGGCATGTATTTACCACCCAGCATGGTCTCCACCGATCCGAGCATGTTAGATTCTGCCACGCCCATGTTTAGCGACACCTTGCGCGTGGACACAACCGCACAAGAAAAAGCCGCAGACAAGTGTCGCACGTATACTGGAATGGATGGCCTAAGAAAACTACAGACCGACCAGGCTACCAATACAGTCTACGACCCGGGCTGTGGATGGATGTTTCAACAAGGTTCCGGCGCAATGAATCCTCTAATAAACCGAGGCGTCTTCGCAACGTATAATGGTGTTCCCGTCATGGGCAGAGCAGGACAGGGTGATGTACTTACAGGAGCAGGGTTTATTGAAATGGATCTTCAAAAGGCCGAACAAAGAGTTGCTGACTCCATGGCAAACGCCCTCGGCAATAATTGCACAAATCTACAGCTATTGACAAGCCAAAACAAACCCTATTTTGGATACTGTAAGACGACAGGGAAAATAATACCCATTACCAGCACCGGTGGTACTGTGAAGGCAAAATACGATAATGTTGGTAACTTGAACTATAACTGCGCACCGGCCAATATAGTCCCGGCATCCAGTGCTCCTTCGGACTGTTCTTCTAACATACAAGGTTTCGCCAACTTAGAAGGCCAGTACAATTGCCAAATACCATTCTCACGCGATTGCCTTATAGATAACATAAGAAACGCCGGTTGTACGGACAAGGGCTCCATACTCACCGCCCTTACGTCATCCAAATTGGGAGCCCCTTATGACGGACCGCTCACCACCTCAGCCCCCTATAAATACTACGTCAACAAGACGAACATGCCCCAAAATTTGTTGCGCGACGGCAGTGCTGTAGACCAAGAAACGGCGAATGACATTTTCAACGCCCTCGCAAACGCCTCTACAGATACTTCCTTGGGCGTGGGTGTACAAAGCGCTGCCCGTGATCTTTGTCTAGAGGCCGGCTATTTCTCCAACACCTACAATTTCTGCTCCGAGTTGAATAACAACGATAAGATTAACGCTACAAATATCACCTGTATACAGAATTTGTGGAGAAACGGCGGTGGAGATTCCATGGGCTCAGAGTATCCCCAGATAAGCAAATGGAACGGAAGCAATGTGGGTGCCTTTATAGCATTCCGTGATTCCATCAAGGCTGCCATGGATAGCACGAACAAGCAAGTACAGGCCGACGCCATCAACAAATTCATCGGCACTCAAACCTACGGTACACAAATCAGCATAGAGCTGGACAAGAACGCGAATACCCGTGGTTCAGAAGTCATATGGATGTATACAGGTGGCACGGCTCCTGTGATTCTTCGCTCGGACCTGATGATGTCTTCCGATGGAGAAGGGTTTCCTGATATAAATGAGGGTATTAATCAATTCGGCGAAGGACCTGCTCAAGGAGCATGGCCAACATTCAAATACAAATTAGGTTTACCTGCTGCAGAAAATATCAGTTTCACGGCCGCATTTGAGTACAGGCCTCCAATAAATACGAAGATCGCATTCAAAGTGGCTGTAGATGACTCATTCATGATAGGATACAATCAAAACCCCTTCCAAGGTACTACGACGGCCAATCTAGACTGGGGAAGTTGGAAGGGTCAAGCAGTAACTACATATACAAGCGGGGCGTATAATATTGATACAGGTGTAGGAAAAAGAAATACATTCATTGTGAAATATGCAAATGTAGGAGGATACGGAGCATATAATATGTCTATTGCCGACTACTCCACAGACCTCACGAACTTCAAGCGCGTTGCGAAAGATGCTTCTGCGCGTGAACATATGTACCTCACCCAAGAACCCCTCGCCCCGTGGCTACAATATGAAATCTGTACTCGCCCCAATGGGGGGCGCGGAGCCTCTCTCGGATTTTTCGAGAAACGCTGGAATGGGCCGAGTAGTCCGACGAACAAATTCTCCTTTGACGTGGTGGCAACTGGTATATCATACCAAACAGATACGAATAGCATCCTCAGTGTTCCTGGAACAAAGCCCTATGTCATATTTACAGCCTCCACAAGTCGGTGGCATACAGGTGCCCTATTTGCCTATTCCGCATTCAAAACGATTACGCTCATGATAAGACCCACAACGGAAGGCGGAATATTTCAACATGGACAAGATCCTTCTTCCGCTAACGCAAGAGTATGTTCACTCAGTTTAGAACGTTCAGGCCCAACATACACATTTAAATTAAATACGGGAACATCCCAACCTGTTCAATCAGCCCCTTGCACCATAAACGCCTGGAACTTAGTAGTGATTCAATATGTGGATACGGATGGCTATGGTATTCGCGCAATAACCATGCACGCGGGACCTTTTTCGGATCTTAGTACTAAAGACAGCTCTCGCGCCTCATTCCTTGCAGCAATAAAAGCATCGCAGAATAGTAGTGCTCCTGTAAGAACGCCTATGATGAGAGAAAAAGATGATATTATAAGATACTCAGGCAGATTCATCTTAGGAAATCCGGCATGGCCTACCGCAGGATCGCCTAACACTTCATTCTTAGGTGACATCGCCTGGTTACACGGTTTCCGTGATTTTATAGGAACAGATGGCGAATTGTACGCCGAGTTGAATCAAACATGGATCAGTCGTTGGCCGAATATGGATGGTGCCACGACGGGTGTAATGAGAACACAGGTAGTGAGAGGAAACAACGGTAGTGTATCCTGCGAGACATACTGTCAAGGGATAGGTGGTAGTTCTTGGAATAATGAGCTCCCTATGGATTGGTATGGGGCGAAATGTATTGGCACGACCGTTCCAGGAAATACCTGTACCACCGTACCAGGGGCTACAAATGGCCCCTTTTGTACAGGAAATCCCCCTGGGTCAAGACCCTATGGCTGTCCGCAACACTGTCTTTGCCAAGAAACTGGAGGAGGATGGAATGAAGATAGGCCGGCTTGGTTTAATAATGTAAACTCATTCCAGTCACCTCGCCTACCTAGTGGCCTATCTGACAAACGCTCTAGTGCACCTACACCTAAGGAACAAGCTCCCGCTTCATTAGCGTCAAGTATTTTTGATCTATTTAAATGGTAGACTACTGTATTCCACAAATGATGGATGTACCTCATATGTATGTTATGTGTAATCCCGAGTATGAACCGGTACGATACCAGTTCTTAGTCGGCCATTTTGCCAGAATAGGAATTCCCTTGGAGAAGATTCATTGGGTACAGAAAGTCTGGGGCCATCAATTAACAAGCGAACAAGTATTTTCCGCCTATGATCCTTTTACACACCGTTTCGGAATGAAGATAAATCTTTCTCTACAATCCGTGGCACTGAGTCGCGGAGAAATCAGTCTGATCCTTACGTTCCGCGAGGCAGTGCGACAGGCCTTAGAGGCGGGTCATAAAGAGGTCATTGTCTTTGAGTCAGATGTGATGTTGCGCAAAGATTTCTTGCCGAGGTTAAAAGCTGTGTTAAAGGGATGTTCTGGGATTGAGTGGGATTATGTGAGTCTGGGTGAGGGCGTGACAGGTCGTCCTCCTGGACACGAGCCGTCGTATTTTGGAGAGCAGCGGATATTTCCTGCTCCTGGGCAATTCGTGTTTCGGTGTTGTGATTCCATGTTATTTCGCCGGAGCTTCTTGGAGAAGATCTGGGGAACCTTGGTGCCGTTCAGAGAGCCCTTGGATTGGGAGATGAATGTACAGATGCTTGTGCATCGGGGGGTGCCTCTATGGGCTGATCCGCCGTTGGCCGAACCTGGGACTGCGCGGGGGAGATTTGTGAGTAGCTTGCCTGCCTAGGGTCCGATCGGGCCTAGAGGCCCTAGAAGGCCCTAGAAGGCCCTAGAAGGCGCTTAGAAAGCCTGTCTTATCCAGCGAACATCGCCTATGCGTTTTCCTTCGGCGTCTGTGGAATATTCTCCCAGTTTCTTAGTCAATGAAGTATCTCCGCGCCCATATAGGGATCGTGTAAGAGGGGATTTGGGGTCGGGTACGGAAATGTATTGAGTGCCGGCTAGCGTGATAATAAGCGCCTGGACGGCCTTTGTACCTGCTGGCTTTGGCTTTGGCTCTGCACCAGGCGCCTGCGCAGGCGCAGGAGCGCCAGGGACTGCCGCCACGGCAGCGGCAGCGGTAGCGGGAGCA
>Ga0214923_10009037_pt1 | contig 10451 bp, 8 predicted proteins | sample LL1510_MetaG_FD_177993 | JGI IMG/M metagenome (GOLD analysis project Ga0214923, IMG submission 177993) | Freshwater microbial communities from Lake Lanier, Atlanta, Georgia, United States - LL-1510 | ecosystem: Environmental > Aquatic > Freshwater > Lake | place: USA: Georgia | collected 2015-10-15
TTTGGAAGTTGCGCAAATTGCGCGATGGATTGCGGGCGCGCTGAAAGTTAATAAAGATTTAGCTGAGATTGTTTCTTTAGCTCACGACTTAGGTCACACACCTTTTGGCCATGCTGGCGAAGATGCTTTAAATGAAAAAATGATAGATTTTGGCGGATTTTCTCACAATGGACATACGCTAAAAATTATCACAAAATTAGAGACCCGTTTTATCGAATTTGAAGGCTTAAATTTATCGTGGGAAATGTTGGAAGGTGTTGTTAAACATAATGGCCCAATCACAGATTCAGCAAAGCTTCACGACTATATTCGTGATTACAATTTTAAGCATGATTTAGACATTAAAAACTTCCCTTCAATCGAGTCGCAAATCTCGGCAATTTCTGACGATATTGCTTACAATAATCACGATATTGAAGACGGCTTGCGTGCAGAATTATTCAAGATTGAAGAGCTTTTTGAATTGCCGATAATTGGAAAAATTTATCAAGAAATTCTCGCACAACATCCTGAAATTAAGCGAGAATTATTAGTCGGCGAAGCCAAGAAACGTCTGACTTTAGCGATGGTGATGAATGTTATCGAGGTCGCTCAAAAAAACCTCGCAGAAAATAAAATTGAAAGTGAAAAAGATGTGCGTTTATGCGGAAAATTTTTAGTGCATTTTTCTCCTGAAATGGAAGCGGCGCATCAAGCTTTGAAAAAATTTCTGATGCAAAATATGTATCGTCATTCGACAGTTAATCGTATGACGGCAAGTGCGAAAAAAATTGTTAGCGGATTGTTCGATTTTTACATCGAAACGCCAAGTTGTTTGCCCGATGAGCGTGCTGAAGAAGCGTTAAAAATTACTGATAAAAAAACTTTAGCGATTTTTATTTCCGACTATATCGCGGGAATGACCGATCGTTATGCAATTAAAGAATTTGAGGAATTGGTTTAAGAAAATTCCTCCTTTGAAAAAGGAGGTGGCGCGTGAGCGTCGGAGGATTTACTAGAGTTACGGGTAATTTAAAAAAATAAGAACTCCCCGTAACTCCAGTAAATCCTCCGTCACGCCATGCGGCGCAACACCTCCTTTTGCAAAGGAAGTAACACATTATTACTTATTACTTTATGAAAAATATTCTTCCTTATCGCGGTATTACACCAACTATTGATTCTTCTGCCTTCGTGGCTTCAACCGCAGTTCTTTCTGGTGATGTAAAAATTGGGAAGAATTCGGGAATTTGGTATGGTTGTGTTTTGCGTGGTGACGTTACAAAAATTGTCATTGGCGATAACACCAATATTCAAGATAATTGCGTGATGCATGGAACTCGTCCCAATCATGCTCAAAATAAAACTGGCGCTGAAGGTGCTCCGGTTATAATTGGAAACAATGTTACAATTGGCCATGGTGCGATTGTTCACGCTTGTATCATCGAAGATTATGCTTTTATCGGTATGGGATCACTGGTGATGGATTTAGCTCGAGTTGAAAAATTCGGTATGCTGGCAGCCGGTGCAGTTCTTACTCCGGGACGTGTTGTAAAAAGTGGACAAATTTGGGCGGGCAATCCGGCAAAATATTTTCGTGACATGACTGAAGGCGAAAAAAATTACATTCAAATTTCTGCCGATAATTACGCCGAGTTGGCTCGGGAATATAAAGAATCTGAGGCAAGTCAGAAATAGTGAGCCAATTCTTTACCAAAAATCAAATCGAAAAAATTGTTTCTTGCGCGCTTGAAGCCGGAGAAATTGCAGCTGGTTTTCAGAAATCAGGAAAATTTGAAATTATGAAAAAGGCCGATGGTTCAAGCTTTACCAGCGCTGACATTGCCGTAAGTAAATTCATTAACGAAAAATTAACTAAAGAATTTCCTCAAATTCCAATCATTTGCGAAGAAGGAAAATTACGTGAAGCGGACGATATTTTTTGGCTAATCGATCCAATTGATGGCACTTCAAGTTTTATCGATAAAAGTTCGGAGTTCGCTGTAAACATTGCTTTGGTTAAAGATCGCAAAGCAATTTTTGGTTTGATTTACGCACCACTTTTTGAAGGTGGAAAAATGATTTTTTCTGATCACGAAAATAAAATTATTGCGCAAAATAATGCGGGCGAAAAAAAAGTTTTGGCATTTAAAAAATCTACGTCGAATATTTTGCGAATCGTTACCAGTCCAAGAACTAAAGATAGTGATGTTGCAAATTACATCGGACAAAATTGTCAAAATTTTAATGAAAAATTTCGCATTGAAAGGCTTTCTTCGGCGATAAAATTTTTTAGAATTTTAGAAAATGATGCCGATCTTTATTTGCATTTTCGTCAATCGATGGAATGGGATACAGCGGCTGGACAAGGGCTTGTAGAGCTTATGCAAGGCTCGGTAAAAACAATGTCTTTAGATCAAAATAAAATTTCGATTGGAGATAATTTGAGTTATAAAAAACCGAATTTTCTCAATCACTCTTTCGTAACATTCATCAAATAATATGGTTCAAAAATTTACGACAAATTGTGATTTTAACGGCAAAAAATTGCCGGTTACTCTTTACATCGGAAATCCTTCTCCGGGATCGCATCCGCTAGCTTTTCAAAATCGCTGGTTGGGCAAAGAAAAAGGTGGTGCAGTTCCAAACGACATCATGGAATCTTTTACAAAACTGAAGGCAATTTCCGACAATGGTCGTGTTTCTTTCGAAGAACTTTGCAAATATGTAATCGAAGAATTGCAGTCATCCCATAATCTGGAAAAAGATTTCAACAAAGCTTCTGAACTTTCAGCTCCTAAAAAACCAACCGATAAAAAAGAATAATATGACAAAAAATTTACACGTTGCGGTATTAATGGGCGGTTGGAATTCGGAACGTGAAGTTTCTTTAAGATCAGGTGAGGCAGCTTACCAATCGCTTCTAAATCTTGGATATAAAGCGACTAAAATCGATATGACTCGTGAAATTTTTCAGCAAATTCAAGAAGTAAAGCCAGACGTAATTTTTAATGCTCTGCATGGTCAATATGGCGAAGATGGCCGAATTCAGGGCTTTCTCGATATTTTAAATATTCCTTACACTCACAGTGGAATTACCGCTTCAGCAATTTGTATGGATAAAATTTTGACCCGTAAAATTTGCGAAACGGTGGGAGTACATTCTCCGCGTTACGAAATTTTAAAAAAAGGCGAAGATGCTAAAAATAATCAAAAACTTATCAGCATCGGAAAACCGTTCGTAATCAAGCCAATCAACGAAGGATCATCAGTTGGTGTTGAAGTTATTTTATCGAATATGCCTTTCGATATTTCGAAATATGAATGGAAATATGGCGATGAAATTATCTTGGAAAAATATTTAGCTGGTCAAGAAATTCAGGTGGCGGTGATGGATAATAAAGCTCTGGGCGCAATTGAAATCAGACCCAAAGGATTATTTTACGATTACGAATGTAAATATACCGCGGGAATGACTGATTACATTATGCCGGCAGAAATCAGCGCTGAAAAATATACCGAGATTTTAGATTTAGCTGAAAAAAGCCATAAAGTTGTAGGCTGCTCGGGAGTAAGCCGCGTCGATTTTATCTTAAACAATAAAGATGGCGGAGATAATAAATTTTATTTGTTGGAAGTGAATACTCACCCCGGATTTACGCCAACTTCGTTAGTTCCAAAAATTGCTAAACATGTAGGAATTTCGTTTGAAGAAATTGTCGAATATCTTGTAAAATCAGCATCTTGCGGCATTTCATAAGACATGAAAATCAGAGAAAAATTTTCTAACTTTTTAGCTCAAAACCAGTTTCTACGTCGTATTAAAAGTTTCGTTAGTCTGAAAGCTGTGCCTTTTTTGATGAAGAGCTTTGCGGTTTTATTGGTGATAATTGTGGTGATTTTAATTTTGATAAAAGTTTTCCGTCCGATTTATTTAGACAAGTTGTACCAACAAACTTCTTTCTACTTTTTTCATTATCTTAATTTGGATAATCAGAGTTTTTCAGAAGTAAGAATTACCGGCAATAAACGTGCTACAACCGAGGAAATAGAAGCGATCGTCAATAGTGTTGCCAAAGATTTTAAGCAGGAAGAATTGCACAAAAACAACGATGAAAGTTACGAACCTTTAATCAAAAAATTAGTCGTCGAGATTAAAAAAAATCTGCCGTGGGTGAATAAAGTTGTTATCACCAGAAGCATGCCAAACCTTATCAGTATTGCAGTTACTGAATATGAACCATTCGCAATTTGGCAAGATGGCGAAAAAAAATACGTTACCGATAAAGACGGAAACATAGTTTTGGTGAATGATATTGCAGAATTTAAACATTTAGTGATCTTATCGGGAAAGGGCGCGAATACTCATGCTAAATCACTGTTTAATATTTTTACTATCGATCCAACTTTAAGCGGCAGAGTTTACTCAGCAACTTGGCTTGGCGGCAGAAGATGGGATATTCGCTTCGATAACGGACTGTTAATTAAACTGCCGGAAGACAATATTTCTGAAGCTTGGCATAGTTTGATAAAAATTTACACAATGCCTGGATCGATTCTGGGACTTAAAGTTATTGATTTGCGCGTTGAGGGAAAAATCTATCTCGAATATGGTGATTCGGTGATTAAAGAATTGAAGAGTTTGTAATTAAAATTGGCTAATGAAAAACGTTAAAAAAGGAAAAATCGTTGCATGCCTTGATATGGGCACTTCCAAGCTTGTTTGCCTGATCGCGTCAATTAATAATAATGACGATATTAGGATCGTTGGCTATGGACATAAAGAATCAAAAGGCATTTCTGACAGCGCAATTTCCGACATGCGATTAGCGCAAAAAGCAATCACCAATGCAGTTTCTGAAGCGGAAAGAATGGCGGGATTTAATATCGATCGCGTGGTGATTGGAATCTCGGGAAGCCAAGTTACGTCTTCACGCAAAGAGGTTAGCGTTAAGATTGCTTCCGACATTGTTAAAGCTTCTGACATTGCAAATTTAGCACATAAAATCCGCAGCGAATTTAAAAAAAATAATCGCGAAATTATTCATCTAATTCCTCTGCAATATCGCATCGATGATTCCTCGCCAGTTGTGAATCCGCGCTATATGACTGGCAATAAACTTTACGCCAAATTTCACATCGTTTCCACTTCACAAACTACAGTTAAAAATATCGAAAATTGTTTAAAAAGATGTCAGCTTTCAGCGAATAATTATGTAGTCGAACCTTACGCTTCCATGCTATCTTGCCTTAATGAAGGTGAGGTGAATCTTGGAACTTTATTGATTGATATTGGTGGCAGTTCCACGTCTTTTTGTATTACTTTGGATGGAAAATTATCTTACGTCGGAAATTCTCAAATTGGCGGAATGCACGTCACTAAAGACATTGCGACGATTTTAAATATCTCTTTCGACATCGCAGAAAAAATCAAAAATCTTAACAGCTCGTTGTTAATCAGCCCGATTGAAGAAAAAGAATTAATTAATCTGAAAGCCTCAATGTCAAATGACGGGCCGAATATGATCAGAATTACTCGAGCTGAATTTCGTGACATCATGAAATCTCGCATCGAAGAAATTTTTGAAGGTGTTAAATCAACTTTAGAAAAAGCTGGCGTACCACTTTATTTATTGAGCAACATCGTATTGACTGGCGGCGTAACTTCCACAGTTGGCATCGATAAATTAGCTTCAGAAATTTTAGGAAAAAACGTCCGCATTGGCTATCCAAATAAATTCAGCATCATCGCATCTGAGCTTTTAAACCCAGCTCATTCATGTTCTCTTGGCATGTTAGTTTTTCTAAAAAACATGTATCTTAAAGAAAAAATAAAAAGTGGTTTTGAAAGTAAAAGTAGCTGGTTTCGAAAATTAATTGAAAAATTAGCAGCTTAGAAATCATAAAAAGATTGTTTCATAGATTGAGATCTATGGCGGCTCTGGAGTTGTTATTGTACGATATCTGCGATAAATTTAAATCCCGCGGCCACCATTATTTTCGTGGCTGCGATCTTGCTTCAAATGTTTCAGCTTTTCGACATATCCCATATTATCAAAACCGCTTTGTGATTTTGTGTTTTTCATTTCTTGCGCTGCGCCGGCTGCTTGGGCGTGATGATGTTCAGCTCTTTTTCTAGCAATACGATCTTTCTTCTGTTTCCAAACCACCGATTTCATTCCTGTGGTGTTAAAAGTATCTGTCGATCCCATTTTATCGACTTCTTCCGAGCGATCATCCCACGCATCTTTTTCGCTAGATTCTTTTTGTTCCTCTTCTTCCAAACCGCCAGTTTCGCGATCTAAATTGCGCTGCTGATTGCTGTTGGGTCTGATTAAATTTTTTAGCTTTTTAAGGCCATCAATTACGCCCTGAATCTCTTCAGATTTGGTATCTTGCGGCTGATCTTTTCTGATAAAATTTTGATCATCATCTTCATCATCGCTTTCAGAATCGGTTTGGTCTTCTTCCTCTTTGGCAAGTTTTTTCTTTAATTCTTCTTCCAAGTCTTTGGGCATTTTATAGAAGTTTATGTAATTGATCGATCACTTTTAAGGCTGAAGAAATTTTAGTTTGTGGCGATTTTATATCACAAACGAAAAGCACTTTTTGACCTTGATGGATTCTTATTTGATTTCTGCTCGAGAAAACCATCTTCAATAAAGCGTCAGGATTAGCGAATTTATTGTCTTTGAAGCTGATTAAAATGCCTTCAGAAGATGCTTCCAATTTTTCTACTCCAACTTTTCGGCAAGACCATTTTAACTTGGCGATTTCCATTAAGTTCAAAACTTCCGCCGGAATTTTTCCGAAACGATCATTCATTTCGTTACTTAAATTTTCTTCATCTTCGTCATTTCGGATATTGGCGATTTTTTTGTAGAAGCTCATGCGTAAGCTCAAATCCTGCATGTAATCTTCTGGAATCAGCAACGAAATTCCGAGTTTAATTTGTACGGCAAAATCCAAATCTAAATGTTCTTCGGTTTTATCTTTGACGACGCCATTTTTATTTTTCAGCTCTTCAATCGTTTCAAGAAGCATCTGCTGATATAATTCAACTCCAGTTTCATTGATGTGACCAGATTGCTCATCGCCAAGCAAATTACCGCTGCCGCGAATATCCATATCGTGTGATGCCACACTAAATCCAACGCCCAGCGAATCTAAATTTTGCATCACTTCCAATTTTTTACGCGATTCGTCAGAAACTTTTTTGCGATTATCGAGCATAAAATAACAATAAGCGCGAGTTTTGCCACGTCCCACCCGACCGCGCAGCTGATAGAGTTGCGACAAGCCAAACATTTCTGATCGGTAAATAATCATTGTATTGGCATCAGAAATATCGATGCCCGATTCGACAATTGTGGTTGAAAGTAACATATCAATTTTGCCATCGACAAAGTCATTCATAATTTTATCGAGCTGGCTTGGAGCCATTTGGCCGTGGGCGTGAGTAATTTTTAACTCAGGCAGCAAAATTTTTAAACGTGGTTCCATCTCGGTAATATCAGTGATTCGCGGCACGACAAAGAAAACTTTGCCACTACGATTATGCTCGCGCATCACGGCTTCGCGCACGATTACCGAATCGTATGGCATCACAAAATTGCGCACTGCCAAACGATCAAGCGGCGGTGTTGAAATCAAACTTAAATCTTTAACGCCCGTCAGCGACATTTGCAAAGTACGTGGAATCGGTGTGGCTGAAAGGGTTAGAACGTGAACTTCGTGACGCAATTCTTTCAAACGTTCTTTTTGGGCAACACCGAAATGTTGTTCTTCGTCAACGATCACTAATCCTAAATTTTTGAATTTGATGGTTTTTTGTAAAAGTGCGTGGGTGCCAATTACGATTTGCACTTTGCCTGATTCAAGCTCTTCGCGGACTTTTCTTGAATCCGATAAATTTACTAAACGTGAAAGCTGAACAACTTTGACATTAGTTCCTTCGAATCTTTTCGAGAAATTTTTGAAATGTTGGCGAACTAAAAGTGTAGTTGGCGCCACAACTGCAACTTGCGAACCTCGCTGCGAACCAACAACTGATGCGGCTGCGCGTAGTGCAACTTCGGTTTTACCAAATCCCACATCGCCGCAAATTAAACGATCCATCGGTGAACCTTTGGCTAAATCTTCTTCAACTTCTTCAATGGCGCGCATTTGATCTTCGGTTTCAACGAAGCCGAATTTGGCTTTAAATTCATCGTAAAAATGTTGATCGGGAACAAAGACCGGCGCTTTTTTCAAATGGCGCGCGGCTGCGATTTTTAGGAGTTCTTCCGCCGCGACTTTAATTCTTTTACGAACTTTTTCTTTACGATTTTTCCATCCAGCAACGCCCAAACGATCGAGCTGAATTAATGGATTATCGGCGCCGTAACGTGTGATTAAATTGATGTCGTCGACAGGCAGAAAAAGCGTATCATTGCCGCCGTACAAAATTTTAATCATGTCGGTTTTGATGCCGATAGCAGCGATGGTGTGGATTCCGTCAAATTTGCCGATACCGTGATCGCGATGAACAACAAGCTCGCCAAGCGCAATACTTAAACCTTCTTCAATCAATCTTTGCGATGCGGCTTTGCTGGTTTTTTTGCGGACAATTTTTTCGCCAAAAATCGCTTGCTCGCCAATCATCATCATGTCGGAAGTATAAAATCCGAAATGCAGCGGCAGCACGATCATCGGGCATTTGATGTTGTAATCAGGAAGAATTTTGCTGATGCGCTCTTTGAAACTTTCGCTTAAGCAAGCGATGACGAATTTTTTATTTTCGGTAAATTCTTTAACTAAATTTAGCGGATCTTGTTGGTTGGTTTTTCCAGCCAAAGCGAAGTCGGGAACTGGCTTAATTTCAAGATCGAGGACACGTTTATTTTTTTCAGAACTGTCAAATTGATTGAACTGAATTGTAAGATTTTTTTCTAAATTTTTTCTGAAAGTTTCGGCGTTAAAATAAAGTAAATCTGGTTCAATCGGATTATAAATTATGCTGTCTTTAATTTTACGCTCCACGACGCGAGCTTGATAATATTCATTCACCAGCTCTTCGCGATATTTGGCTTGTTGAAAAATTTTCTCGTTAAAGAAGATGGTGGGCTGATGTAAATAATCAAAAAAACTGACTAATTCTTCTTCGTAAAAAAACGGTAACCAATTTTCCATACCGCTGTAAGAGCGCATTTCAGAAATTGCGGCATAGAGCTGATCGTCAATTGCGGCGCCGAAAGCAGTGCGATATTTTTGGCGGAAAGTTTCGACAGTTTTTTTGCTCATCAAAACTTCTGAAGCAGGTAAAATTTCCAGCGATTTTACATTTTCGTGGGTGATCTGCGTGATTGGATCGAAGACTTTGATTGATTCAACTTCATCGCCAAAAAAATCGACGCGATAGCCAATCAAGTCTGCCGCTTGTTGCATTACGATATCAACAATGCCACCACGCACCGCGAACTCGCCGATATTGTTAGCGCAAGCTTGGCGTTCGTAGCCTTTAGCCACTAAAAATTCAGCGATTTGGGTGAGAGAAGTTTTGCTGCCAACTTGTAAATAAAGCCCCAAATCTTTGATGCGATTTGGCGCGATGGTTTTTTGTAAAAGTGAATTTATCGAAGCGATGATGAAAAATTTCTGGCCATTTTTGCGAGTGGTGAGGCGATGTAAAGTTTTGATACGATTGGCGAGGATTGCGTGTTTTGGTGAGGCACGGTCGTAAGGCAAAGAGTCCCAAGCTTGGAAATTTAAAATTTCAAAATCAGGTGCGAAGAATTGGATTTGCTTTTGCGCCAATTCCATTTCGGCATCGTTTTGCGCGATAAAAACTAAGTCAGAATCGCTAAAATTTTTGGCGATTTCAGCGGTAAGAAATATCTGCGCATCTTCGGGAATTCTGGTTAGGATTGAAGATTCTTTGATGTTTTTGAGTTTTACTTTGTAGTCCATTTTCTTTTTAAAATATGGACCCCGTCATGCGACGGGGTGACAATTGAGATGGGTGACGATTGAGAGTGGGTTTACACCTCACCACATTTGTCACCCCGTCGCATGACGGGGTCCATTGATGAAATTCTTACGCTATTTTTTCCACGCTAAAATACGCCTCACTGGAATTTATATCCGGCGGTAAAATCGCGATTCCATTGTCTTTAGCGGCTTGAAGGAAGATGTTAATTTTGTCGGTATTATCGATTTCCAGATTGATTGAAGCGGTGAAAAATTCGACTGGATAATGTGCTTTCAAATAAGCAGTTTGGTACGAGATCAAGGCGTAAGCAGCAGCGTGTGATTTGTTGAAACCGTAGCCGGCGAATTTATCAACGAGATCAAAGATTTCTCCGGCTTGTTTCTCAGAAACGCCATTTTTCATCGCGCCATTTACGAAGATTGCGCGCTGTTGATCCATCTCTTCCTTAATTTTTTTACCCATAGCGCGACGCAGTAAATCGGCGCCTCCAAGACTATATACC
>Ga0214923_10009038_pt1 | contig 10448 bp, 8 predicted proteins | sample LL1510_MetaG_FD_177993 | JGI IMG/M metagenome (GOLD analysis project Ga0214923, IMG submission 177993) | Freshwater microbial communities from Lake Lanier, Atlanta, Georgia, United States - LL-1510 | ecosystem: Environmental > Aquatic > Freshwater > Lake | place: USA: Georgia | collected 2015-10-15
ACCTAAAAAATAACCCGTCTGAGTTGCAATTTTAAAAGCATCTGCTGCTCTAATAGCCTCTTTAGTGCTATTTCCAAACATACCTGAAAGACTATTAGCTATGGGAGTATTACTAAAGCCTTTACAAAAAGAGCGAGACACTCTTTTTCCCGCATTTTCTGCTTCTCTATCTACACCCTTAAATCCATTTTCAATATCTTTTTTTACACCAGAAGTGATGGCATGAACAACTACATATGCATCTCCTACTATTGCCATACCACCACCTCCGACATAATATTTACCCTAAGGGAGAGTCAATTACTCTTCCAAAAGGATTGGCTAAAGTTTCATCTACTTCTGTAGGAGGCATATAGGGCTTTACTGGAGCCTTCTTTGGATCAAAGGCAGTAATGTCAGATATGTCTTCTCTAGTCAGTTCTTCCGAGGCAATTTTATCATCTATATACGAGCCCTTACTTGAGCTTGCATACTTATAATGTATATCGTAGAAGTCTCTATACAAAATAGTTCGGACTTTTTCTTTTGCCTCGACGTGTTCGCCACTAAGAATATTTGTATAATCTTCTTCAAAAATATAGTGAACTACATCTAACATATCGCTACATTCCATAGAAGATAATTGCAGGCCATTCATTAGGGCTTTACCGTTAACGTAGGGCCAGAGATCTACTGCCCACTCTGTGAGTCCTCTGACCCCTGCGTAGGGCGCGAAGCATACTGCTCCACTAACCAGGCAGTTATTTCGCCTAAAGCCTCTACACTTACAATTTTATCTGGGTCATCGAGAAGAGTTGTAAATCTAGAAAAACTTTCTTCTTCTAGAACTTTAGCAAAAAACTTAGGAATAATTTGGGCTGCCCCAGTTCCATCTACTGTAGTTGCATCAGCAACCATATCTAGAAGAACTTTTCCTTGGATAGATGGTCTACATTTAAATTCTTCTCCATGGAGTTTGAAAGATAGAGGAGCTGTATTAGTTTCTCCACCTGCTCCAAAGTCCTTGAATCTTGATGTCATATTATTTTTCCTTTTCCGTATTTTTTGTCTTTTATCTACTGCAATCTATGCAATAAATGTTAGTTTTATTTTACACTACTAATTTTAAATTGTCGGTTAAATACCTATTTGCTTTGGTACCAGGGTGTCTTACAGAATGGGCAAATATAACTTTTCCACCTCTTACGAATCTAAGAACTTTTGCCCGATCTGGCCTTATTATGTGAGGTCTAGTTCCGTTATGGTGAAGAAGAGCATAGTCAAGCCCTGAACCAATTTTTACATATTGCCCCCTAGAGTCACGGAGGTGCCTCATGTGAATAGATGCTCTAAGGGCTCCTGTACGAACTCCAACTTGCGCTTTTGCGGCAACAGTTATCATTCTACCTTTTTTTGCTAAATATGCTCCAACTTGACCAGAAGGTGCATTTAAAAAATTATCTAACTCTACTTCTCTAAAAACAACTTTTGCCATTTTATGGAATAGCCGATGTAATAGTCATCACTGCTGTTTGGAATCCGCCTTCTGGCTCTCTAACTTCTACAGTTGCTATAACTCCCATTCCATACCCAGATGCTTCCCATGTGTCTAATTCTTTAGCTATATCTATTAGTATCCAAGCATCATAAGCAACTATTTCTGACGCGGACTCTATTGTTTCTGCTGATGGTGGTCTGCCATTTACTCCAACTACTGGAATTGCTCTAGATACAGAAACATTTACAGTTGCACTTCTAGGGTCATTTGCTCTACGAGGCTGAGTGGCTTCATCTCCTGGCGCACCTACATACATCTGAACAAATGAGACAACAACTTGTTCGCAATCTACAACAGGCTGTCCTAGAGTCCAATATCTACGGCTAGGCAGAGGCATACTATAAGTTGCATAGGAGGTAACAACCTGAGTCAAAATTGTTTCCATAAAAACAGCAAGATTTTTTGCTGAACTGCTTACTGAAGCCTTATTTATTGCCACACCTAGTCCTTTCGTCTCTTGTTTTATTTACAGCGTGTATATAGTGCTTACATTACTTGATAATTGTAGCGATATATTTGCTGTTAATAAGTTAATTACTTCATTTACTGCAGGGTTTCCTAGGCTTGGGCGGGTACAGTAAACGTCGTAAACTCCTGGCTCTCTAGCTCCTAAAATTGCTAAAATCTCGCTATATGTTACATTTATAGTAATTGTTTCCGCGTTTCCGCCAACTATAGTTACTACGCCTGTATCAGCAGCAGAGGTAATTGTGCCAGAAGCAGCCGTTGTATATTTGAATGTAGTTGATGTAGGAACAACTGTGACAACATAAGCATTTCCTTCAATTGAAGGATTTCCATTTGTACCATCTATGGCAACAAGACTTCCAACAGAGAGCCCATGTGCTGCGCTAGTTGTAAGAGTTACAGTTGTTCCTGTTCTATAAGAATTGGTTATATCAAGTGTTCTATCAGAACGATTTAATACGGCCGCAGTTGATAGGGTAGTAGTTGTTGAATCTGTATAGTTAGATACAGTTATGTATACATCCCATGCCGCGTCATCTTTTAGAAATTCTGCATTTATCTCATCGAGGTATAAAACAACACTTCCACCAGAAGTTAGAACTTTGATATCAGATGCTGTCTCTGTATAAATATAAGGTTTTGGATTTATACGTCGAGCCTTAGGTACATCAGGGCTAAATACCCTAGATCTAGCTCTTGCTTTATCTGGATTAGTTGACTTTAAAAATAAATCTACAGCGTAAAGACCAGTTCTAAGTTCGTCAATAAAATCTTGTGTGTCAAGAATGGTATAAGAAACTCCCTGGCGTGCTACAGAAGTCACCCTCTGTGGAAGAGCGCAGGTGTCATCCCCTGTATAAAGTTTTACTAATTCTGTGGCTAAAATTCTAGCGGCGTTTTGTCCCGCTGCAGGAGGGGGTGTCCCGTATGTATAGGTAACTTCTACGTTAGCAGAAGTCCATGTAGAACCAGGTGTTCCTACAATAGTTGAGTGCTCTACTAGATAGTATTGAGTAGGATCAATAATTTCTCCAGCTATATTTCTAACATTATGTATTTTAATTACTTTACGACCTCTTAGCCGTACTGTTCTATTTGCGGAAGAGCCATCTCCTAAATAGCTATCGCTATTTATACCTATACCACCAGTTCTAAGGTTTTCTACATTTCCATTAATTAGCGTGGGAATATGTGTTGTGGAAGAAGCACCTAAGCGAAGGAATGGGTCATATGATGAAACATATCTCTCGGTTACAGTGGTAGTGCCACTATATTTTCTTCCAGACATGGACCAAAGAAGTTGAGACGCCGTCTTTACAGCATCATAGGCGTACTCAGAATCGGCGTAATCGCCTAAATCTTCTACATTTGTCCAAAGGTTACTCATCTAACTACCAATCTTAAAGAGTAAAAGCGGGCGAGTAGCCTCGTGTGTTAATGACACGATCGGCACATCGCCCGCCTTTCTTTTTTATACTATGAAGTTGGGTCTTCAGATGAAGCGATAATGAAGTCAGTAGCATTATCAGCGTTGTAGTCTGCACTACCAGGTACGTTGTAAACTGTTGTTGAACCTTGAGAAGCGAAGTCAGTGACAGCAGTATATCCAGGTTGACGTACAGCACTTCCTGTATCAGCAGCTGAAGTGATTGTTCCTGATGTTGTAGTGGTATATGTGAAAGTGGTAGTTGTAGGAACTGAAACAATTGTGTAAGTTCCGTGTAGAGCAGAGTTACCGTTAGTTCCACTAATAACTACACTCTGTCCAACAGCAAATCCATGAGCTGTAGAGGTAGTAAGTGTTGCAGTGGTACCAGTGCGGTAGCTATTGCTAATTGTTTTTGTTGACTCTTTGTGCCAATTATAAAAGCCTTTTAATCCAGTTGGAGCCCATGAACCGCGAGCATAAGCGTAAGGACGCTCAGAAGCCACAGGGTATTCCCAACGGCCATCAGGTGCATCCGAGAACGCAGAGTTTCCTAGTCCATAACCTTCAAAAGTATTGGCTAGTAGACCGTTTTCAATTACACGGTCGCCAGATTGACGTAGTTTGCAGTATGGGAAAATCCAGTGAAAGTATGGGCGAACTGCAGCACGTCTTCCATCTTTAACTGCAAATGACCAAACTTCAATAGCAACACCATTACCAGCAGGATCATCACCAACGGCAGGTGCGGCCCAGCCTTGGCTTTCACGCTGTGGTGATGCATAGGTTCCGAGGTTCTTACGAAGTAAGAGACCGCCAGAGATTAAAGCTGTTAGTTCTGTATCTGGTTCTGTAATAGCTAATTCCATAGTAATTCTTTTTAAAGTGTCCGGGGCTTTGTAAGACACCGCAACTAACCCGCTTGCTAACTTTTCTACAATTTCATCGCCCTCTTCGTATTCGGGGGTGAATGATGCGCGAAGGAACGCCGAAGTTGTGTAACTATCACCAGAGTTGGTGAGCAAGTTACCTGACGCATCAAGACGAGTTACTCGAATTGACACACCTTGGACGCTAGCCGCGTAGTCCTGAGTGGCCATACTGATTTCTCCTTAAGTAGGTTTTTCTGTTCTTATTTTACGCTGTTAAATCAACTCTGACTGTTAAATAAATAGAAGTATCAAAGTAGACTGAAGCTGCTCGGGTGGCTTTGATACGAATATCGTTAGCATTCCCTGACACATCGTAGCCTTGTGCTAGATTGTCGTTTACTACATCTGGTTCGCCAAGTAAAACTTTAACGGTGCCAGTTGCGTAAATCCATTTATTGGTGGCTGAAGCTGACGCACCTGTTACACCGACTGGTCCATTACCTGAATAACCAGAACCGACCGCTACAGGTGTTCCACCGAGGGTCTGTAAGTGTTCTTTATCTTTATCATGAAATAGCATGTTGCTGCTAGAACTTAAAAGTGTTGCGGTATCACGTGTCATATGAATAATTCCTTGCTCGCCTGCAGCAGAAGTTTGCCCAATTGTGTGCTCTAGTAAAGCTACAGCGCGACGGGGTGAAAGTGCTGTACCACTGTTAAGAACAGTAGCCCCCGAGCCTCGAGCGAGATATGGATTAGCTAATGATTCCCCTGTGGCGATAGCCCCGTCCCATAACTCAACTTCACATGCGTGTTGGCTGATGCCTTCGAGTTGACGAATAGCACGTGCAAAACGATCTTCACCTACAAGACCTAATGTTGACCCTTGGTCTTCTACTTCAATAAAGAAAGGTGTGTGATAGCTATATCTTGGTGACCTAGCGTCACTAAAAAGTGTTTCATAAGTGCCACTAGTTTCATCCCAATTACGACCATAGTTTGGTCTAGTATCCCAGAGTTGGTTAAAGCCTCGAACCCATTTATCTTCAGCTACAGGAGAGTCAGGCTTAGCTACAACGAAAAGACCAAATGCCGATGGCAATATCTTCGGAGCTTTAAATGTTCCATCGAAAGCCATATTCTTTATTCCTAACCTAAAATCTAGTTATGATTTTTTCGTATCGAGGGTGCTCTTTCGAGCACCCTCTAAACGACTATTTTCTTGAATTAATTAGAATTCAAGAGTTGATGCAGTTAATCCACCAAGAGTATCGCGGAGGGCAGCAGCCACACCGTTGACATTAATAGTAGAAGTAATTTGTAGTGATTCAACACCAACAAATGCAGCATTTTCGAAGGTTTCAACGAACATCTTGTAGTCGTTGGTACCGACAAGAGTGGAGTCACGGATAATTCCGAGATCCAAAGTGCCGCCATCAAGGAACAAGAATGAACCTTCTGCGAAGAGCCACCACACACAAGTGTCTGGGAACTCATTCATTGCTCCACTGCTTTGAGTTGAAAATGCACCAGCGCCGCCAGCAGTATCCATAGAGAATGTTGGAGTTACGCCACGAGCTGCGATGTAACCCTCGATCTCTGCATATGCATTGAGATTTGAATCTCCAGGCATATTTAGAGTCAAGTCTGCTGCCATTGCGTCTTTAACCCAGTTAGGGATAATTGCGCGAAGTGGAGCATCTGCATCCATACGGTGACGTGCACGGTAAGCAGCAGCTGCGCGGCCAATTTGAACAAGGAAGTCACGGCCAAAACCAATAATGGAAGTGGATGTAACTGCTGTTGAAGAGGCAGCGATTTTAGTAAGAAGGTTTCCTTCTGCTTCACGAGCATGTTGAATAAGACCGAGTTCGTTGTGACGAGCGATCAATTCAGGATATGCACGAGACATTAGGTTACCAAATTGCAACTGCAAAGTAACTGCATCTGTTGATACAGTAGTTTCAGAAGCAGCAGTAACAGTTAGGCTCAACTTTGAAGCTGGGCTTGGTGTTTCTGCTGAATCGTTTGCTGCAGTCCAGATACCGACAGCGCTTGGATATGCTGAAAGTACTGGTGGAGTGATGTAGCGGATACCGCCACGATCTGCTTGGAAACGAGGTAGTGAATCACGGACTGGGCGAACTGCTGAGCCAAGACCGAAGATGTCATACTTTACTTCGAATGGTGCTTGATGTCCGCCAGCAGCAACAAGTGCTTCAGGTCCGACAACAGCTTGTACTTTGTTCCAGTTAGATTCTGCATCTTGAGTAAGCATGCGATCTTCTGAATATTGAGTAGAAACGGAAGCAACAATATGTTGTTCTCCATCTCCACCATTTACACGACGTAAGCTATGTAAACGCTTTGACATTGCCTCAGCAACAGCGCTCATGTCGTTTAATGAACTTCCAGCCGTATAACCTGGGATATCTGCGCCCGCTGTGATTGCCACGGGAGCGGCAGAAGTCCGAGAGGTTGGACGACGGTCAGCCGGAACCTCGATGTTGAGGTTGGTGTCTGCGTTATCAGCAGCGGCGGTCACAGGTGCCTCCATAATTTCTTGTGCTGTTTGCACATTATCTGTTGTTTGTACTTCTTCTTGGATTGATGCTTCTGAACCTTCAGCAACAACTTCAACAACAGCTTCAGCAACTGGAGCATCTTGAGATGCTACTGCTGCTTCTACTACTGCTGCTTCTGCTACTACAGGTGCTTCCACAACTGCTGTTGCTTCGCCTTCTACGGCTGCTGCAACAACTGTTTCTTCGGCAACGGGTGCTGCCTCAGTTGGTACTTCAATTACTACTTGATTTTCAGTCGAGAACTCTGAGTTCTTTTCTGCTTCGGTTGACGCTTCAGTCATGAGTTTCTTTTCCTCTTCTTCCTTTTTGTCTTCTTCCATATCGGCAGGAGTTTTTTCTTCTTCAAGAGTTTCTGCTGGCATTTCTGCAGCATTCTCCATTTTTTTCTCCTCTTCCATGGTTGGGGAAGGAGTTTCAGAAACTGGAACTTCTTCAACTGCAGGAACTTCTTCTACAGGAGCAGCAGGTGCTTCTTCTGTGGCAGGAGTTTCTTCTGTGGCAGGAGTTTCCATGTCTTCATTTTTGCTATCGTCTTGACCGTACACACGGGTAGTGGCCTCAGCGGCTCGCTGTGCGAGTTCTGTAGCCGCGGCTTCGCGGCGCTTGAGTTCGTTTCTAACTCCGTCAAGCATATCGGCAAGCGATGTCATCGCGTCAACTGTCTGCGTAGTGGGATCTTCTTTCTCGACCGATTCAAATTCACTTAGGATTGATGCCTGTAGTTCACTGACTTGTTCGTCAGTAATCTCAGACAATTGATCCATAGATGCTTTTATACGGTCCACTACTGTCCCTCCTTTGGGGCAGTTAGGGTAGGGCTATGCCTACCTCGCTGATCAGTTGGGGCCGAGGGACTCTTATACGCACTAAGCGCAGAGGCACTCCACCTAATAGTGAATACTACATTAGTTTTAATAGTGTTATTTTCTTTTTTGTACGATTTCTAAACCTTAGGTAAGCAACCTAAGTAATTTGGACATTTGACTTGATATTTCGCTTTGGCTATAATAATCAGAGCCAGACATAAAGCCTTTTAAATCTTTTGTAGCAATATCAGCATCCTTTTGGCCTATTTTATCCTCTACCTTGGTAATCATTCCTTCAATAAGGTCTCTAAGGACTGGAGGAATGTCACTATAACGAATTTTGGAAGCATCTTGACCAAAGGCAAATGGAAGGTTTGCTATAACTGTACCAAGTTGACCTGTAGTGTTTCTGATATTGACTATAGAAGTAGGGTCTAGTGCCTTTGTATCAAGTCTTCCTAAAGTGCTTACCAAATCTGTTGCGGCCTTAGCTGCAGCACCATAGTTTCCAGCATTATCTAGATTTTCTACTTTTTCAATATTTTTTATAGCCTCCGATGAGCCAACAGGTCCAAGATCCATCTTTAATCTAGCAAGAACTAGTCTGAATTTTCCTGCAGTATCGCGAGGTTGAGTCTTGGGCGTGTACTTAGCATCTTTATCTCTAGCAATTTGCTTATTTTTAAGTTCTTCTTTTAGCAACTTAAGTTCTTCATCAGTAAGACCTTTTAAATCTTCTTCTGATATTTTAATTTTAGATTCTTTTTCCACTGGAGGTGCGGCAGGAGCCTTTTCTGAATCAGCAGCAGCAGCAGTGATAGGTCCTCCTACTACCCAAGCGTTACATGTTCGAGATGCAGCGCATTTAAAATCAAATGCTTCGCAGTAGCCTAACTCTGCTGTATCAATTGCATCCCAAGCATTTTCTTTGCTTGAATCACCAGACTCTAAACCAGCAGCAATACAGTCTAACATTTTTGGAGTGCGAATAAACATAACGCAGTTACCGCAACGTGATTTTTTTGCTTCGATAACATCAACTGACCAGCGAGTGGCCTTCTCTTGCCAAAATTCATCGTTAGGTTCTTTTGGATTAAGAGGACCATACGCCGCTGTATCAATTGCTTTTTGGCGATTAGCCAAATTTATTCCAATATTTCCAGTGGCTGGGGGGCAAGCATCAGCAGTAGTTGCTGACACTATAGCCTGTCCCCCGTTAGAGAAAGGGTTTGGCTCTTGCCCCGCTTGGGGAGACTCTGACTGTTTATGCTCTACTGCAATACTTGCAATTACAGTTTTATCAGATGCCTCTTTCCAATTAGATGGTATTAAATCTTTACGCTCTAATTGACGGGCCATCTTAACAATATGACGTCTTACTAATCCACGCTTACCAGGTTTAGAACGTCCATATGCATGAACAGCATTTTTTAAATCGCTTTCATTTCTTATTGGAAATGATCCATCTGGTAGTGCACGTTTTTCTTCAGCTAAACGTTTACGTTCTTTTCTAGAAATAACAGCAAGTTCTGTATCTGCATCTTCTAGCATTTGAAGCATGTATGAACTACTGTCCTTTTTAAAATTTTCTATACGGGCAGAAAGTTCTGCTGCTTTTATAGATGCAGTAACTGCTTCTACTCTAGCTTTTGCACTACTAGCACCAGCAACAAGAGGGGCTTCTAGTCTGTCAATTCTAGAATTTAATTCTGCAAGCGGGTCATGTTTTAATTGAGCAAGAACATTCGCACCAGCAGCAACTAAAGCCATAATCTGACCAGAAGCAACGCGAGCACGAGCAATAGGAAATCCTGGAACGTTTACTTGGCAGATAGCAACAAGTTCTAGAGAGCCTTTAATAGGTCTCCAGTCTCCTGAAGGAGCGGATGCTCGGAGTGCACGAATTTGTTCTGGTGTAGTTCCAGGTCGTAAAGAACCTGCTACCCAAATACCATAAGCATCTTCTCCTGCATATACATCTGCTACTGCAGATGCTGTATCGTCATAGTGACGAACTGCTTCTGAAGCGGATGCCTCTAATGATGCGTGGCCTCCAGCTAAAGTAAGTTGACCAACTGGCATATCGTCACCTTCTTGGGTGCGAACAACTCCTGTATGGAAATATGAATATTTACTCTTGCTACGTGGCGGGCGAGTTCCGTAAGACATGCCAATGTGATCCACATGCCATGCTGCAATGTGGCCGAACACTTGACCTTCATCAGTAACCGTTAAAGCGGTTGGCTTTTTTAGTTGCGGATCGCCAAACCATTCTTTAGGTGGAGAGACAGGTATCATTCCTGCCACAATTCCACACGCTACTAATGCCGATGCGTCAAGGGGATTAACTCCCTCTACATAGACTCCGTCAGATATCACATCATCCTCCTGGTTTCTTCCCGAGCCATCAGCAAGTTCTACCTTGCATTCTTGATACGCGGGTTTAGGGACAAGCGTCACTGCCATGACTCTTGCCTTAGTTATGTTCATTTTACCTGCTCCAACTTGTTTGTTAGAGTCTTTTTCCGAGGCAACATCTTCTTCATTTGCCTCAAACATATCCATATCTGCAGAAACCCCTCGTATAAACCCTCCACGAACGAGTCTTTCCGCTTCTTTACCGTACTCGCCACTGTCAAAGTAGCCTCTAGCGTTTCCTATACCCTGTTCTACTCTTTCCATGTGGGTAATTACGCCAATTACAACTGATCCAGAATGACCTTCTCCAGTCTTAATTTGCCATAAAAATGGGAG
>Ga0214923_10009039_pt1 | contig 10444 bp, 17 predicted proteins | sample LL1510_MetaG_FD_177993 | JGI IMG/M metagenome (GOLD analysis project Ga0214923, IMG submission 177993) | Freshwater microbial communities from Lake Lanier, Atlanta, Georgia, United States - LL-1510 | ecosystem: Environmental > Aquatic > Freshwater > Lake | place: USA: Georgia | collected...
CCACATCTTTTAAAACTCTATCATAGAATAGTTTACTCATGCCAACAGTATAATCAAGTTTACGGACTCGGTTATCATCTGTGCCAGCATTATTTTTTAGTACAACAACATCTTCAATCTCGTAATGCCACCATTGAATATTGCAAGTAGCACTACCACCTCTCAAACCATTTTGTTGCCAAGCTTTAACACTACTTTCATAAATCTTTAAGAATGGAATCAATCCTGTATGAACTACTTCACCATTTTTGATAGGAGAACCTAGTGCACGAATTTTAGAAACATCTATTCCAATACCACATCTATTAGCAGTGGCCATACTAACAGCAGTAGCACTAGCAGTAATACTCTCACGAGTATCATCTACTCCAATTAAACAACAACTAGCAAAGTTCCTGCTAGAAGTTCTTACTCCTGCCATTACTGGTGTTGGTAAGTTAATTTTATGCTTGCTAATAGCATCATAGAATTTTCTTACATATGGTAGCCTTGTTTCAACTGGATAATTAATAAAAGCATAAGCAGCTATTAATATATATGCAAATTGTGGTGTTTCAAAAATGTTACCATTGGTTCTATTTTTGATTAAATATTTATCACAGAGTTGCTTGATACCAGCATATGTAAAATTATAATCTCTATCATGATCTATAAACTCGCCTATTTTATTAAGTTCATCTTCAGTGTACTTTTGTAAAATTATAGGATCATAAATTTTATTTTTTATTGAATTTTGTATAAATTCTAAAAGTCTTGGAGCGTGCTTTCCTTTCCATACTTCTTTTCTTAATTGATAATTTAAAAGTCTGCTTGCGACATATTGATAGTTTGGATTTGAAATTGAAATTAAATTAGCAGCGCTTTCAATTAATAATTTATGTATCTCTTTAGTAGTAATATCTTCATGCAAATTAATTTTTGCATTGATTTCTATATCAGTTAGGCTTACTCCGCTTAGGTCTTTGATTGACCAACTAATGACTCTATGTATCTTTTCTATATTAAATTTTTCTAAGGCACCATTTCTTTTTTTTACTTTTATCATAACCTAAGAAATAATATTACATCTTTTTTAAGAAAGAATAAAGTAAAAATAAGATAATTTTTATTTTTTTGTTTATAAAAAAAAGAAGGTGTAGATATTGGAGGTGCTGGGAGTCGAACCCAGGTCTTATAATAAAAGATTATACTTCACTACAAGTTTAGTTCTTTTTATTTTTAGCTTAATATAGACAAAAGAACAAACATATCTAGCGATTTTATTTTTTAATACTATACTGATAAAGAATAAAAAAACTTTATTAGTAAAGACATCTAAATACGCAATTATCCACTAGATGCATCATGGTAATCACGCTGTAGAACTTAGGCTACAGAGGCGGTCTCTTCAACCAGAGAAACTCTAGCTGAAAGATGACCTTTGTATTTAGCTGTTTTAGCAGTTAATACTTTTAAGACTTTTTAAAGAGACCCATCTTAACCTCTACTTGCAAAGTATGATACTTTTTTATAATCGAAACCATTTTCACCCCCAATTTTAAAGAACTAGTATATAATAGTTATAATACTTCTTTATGTCCAGAAAATAATATTTTTATTTTTTTATCTTTTAATAAATATTTTCTAATATATTTTTGAAATCTATCTAAATTATCAAATTTTTTAGTAATATTAGCTACAATTAGTTTATACATTCTTGCTTGATTTAAAATATCGCACTTATTTATAATTAAGTTTGTAACCCCAGATTTTTTTATTGCATAGTCTAAATGGTCTAATCTAAGCCAGTTTACTAGTCTTTTTCTTCCAGTTGTTGAGCCATATTCTTCACCATAGTCAGTTATGAGTTTAAACTCTGGAATATCAAATAGTACTTCAGGGAAAAGTGGATCTACTCCACTTTTTGTATCATAAGCTTTTGCTACTCCAATAATATTTTTTATTTTTTTAGGACTAAACCCTAGCGAACAAGCGGAATAGGGCAGAGTTTCAGAGCTAGTTACATATGGATAGTTTCCATAATTAATATCTAACCAAAAACTTTGCGCCCCTTCGCATAAAATTTTACCGCTTAATTCTCCATCCCATAAATATTTTTTATCTATATAATCTTTAGCAAGTTTTCCACACCTAAGCATTTTATCTGAATAAGCTGGAGCTATCCCTTGAGCAGTAGTTCCTAATTTTTTTTGAAGATATAATTTATCATATATGATATGACGCTGAGTTATAATATTAGTTTTAGGACTTACTTTTATGAGAGACGTATCAAATCCCTCTGATTTTAAATAATCAATTTCATCATAAAATTTATCTACATTGATAACACAATTTGGACCAATAATGCATTTTTTACTATGAAAAACACCGCAAGGTATAATGTGCGTTTTATATTTTTTATTATTTAAATAAATTGTATGCCCAGCATTTGGACCGCCATTCCAGCGGCAAACATAATTATAATCTTTGCAGATAGCATTTACTATTTTTCCTTTACCTTCGTCTCCCCAAGCCAGACCTACTACAATATCAACTTGATTTAGCATTTTTTAAATCATTTAAATATTTTTCTAAATTTTCTTTAGCTTTTTCGCAAAAATTTTGACCAGATGCCCCACAACATTTCTTAAATTTTTTATTTTCTATTGGGCAATAGGAATTTCTTCTTATCTTTGGTAAAACTCTTACAATTGGATTGAACTCTGTTGCCCTGGCATATGGAGTAATTTTTATTTCTTCGCGTGAATCAGAATTCATATGGCATAGACCTTATATCAAAGATGTTTTCTACGAAAGTATCTTCACCACTTTTTATAATTAAATGATTCTCATCTTTTACATCGTATACTAGACCGATATATCCTTCAAATTTTTCAATACTTGATATCACAAAAACTTTTTTATTAATCATTTTTCTTAAGCAGCCAATTTTAGTAATCATATATTTATATTATATGTATATTTAATGTATAGTCAACATTAATATTTTCCATGAGCAAAACTTTCATACATGCTATTTGAGCTAACCTTTACAATTTTAATTTTATTTGTCCAAATCCCTCCACGCATATCTTCCACTGACCTAAAACCAAGATAACTCATAGCGCTTCTTAAACCATTAGCGAAATCATAAACAACATCTTCTATGGTTTTATTTTCTATGAGTGGCACAAGAGTATTATCTCCCTCTACAAAAAGATTCTTTTTTGTGCCATCGTATAGCTCGTAATCTTCAACGACGTCCTTACTAGCCATGCCCCTATATTTAGCATATCTTTTTCCATCTTTTTCAATAATATCTTCTTCATCAAGAACGTCTGCAAGACCAGCGAAAATTCTACCACAGATTACCGCATCTGCCCCACTTGCTATGGCTTTTACAAGATCTCTTGGATTTCTAATTCCGCCATCGGCAAGTATACTTGGACGAGTTTCTTCTTTTGGATTTTCATGTCTGAAATAATCAAGTGTTGCCAAATGATAATTTCTAACAGCTTTCCAAGCATAATATAAACCCGTAACACTTGGACATCCAATTCCAGTTTTAATTTGCGTCAAGCACATACTTCCAGGCCCAATAAGATGCCTAAATCCGTCCGCCTTTAAATTTGCTAATCTATAAACACTTTCTTTTGTTAATGTATTTCCTACAATGACATCTTGTTTATATGATGATTGTTTATACCAGATAAGAAAATCTTCTACGTTTTGAGATAGCCCATTAGCGGTATCTAAAAAGAATATATCAGTATAATCAGAAATCATCTCAATTCTTTCTTGAAAATCTTTAAGACCTATAGCGCTAATACAAAAATTGCTCTGGTCTTTTATATATTTTGCTTTTTTAGCTTGTTCATATGGAGACATGAACCTATGCAAAACTCCTGCGCCCCCAATTTTATTTATTTTAATACATGACTTTACAGAAGAAACTGTATCCATAGGAGAAAGTATAAGCGGAATATCAATGTATTTATTTTTACTGATCTTAGTTATTGTGCTAACTTCTTTGCGAGATACTATATTAGAAAAATTAGGTAATAATGCTATATCATCGTAACCAAGAGCTTCTTTTATTTCCATATAATTATATATTAGTTTATTTTTTTTATTTCGTCAATTTGATTCTTGACGAAAAATACAATTTGTTTTATCATACATTTATGCTAACATTAATTAATATCATAATTGGATTAATATTAGCTGTGTTATGGAAACTTGGAGATAAATATAAAACGAATATCTAAGTATGATCTCGCCATAAAGATTGCTCAAGACGCATCTTTAAGATCAGAAGATCCTTTTAAAAAAGTTGGAGCTGCAATCTTCAACAAGGAAGGAAGATTGCTATCAATTGGCTATAATGGCTTACAGCCCAAACAAAAAATATCAAAAAAATTTTGGCGTGACAGAGACGAAAGAAGAAAATATGTGATTCACGCCGAAACAAATGCGTTATCATGCTTAACGAGATATGATAGTCCCTATTTATTGGCCTGTACTTTATTGCCATGCTCCACATGTGCCATTAATATATCTTCGTATGGAATAAGAAAGATAATATATTTGGAGGAGTATCAAAAAGATATGCTTGCAAAAAAAATATTTAAGTTTTATAATATCAATATATCAAAATATGAAAATTAAATTTTTATTAATATTCCTTATAGGCTTAAGATGCACTTTAATCGCTCAGCAGGGTAGTATATATGAGACCTACAAACAACCGAATTATCAAGGCGATACAGACGCAAGCACCATTTTTCCAAAAGCATTTCAAGAATATAATTATATAAAAACATCTAGAGGTATAGAAGTTTATAGGACATACAAACACACAAATGTCTATACTTTTTCCACCAACAAATATTATCAGTCTGGATCCACTATTTTTTCTGTTTCAGAGCCAGAATTTATTTTAAGAAATGATGGGTCTGTTTATAGAACATATAAATCTGGGACAAATAAAAGCAGTATATTTAGCAAACCATTTCAAACTAAAATTCTAACTAAAGAAGATAGAGGAAAGTTAAGTTTCGACGGAGAGACTTTATCTGGAGAAGATTGATATGTTAATAGGAGTAACAGGCGTTGCACAAGCTGGAAAAGACAGCTTTTTTCTTTTGGCGAAAGAGTATTTGAATTCCTTAAATATAAAGTGCGATAGAATTGCTTTGGCCGACAATTTGAAAAATGATCTTAAATCTTTTATTAAAGAAAAATTAGGCATTGATATATTTAATCATTCAAAAGAAGAGAAAGAACTAGTCAGAGATTTGATGGTTGCGTATGGTAAAATAAAAAGGCAGCAAACAGAAGGAAAATACTGGACGGACCTTGTAAAAAAAGAAATTGATCAGAAAATCAAAGACAAGATCATTGTTTTCGTTACAGACGTAAGGTATGCTTACTATCCAGAAGATGAACTATCTTGGGTAAGAACTTATAAAAATAATTTTTTAATACATATATCAAGGTTAGATAAAAGTGGGTTAATTATTCCACCAAGAAATCAAGAAGAGGCTGAGAATGATCCTATTCTTAAAAAGAACGCAGACGCTGCGTTATGTTGGCATACTACAGAAAACGATCTTTTAAGGAAAAAAGAGGCAGAAGAAATTTTTAAGAAAATATATGAAAAATATTCAAGAGTATAACGATTCGATTTTAGCATTTAATGTTAAATCATCAAACGACGAAGAAAGCTTAAAAGAGCTTATAAGAAGACATAACCCAATGTGTTTTTCTCTTTACAAAAAATACTCTTCGGCATTAGAAATTTCTGGAGTAAACCTGCAAGACTTAATATCATCAAAAGATTTTATAATATATCAATCTGCGAAGTCTTTTAATCCAGATAAAAAATCAAAATTTTCCACATGGTTATACAATCAAATCAGATATCAATGTCTCAATACAATTAATAGCAATAAAAATACATTGCCCATGGAAATAGAAAAAATTAATTTCTTAATTGATCAAGCTAGTGCAAAAGAAAATAATTATTCTGATAAAGTGAAAGACACAAACGAATATATTTTTAAAATTTTAGAATCATGCCTAGACAAAAGGATTGTCCAAATTTATAAGATGAGATATTTTAATGGTCCAAAACTAATGGCTTGGAGTAAAATTGCTAGAAAATTAAAGGTAAGTACCCAGACGGCAATAAATTTACATAAAAAAGGCATGACTTTATTAAAAGTTAAAATTAATAGTAATTTTTACTTGGAAAGAGTATAATACCTTGGTATAATAAGAAAATAGGAGAAATAAGACAATGAAAAATAACGAAAATCAAACAAACGCAAATGAGTGGTCCAAAAGAGATATTGGAGCTTTATGGAAAAAAGAAGGTAAAAATCAAAAATATCTATCAGGATATGTAAAATTTGACGAACTCGGATCTGAAAAAGAGGTGAAAGTAGTAGTATTTGCTAATAAAAATAAAAATAATAATCAAAAAGCTCCAGATTATAGAATATATATATCAAAACCAAGCGAAAATGCAAATAAAAGTAATGCATCTTCAAATCAATCGTCTAGACAAAAGCCTATTTCTGTAGAGAAAAAGACTCAGGTTAGAGAAGAGGAAGAAGACTTACTATAAAAAAATGCATGCATTTCATTTACCACTAAACACAGTTAGCTTTGGTCAGATATCAACATCAGTAGTTAGATATTTATTTGATAAAAAGCAAGATATATACCTATTCCCAATAGGCAATATAGACTTGTCTTCAATAAATTTATTTGATAAAGAATTTGAGTCTTGGATTACAAAGGGCATAATGAATGCTATGGAAACTTTTAGCAGAAAAGAGCCAATTTTTAAATTATGGCATCTAAATGGAAGTCTCGAATCATTTAGCGATCGCCAGACCTTACTTTCATTTTACGAGCTAAATAATCCTACTCTTCCAGAAGTAAATATTATTAAAAACAACGAAAAAGTTTATTTTACTTCTCAGTATACTGTCGATATTTTTAAAAACTATGGAGCATCAAATGTGCATTATTTGCCTTTGTTTTTTGACAAGTATAACTTTTTTAGAAAAGATAAAAATTATTTCGGAGATGGGAGAATTACATTTAATCTAACTGGCAAATTAGAAAAAAGAAAACATCATTTAAAAATTATAAAGGCATGGGCTAAGAAATTTGGCAACAATAGTAAATATTTTTTACAATGCTCTCTTTTTAATCCATTTTTAAAACAAGAGGACCAAAATAGATTGTTAGCCTCTGCTCTAGATGGCAAAATGTATTTTAATATACAATTTCTTAATTGGATGCAATTAAATGATATATATAACGACTATTTAAATAGTGCGGATATAATTATTGGAATGAGCGGAGGAGAAGGATGGGGTTTGCCAGAATTTCATTCTACAGCGATAGGTAAGCATGCGGTAATATTGAATGCTCACGGATATAAATCCTGGGCGAACAAAGAAAATTCAGTTTTAGTAAACCCTAACAATAAAATGATTGACGCAGAAGACGGCGTTTTCTTTAGAAAGAATATGCCCTACAATCAAGGACAAATATTTGATTTTGACGAAGATGATTTTATTTCAGCCTGCGAGGAGTCAATCAAAAGAGTAGAAAAAAATAAAATTAATGAAGCAGGCCTAGATCTTCAAAAAGCTTTTACAATAGAAAAATTTATTGAAAATATATCTAAATAAAGAAATGATATGCCTATATATTTATACCAAAACCCTGAGACGGGAGAAATCAAAGAAATAATTCAAAGCGTCCATGAAGCTCATTTATATGTTGAGAATGGAATAAAATGGGAAAGGGTTTTTACGCCTCCGCAATTAAATACAGAAGGCACACTGAAGGCGGACTGCACTGAGAAGCAGTTCTCTGAATTTACTAAAAATAAAAAAGGCACAATAGGAGACCTTTGGGATAGAAGTAAAGAACTATCAGAAAAACGCAAGAAAATATATGGCAAAGATTCAGTGAAGGAAAAATACAAAAAAAATTGGTCAAAGAAGAGAAAAAATAGAAGATTTTTAGGATGAAAACTTATATAAATAATTTAAATTTATGTCAAATTAGATCTTCCCAAATTCATGGGTTGGGCGTATTTGCCTCAGAAAATATAAAAAGGGGAACAATTATAGATCAAACTAAACCTTTTATTATAAGCAAAAAAGCTTTTTATTTATTATTAATATTTTTATCTTTTTTAAAATTTTTTAAGATAAAAGATAGCACAGATATATTGAAGATATTATTTTATGGTCGCTCATCCGTATGTTTTACTCCATCTATGATGTCCTATTTAAATCATAGCTCTGATAATCCTAATATAGGATATTTAAACGAACCGGACTTCGGCTTTTCATTTTTTGCAATCTCGGATATAAAAAAAGACGAAGAATTACTTCTTAAATATATGATACCCAAGGAATTCAAAATGAAGATATTTTTTTCATATTTATTTTATTATCTTGGAGATGCAATAAGCAGAACGACCATGATATGGTTTGATGGCTTTGGATATGAAGTCTATAGCAAATTAATGCTATGGAGCTTAGAATTAGATACAAATAATGTTCTTTGGAAATCTCCTAGGAAAAGCAAAAGCAAAAGAAAAAAATGATTACCATTAAAGATATATCAAATTTAAAATTAACCAAAAAACAAAGAAAGAAACTCCTTGCGAAAGGAAAACTAAGAGACCCATTTGAGATCTGGGTTGATCATCACAACCATAAGCTAGAAATTATAAGGACTATCAGTAGCTTACTTGGCGCCACAGCATCGTCAATTGTATTACTTAAGGTATTTGGCGTATTATGAATTGGGTTAAAATATTAAATTTTATAGACGGGATTTTTATTGAAAAAAAGGATACAGTTCTACAATATGGAAAATTGTATAAATTGAAAGGAGAACCGCTTCCTTTTAGATATATTTATACAAATGGAGATAAAAGCAAAGGAATACACAGATTCAAACATCATCAATTAAAAGAGTATATATTCTATAATTTTAACGAAGTAGAAAGAGAAGCAAATCCAGAAGAATCTAGATTGTATAATATAATAAAGGATTACATAGATGAACTCGCTCGAAAAGAAAAAAACTCTTACCATAATTAACGGTTCTATTGGAGGCAAGAATGGAAATACCGCATCTCTTATTAAGAAAATAAGAAGAAAAATCAATAAAATTGATTTAAATATAAGAATAAAAATTGTTCATTTACATAAAGATTTCTATTGGCCGAAAGTTAGACATATCATCAAAGAAAGCGACGCCCTCATCTTTTGCACAGGAACATATTGGGATAGTTGGGGTTCAAATATGCAACAACTTTTCGAGAAGATGACGGAGATAGAGGGGAAGAAACATCTTCTTGGTAAGCCAGCGGGAGTGATTGTCACAATGCATTCTGTCGGAGGAAAAGAAGTTGCATCTAGAATGCAAGGAGTTCTTTGTTCGATGGGGTGTGTACTTCCCCCATTTTCTGCTTTTGCATATAGCTACGCAGACCATGTTGCCCATCAATCAAGATATATGGGTAAAAAACTATTAGATGACATTTGGCACATAGAAGATTTACAAGCATTTCTTTCTAATATTATTTCTTATGCAAAAGGGGAAAAAGATTGGAGAGTGTGGGATTATCTCGATACAGACGCATATAATCCTACTTCTGTATGGTTAAAATGATTTTGCCTAATAGCACAACGGTAGTGCGCCTCGCTGTTAACGAGGGTGTTCTAGGTTCGAATCCTAGTTAGGCAGATGGAACGATGGCTGAGTGGTTAAAAGCAGAAGTTTACTAAACTTCCGATGATTAGATGTCATCCGTAGGTTCGAATCCTACTCGTTCCAAGCATATGGCGTGTAATAATATATACATATATGAGCAATGAAAATGAGGCTCTGGCTATTTGTTCTGAATTTGCCGAAGAGTACGGAATAGACGTAGAAGACGGCGAAAGCGTCGTAGTATATATGAAAAGCGAGTATATTAATGAATTAAAAAATATGCTAGAAAGAAAGAATTATAAACTTCATTTCTTTAAAATTTATGGAGATGAAGCGCTAGTAAATTTTATACCATCAAAAAAATAAATATTAAAATTATTTGACTTTTTTATAGATGTACATATAATAGTTCATATGAATGAACAAGAACTTATTAAAAATTTTGAAAATTATCTCAAGCAAAGAGATCAATTAGTGACGCTAGTAAATCAAACTGATGGAATTTTAAATTTTTTAAAATCAGAAATTGAAAAATTAAAAACTCCGCAGTCTTCGGTCACAAAAGAAAACGAGTAATACTATGGCGATTAGACCTAAAACATACTTCGTTAAGATGACTGATAATACTGATGGCACATTTACCATCAGCGAGACAAAGGTTCTTGACAAGGTTAATCAACACGCTCGTCATTGGAGATCATTCGAT
>Ga0214923_10009040_pt1 | contig 10443 bp, 9 predicted proteins | sample LL1510_MetaG_FD_177993 | JGI IMG/M metagenome (GOLD analysis project Ga0214923, IMG submission 177993) | Freshwater microbial communities from Lake Lanier, Atlanta, Georgia, United States - LL-1510 | ecosystem: Environmental > Aquatic > Freshwater > Lake | place: USA: Georgia | collected 2015-10-15
CGCTTATGAATGAACTTATTTTCGGAAACTCAGAAAGCTTTCAAAAAGTAATGGCTAAAGTAGAACTTTACGCCCCCCACGCTTGGCCCGCTCTTATTTTGGGGGAAACCGGGGTGGGCAAAGAGCTCATCGCTAGAAAACTCCACGATCTCTCCCAAAGAAAAGCCATGCCCTTTATTCCAGTCAACTGTAGCGCCATCCCAGCTGGCCTATTTGAAAGTGAACTATTCGGCTATGAGAGGGGGGCCTTCTCTGGGGCCATGAATCCTTCTAAAGGACTTGCCAAGATGGCCCACGGAGGCACCCTCTTCTTAGATGAATTGGGCGAACTCGATATCAACTTACAAGCCAAGCTTTTAAGGCTCATCGATTCGGGAGAAGTTCGTTCGGTGGGCTCTCAAAAAGTAGAACATGTGAATGTTCGAGTAATTGCGGCGACCAATGTAGACCTCTCTGCAGCAGTGGCAGCGGGCCTCTTTCGACAAGATCTTCTTGAACGACTATCCGTCTTAAGAATCCATGTGCCACCTTTAAGAGATAGAAAAGAAGATATCCTTCTCATTGCCACTGAAATTTTAGAACGACTAGGTTCTCGATTTTCAGCAGAAGACTTGAAACTTCTTACACTTTTTGATTGGCCCGGCAATGTCCGACAATTACGAAACCTTCTCATCCGAGCAAGTGTGCTTGGCAAAATGAAAGTAGGAGAACCTCTTCTAAAACAACTCTTAAAAGAAGAAGCTCGGGAGAGCACAGTCGGCGCAGCGCCCAAAGAAAGAGAGGCTTTACTTCAAGGGCCGCTCGAGGCTATTGAGAGAGATGTCATTATTGACCGACTTAAGAAATTTCACGGCAACCGGAAAGAGGCGGCCAAGGATTTAGGAATTGCGAAATCGACCCTACATGAAAAACTGCGACGCTGGAAAGAAGACCCCTCTGTGGAAAAAACTTGGCCTATGGCTCGCTGGACTCACACTCTTAGTCTCTCCTAGTTTTGCTAATACCGACAGAATCAGTTGGATTGTTGAACAGATCGTTCTCCCCCCGCTTCCTCCTGTTGCGGAGAAAGCGGGGTTTCAAGCAATGGCTCAAGGGGTTAATTACTCTGATGCTTTTTCACTCCTTGGAGATGTGCTTTATGACTCTCGCTTAGTGGATGTCGGAGTGAAATATTCCGAACGACTTTTTCCCGCTTGGACCGAAGAGGGTCAATCTCTCAAACGTGAAAGCTTAGGACTTAGAAAAAGCTTTGCGGCTCAACTGGGGCGAAGTTTTTTAACTCAAGAAAACCATTATGGAAGATTAAGTGCAGAATTTATTCAATTTGATCCCTCCACTTTTCGACTTCTTCGTTTAGGATTTAATACTGGCATTTTTGACACTGTGGATGTCCCATGGATTTTAAGGATCAACTTCCATGTACTTTTGCCACTAAGACAACCGACGGCATCCTCTAGAAACCGACTTTCTGAAACCATTAAAGAAGGGGCAATGTACAATTCTTCTGTCGAAATAGGCCAGAAAGTGATCATAGGAACAAAAGCCGCGTTTCAATTAGGTGGGATGCTTCACTGGACCTACCGTACTCGAAGAATTCCTGAGGATATGGAACATGTAGGCCAAACTTACGAACATATGCTGTTTTCGTTGGGCCCTTGGGCCGAATTTGGCAACAAAACAAGTCATGTGAGGCTTGCGATCCCTTGGAGAATTTGGATCGATAAAGAAATATTTGAAAGACCTGCGACGACTTCAGGCTCCGAGGAAGTTTTAGTGAGATATCCTAATGTGATTTCTCTCCCCGATGTATCTCTGGTTTGGGCTCTTGCCCTTTAGGATAAGGAAAAACCTCTTTAGCTTCTTGGCGCTCAATAAACCGCTCGAAAGGTCTCTTGCCTACTTTGTCCATGTCTCGCCAAGAGTGTTTCACAAAAAGTTCCTTTGCATTTTGAGTAAACTTTTCATCGACTTCGTCTAAACGTGCGATGAGTTTGTCATTTTTTTGAAACAGCGTTTTGGCCTTCTCATAGGCTTTATAATCACCGTTCTCAAAAGGGGTCTCTTTCTGTGCGAGTTTACTCATCTCTCTTTCGAGATCATTCCATTTGCGATCAAACTCCACCATCTGCTCCAGAGTCATCTCTTCGGGGTTTTCTGCATAGAGATTAGGTTCGTCATAGTAAGGCTCGATAGCGATGGGATTTCTCTCCGCAGTTAAACTCTTAAAAGAGGAGTCCGAATCTGTTTTTCCAAAAGTGGACTTACCAGACGTCGCCCCAAAAGGAGTTCCACCTAAATCTCCGAGCTTTTGCACTTGCAAAGCTTTTTTCGAAAAATCCTCTGTGGCAATTTTAGCTGCAGGCAAAGCACTTGAACCAAAATTTGAATTTACCTTCTGCGACGAATCAACTCTTTCAATCTTTTTAGCTTTCTCTTCTTCGAGTTGCGCCAATTGTGCCGACACTTGTATGAGCTGAAAAAGAGCATCGTAAGTAGCTGAAGAGGTCGTGTCCATGATATCGACTTCAAAACCAGACGCAATACGTCCCAGCAAAACCACTCCAAGCACAACGGCTTGAGTCGCTCTTACAGAATTCATATAAAGAACTCGCATCACCACCACTTCCCATCGCGAAACACACTGCATACACTGATTAGATAGAACAGATGGAAAAGATGCAAATTAATCGCCAGATAGAACAAAGAAATCTTGAAGACTCAAGGTCTACAAAGATAAACCCTCGAGAAATGGGGATTTTAAAAAAAGAAAAAAGATACGGCGATGTTTTTAAAAAATTAAAAAACCTTGTCAAACTCTTAAACTAATCGACGAAGAGTTGCCACCATTTCAATAGCTGTATCGACCGCCTCTTTGCCTTTGTGGCCATGTTTTCCACCACACCTCTCAAGAGCTTGTTCTTCATTTTCGGTAGTAAGAACTCCAAAAACCACAGGGATATTTTGATGAATAGCTACTTGAGAACACCCAGAAGAAACCATGTTGCAAACATAGTCGTAGTGAGTGGTTTCACCGCGAATCACAGCCCCTAAACAGATAATAGCGCCATAAGAGTTTCGACGAAGTGCTAAACGCTGAGCGGCGATGGGAATCTCAACTGCACCTGGAACCCACACGACTGTGATATCGCTATTCGCGAAACCCTTCTCTTTAGCTCGCTCTATGGCCCCTTCAAGAAGTTTTGAAGTGACTTCTTCATTAAATCGGCTCACGACAAAAGCCAGTCTGCAATGAACATTGATACTTTGTGAGTTGATGATTTCCATAGTTAATTCAAATTTAAAAGATGACCTAATTTATCTCGTTTAGTAGTTAAGTAATTTAAATTTTGCTGGTTGGGAGCCATTTCAATAGGAACTCTCTCGACAATTTTCAATCCGAAACCATCAAGACCGTAAATTTTTCTAGGGTTATTGGTGAGAAGGCGCATTTCAGAGACGCCTAGATATTTTAATATTTGAGAACCAATTCCGTAATCTCGCTGGTCCTCTTTAAACCCAAGCTTGTGATTAGCTTCGACAGTATCGAGCCCCTGATCTTGAAGCTCATAAGCACGAATCTTATTCGCAAGACCTATTCCCCGTCCCTCTTGTCTCATGTAAAGAAGAACTCCGCCTTCCTTCGCAATCATAGCAAGGCTTGCTTGAAGCTGAGATCCGCAATCGCATCGCATTGAACCAAAAGCATCTCCAGTCAAGCACTCGGAATGAGCTCTTACAAGAGTGGGCTTTGAATGAGAAATATCCCCACGAACTAAAGCCACATGCTGAGCGCCATCTAACACACTTTCAAAAACCTTCATCGTGAAATCACCGTGAGGTGCTACGGGTAATTTCGACGAAGCAACTTCTCTAACTAAGCACTCTCTCCTCATTCGGTATTTAATAAGATCGGCAACGGAAACAATTTTCAAACCGTGCTCTTTTGCATAGGGAACTAAATCTTTGAGGCGTGACATACTGCCATCGTCATTCATGATCTCACAAATCACACCTGCGGGCTGTAAACCTGCTAACCGGGCCAAATCCACACTCCCTTCAGTCTGACCAGCTCGAACTAAAACACCACCTTCTTTCGCTCTTAAAGGAAAGATATGCCCCGGCATCACGACATCTTTAGGAGTGCTTTTCGGATCTGAAGCGACTTGAATGGTTCGGGCTCTATCAGTTGCTGAAATCCCTGTAGTGACTCCCGTTGCAGCTTCGATGGAAACGGTGAATGCGGTCCCATAGGGAGAGTGATTCTCTTTGACCATCATGGGAATATTTAATCGCTTCAGCTGCTCGTCGGTCATAGCAAGACAAATAAGACCTCTTCCATGCTTTGCCATGAAATTGATATGCTCCGGAGTGATTTTCTCTGCTGCCACAACAAGATCGCCTTCATTTTCTCGGTCTTCATCATCGACGAGAATAATCATTTTTCCGTCTTTGAGATCTTGAATAGCCTCCTCCATCGGGGAGAGCACTGAAAAGTTCTGTATTTCGCTCATAGCACTTTCCCTTCTAAAACTTTTTGGGGGCTCATAGACTTAAAAAGTTGTCTGACCTCATTGACCACCATTTTGGCCATCCAATCACACTCGATGTTCACTTCACTGCCTACAAAAAGATCTTTCAAATTGGTGCGCTCTAAAGTGTGGGGAATCAGCATCACAGTAAAACCATCCTTAGTGACTTCATTGATCGTCAAACTCACTCCGTTGACAGTAATACTTCCTTTGGGAGATAGAAATGAAAGCCTTTCGGATGAAATTCCGCTAATACCCATCTCTTTAAATTCTGCATGGGATACCCACTTCGAAACTTGGGCCGTTTGTTCGACATGACCACTAACCCAATGTCCACCAAATCGGTCCGAAGCTTTCATAGCCCGTTCCAAATTCACTTTGGTACCGTGCTGATAATTTCGGCAATGGGTGAGGTTTTCTGTCTCAGGAGAGATTTCCACTGCAAAAAGACCATCTTGCCGGGTTGTCACAGTTAAACAAACGCCATCAATGGCAATACTTTCTCCTAAAGTTATTTCTGAAAAATCGCTTTGGATGTGAAGGGTAAGGCCGCGAGAGGACCTATTTATTTCCTTAATGATTCCGGTATGATCAACGATTCCAGTAAACATACTTCTAAAGCTTTCCTGGACCTTACTTTGAGGACCTATTTTAGGCAAGTTTGCCCTGTTTTGGGCTTATACCATAGAGCCTCTAGATTTCATGCTAAAATAAATCTGCCCAATGACACCAGCCCAGCTCAAAATAGCCATGGTTAGCCCTACTCTAGGCACTGCTTTTGGCCTTGAACAGGTTCTGATGCTCTCGGTTCAGGGTTTAAGAGAACGCGGACATGAGGTCTTTTTAATTGGAGAATCGGCCAACGAATCCTTTCCCGAAGGAGAATCTAAAGAACTTATCTCGGGCCTTTTCTCGACCCCGACTCTTTTGGCTCCCCAGCAATTGGCTAGAACTATTCATTGTTTTGAAAAGTCCTTAGAAAGCTTCAGCCCCGATATTGTTCATTTTTTAGACCAGCCCCACGCTGAAATTATCAAAACTGCGACTTCAAAGTACCCTTGTGTTTTAACAGCTCATACAGTTTCCCCAACTTGTCCGGCTAGTCATCGGCTCGCAGGAGATCATGTTTGCCAAAAGAAAAGCGGATGGAAATGTCTTCTTGAAAACAGATCTACGGGATGCCTTGGGAGTTTTAAAACCGATCTCCATCGCTCTCACGCCATTTTAGATTTCAAACTTAAAAAAACAGCAACCCACAAAATGAAAGCAATCATTGCGATAAGCCAATATGTGGAGACTACACTTCTCGACAATGGCTTTTCGAAAAATCAAGTAAAGTTAATTTATAACCCTTTGCCTGAGTTTAAAGTTGAACATAAAGCATTTAGCCCCGCCCCTTTAATCCTCTCGGCGTGTCGCTTAGTTCCTCTGAAAGGAATTGAATATGCTATTCGAGCTCTGAAATTGATTGAACATCTCAGCTGGGAATATCGAATCGTTGGGGATGGGCCCTTAAAAACTGAGCTCCAAGATTTAGTGAAAGATCTCAATCTCAAATCACGGGTTATTTTTTTAGGAAAAAAAGAGCGCAAGGAGACTTTGGATTGGATGGCATCAGCTGAGATTTTTCTACAGCCCAATATTGGTCCCGAAGGGTTTGGCCTGTCTGTAGCTGAGGCACAAGCCTTAGGAACACCCACTATCGCTTTCGACACTCCGGCTCTTAACGAAATCATTGAAAACGGTAAGACAGGTTACTTGGTAACTTCCAAAGATACTTTAGCTCTAAGCCAAGCTATTCAGAAACTCCTTGTCGACACCGATCATCGTTCACGAATGAGCGAATTGGGTAAATCGCAAACCCCTCGCAAATTCTCAAAAAAGAAATTTATCGACGACACCCTGTCGCTCTACCAAGAAGTGGTGATGTCATGATAGCTTTAGTCATTTCAGTATCTGTAGCAGTGCTTGTAGTAGCTCAAATCGTACAGCCCCATCCCCAAGACGTTCACACTTTCTATATTTGGTTTCAATTGGCTTTTGATCGAGGAATTTTTCATATTTATGATTGGACAGCTCAAGAGGTGTTGCTGAGGTTTCAAGAGTTTTCACCCAATTATCCTCCTTTTATTTTTTCGCTCTACCCACTTGCAGCTCTTCTAAACCATTTTCATATGTGGCCCTCTTGGCCGTCGGTCGGAGCTAATCTCTTTTTCAGAATTCCGCTTCTTCTTGGCCAACTTTTTATCTGTTTTAGTGTTTACAGAAAACTCAAAATGAAAAACCCTGACATCTCTCCCCTTTGGTCGGGAGTACTTCTCTTTTTAAACCCAGCTTTCATAGTGGCGGGCCCCATTTGGGGTCAATTAAATTTTCTTCTCTGGGGAACTCTGGCCCTTTCAGGTTTGGAATGGGAAAACGACAACCCGACAAAATCGGCTCTGTGGGCCGCTTTGGGAGCTATCATCAAGCCTCAATTTATTATGTTCGTGCCACTTCTTGGTTTTTTGCTAGTGAAAAAGCGAAGTCTTGCGTTTACTTATAAGTGGCTCACTGCCTTTTTATTGGGGGTCCTAATCCTGTGTTCACCTTTTCTGCTAACATCGGGGCTTGATTGCTTAGCTAAGGGCTATATTCGATTAACCGGTGGTCAATATGCCGTTGCAGATATCGGCTATAATTTCTGGTGGACACTTTTTAGCGGTCTTTCTCTGAGCAATTTAGGCTCCTACTTTTTGGGAGTTCCCTACTCAATGATTGCAACTCTTTTAGGAAACGGTCTTGTTGCAGCTTTGGGTTTTTTCTTTTGCTTTCGAAATTATCCTATCCATTGGATCAATTTAGCTTCCTACACACTTTTAACTCTCTTCTGCTTTTTACCCGGCATGAATCCTCAGTGCCTTGTTTTCGGATTAGGTTTTTTCACAATTCTTGCTTTAAAAAATGCAAGCTATCGCCCTTTAGCCATTTTACTTTCCCTAATTCAATGCTTGAATTTGGCGTTTAATGCTTTCTGGACACCCAACACTCGTTTTTATTTAGCTCTGTCACCTTGGGTAGGAAAATCAGTCGGAGTCGCCTGTTTTCTCGGGATTCTTTGGGCCGTTTTAAAAATAGTGAAAACTTCTATTTCTTTCCAGCTTCCACAAATTGAAAAGAATCAAAGATAGTTTTGATGTCGTTTTTATAACTATCAAACTTTTCGGTACGAGCGGTCGCAGTCAAAATATAGGCCTTGCCTTCATGCACAAATGCAACCTGTTTGAATTTCAAACCAAAGTCTCTTTGGTTGGCTGTTACTTCAAAAGCATTCTCCTTCACATTCGGAAGCTGAATCGGCTCATTAGATAGAATCATGCAACGCTGATTCTTCAAAAAATCTACGACGTGCTTTTGGTACTGCACTATCACCGGAACTTTCGGATCGTTAAATTTCTCTAAAGAGTCTGTCACAACGTGAAAACGAGCATGGTATTTTTCATCGGCCTGTTTTCGCTGAATCACAACTAAAGTCTGTTGAGCCATACTTTTATCAACTTGCTGTGCGGCTTCTTTCTCAACTCGAGGTGGAAGAACTTCCCATTCGGCATCTGGGTAGTTAAATTTGATGTGCGGTTCCTTTGATTTTGCGATGGACTCAAAAGTAGCCCCAAAAATCGCCTGACTAGCCACTAATAACAAAAAAAGAAGTTTCATGATCGTCTCCCAATCGTCGCCGGAGATTAAGGAGTAACGAGTTTTTTTTCAAGTTCTTTCTTCGAGGTAGATCGAGTACTGGGCTGCAAAGAGGAATATTCGAGATAGGAAATAGACCCAAACCACAGCCAGTAAAAAAGTAAAGAAAGGGCCATACATGCCTTCATTGGCTGTTTTAAAGTAAAGTGCATAGCCCTGATAGCAGCTTCGACCTAGGATAAAAAAGCAAATAAACAAAAGACTACCCTTTAAAGCATTTAACCATTTCACTTTTTGAGTGGGCATCACTTTATAAATAACTGTCACACTTCCTATGACACTGAATAAGGCAATCAGCGCAGTCAGCGAATTGAGAAGCAGCGGATTGATATGATCTAAATACTCTGGAAATAGGATGGCTAATATTTCAGCATCGGTCGTTGAAACGAGTACGAAAGCAGTACTCCCCAGAACTACGATCAGAAAGCAAAAAAGAGCCATCCAAGTGGCCCAAAATCGATTTCGCTCCGAACCAAAAGTTGAGATCTTCGCAAAAGCAAATTGCAAAGAGTCAAAAAGTTCGTAAGACGACCACACCAAAACTAAAAGTGTAAAAAAATCACCTGCTGTATTTTGTTTGAGAACGACGACTAGGCCCTGAGTCACCGTAGTGTCTAAAGAGGGAATCAATCGATGTAAGAAATGGCCCAACTCCTCAGGAGACTGCCCCAAAGAACTCGTTTGGGTAATAAAAAAATGGCTCGCAATAAAGCTTAAGATAAGAAGAGGCAACAGTGAGAAAAGAGAAAAAAAAGCCACACTGCCAGCGATGATCGCAATATTGTTCTCTGAAGCAAGTTTCTGAGTCCCTTTAAGATCTCTAAAAAACGCTTTAAATTGGTTGCGTAAGAGCTCCATATCAATAGTCTTTTTTACTTATCGGCAATAACAGCCTATTGTCTTAGCCGCTGTTCCATGACAGGATCTGGCCATGGCTAAGATACTTTTTACGACGATTGGGAGTCTTGGAGATCTACATCCCCCCATGGGCCTTGCCAAAGAAATGCAGCGCCGCGGGCACACAGTTACTTTAGCAGTGAGCGAGTACTATCGAGATTACATTGAGTCGGCCGGACTTCAATTTAAAGCTGTTAGACCCAACATTGAGCCTCACAACAAACTCATTTTAAGGGCCGTTTTAGAACCTATTCATGGAAGTCGAATTCTTCATGAAGATTACATTTTCCCATCTATGGCTCAGTACTATGACGACCTTTATACCCTCGTTAAAGAGAGTGACCTTTTCGTCTCAAGCCTTCTAGGATACGCAGCCCCTCTGCTCGCTAAAACCACGGGGACTCCTTGGGTTAATGCCCTACTTTCTCCCATGGCTTTGTGGTCCGCTTATGAACCGCCTATTTTGCCACCTATCCGCTGGTTTCGATTCCTCTGGGGAAAGACCCCGAAACTGAATCGGTTTATTCTAAATAGTATTTTTCGCTCTTTTGATTCGATGGGAGAAAGTATGCAACTTCTCCGTGACAAAGTAGGACTCCCTAGAGTCAATCTTTACACTGAAGGGCAACAATCTCACCCTCTCCTATTGTGTCTTTGGTCTTCACTATTTGGGGCTCGGCAACCTGATTGGCCTAGTTCTGCACTTGCGACTGGGTTTGTATTTTATGATCCCAAAGCCCACTTGCCATTAAGTCAGGAGATTGAACATTTTTTGAGCCAAGGAGAACCTCCCTTAGTTTTTACTTTGGGATCGACCATGGTTGAGGACGCGCTAGCTCACATCGAACTCTTCGCTGAAGCTGCTAAAAAAAGCCATCAACGAGCTATTATTACAGTGGGAAAAAGTCACATTCAGAAATTTCATCCCAAAAACACTTCAAAAATACTATTTATCGACTACGCCCCTTACGAAAAACTCTTCCCACGGGCTTCGCTTATTATCCATCAGGGAGGTGTTGGAACTTCGGCCCAAGCCTTAAAAAGTGGACGCCCTATGATTGTGACCCCAACGGTCATGGACCAAATTGACAATGCTTTTCGAATAAAACAAATGGGAGCTGGGACATTTATTCTTCATCATCAATTGAACGTAGAACGCCTCGTTGAAGAGATTAAAAAACTTCAAAAACGAACTTCTACAATAGAAAACTGTAAGTTCATTAAATCGGAAATAGATCGTGAAAACGGCGTTGACAGAGCTGCCGATGCGCTAGAGCAATTG
>Ga0214923_10009041_pt1 | contig 10443 bp, 9 predicted proteins | sample LL1510_MetaG_FD_177993 | JGI IMG/M metagenome (GOLD analysis project Ga0214923, IMG submission 177993) | Freshwater microbial communities from Lake Lanier, Atlanta, Georgia, United States - LL-1510 | ecosystem: Environmental > Aquatic > Freshwater > Lake | place: USA: Georgia | collected 2015-10-15
GAAGATGAATTGATCAGCATTGGTGAAAATGATCATGTGCAAGTAAGTCCGAAGCTGATTGCGAAAAAGGCGTTACTGCTGCAAGCCTCGTCAATAATTCTGATGCATAATCATCCAACTGGAGATCTGCGGGCGTCTTTGGCGGATATTAAAACTACTAACGAAATTATTGCGGCGCTAAAAAATCTCGAAATAAAAATCCTCGATCATTTTATTATAGGGGAGGCGGGGTATTTTAGTTTTAAGGAGAATGGGCTGATTTAAATTTACTCAGTTATCAAGACACCGTCATTGCGAGCGTAGCGTGGCAAACCAGAGGAGTGTTCGGTTTTTCTGGTTTGCCACACTTCGCTAGCAATGACGGAGTGTGGTCATTCGGTGGGGTTAGATTAAAACGAATCCTCATCACCAACCACCTTCGCTGGTTTTTCATCTTCTGTCATCGCATCTTTCAGCGAATCAATACGCTGAACCATATGATATTTTCCATTATTCTGTTCTTCAAAAATCTCGAAATATTCATTAAATCGATCTTCAACTTTGAAAATAATTTTTGGATTTTTGTCTTTCGCATCCACTTCATATAAATCCCACAAAGCATATTGTTTATGGCCGTTTTCGTAGGCCAGATCGATCTTCATCTCGCTGTCAAAAATAACTTCAACCACACTTAAATCCCAAGCTTCACCATGCTTTTGGGCAATTGCGGTGAGGGAAGTTATATTGGCAAATTTTGGTCCCAACTCGGCGTCTTTGCTGTCGCGCAATAAATATAAATTAAGGACAACGGTCTGTGGTTTCTTCTTCACTTTCCAAAAATAAACCGTGGAAAGGTTGTCAATGGTGTTTTGATCGACTTGGCGATTGCGTAAGAATTTTTCGATTTTTTGAATTAAGACCGGAAATTTTTTAAAATCATCTTTCCACGAAACTGGATAATTACGTGAATCGGCTGAAATTAAACGTAGAGTTTCATTCTTCGGATCATAGCTGCGCTGCCATTTGGTGACATAATTGCGATCGACAATTTTATTATCGGCAAAAAATTTCATCCGATTATCGATGATGATGCCGATATTTTTTTTGTCAGAATCATTGAGATAATTTTCGCGTAGGAATTTTTTGAGATCGTCTTCTTTGATCGAAGTTGTTTTTGCGGCTAATTTTTTCAGAAGCTTATCTTCTTTCAACTTGTCGCTAGCAAATTGCAGCGCGTCAGCATTGGATTTGACGGCGATCGTCACCAAACTTTTATCATCCTTAATTTTTGCAGGCGCATATTCCAATAACATCCCATTATCCTTAAAAGCGCTTTGAGCAAATTCAGGAATTTCGCGCAAACGTTCGGAAGCAAATATATAATTTTTGGCATCGATTTTAATCATTTCGCGGATGAAGATTTTATTATCGAGCAACTTTGGATCGGCATATTGTAAAGCATCGCGATTCAAGTAAGTCGCTTGCTCCATGAAGTCTTTGTCTGAGCGCAAAGAACCAGAGGCAAATTTCAAAACCTCAGGATTAATTTCGAGCATGCGATGCACAAAACTTTCATCTTCTTTCAACATATCTGCAGCATATTGGAACTCTGATGGATCAATAATCGCGGCGCGCATCATCAAGCTGCGATTAAGTTTTAAACAAGCGGGAAGAGCTTTAATAACGTCATTTTTTCTTTTTTTTACTTCCACTAAAACTTCTTTAATTCCATCTTCGTCAATATCGCAATCAACTCGCGAAAAGTCGTAAACTGGCTCTGGCTCCAAAGTTGTTGAACTTTGCGGCATCATCATTTGTGGTGGTGAAATTTGTGGTGGCGAATTTGGCATCTCCATCATCGGCGGCATAATTGGCGCAACATTAGCGTAAGGATTTGGATAAGTTGCGACGTTTGGATTGTTAGGCGCTGTAGTATTTTGATTGGCGGGAGTTGAAGTGTTTGGAGCTGCTGGATCAGTTACTGGTGGTGGAGGCAAAGTTCCTAAATTAGCAGATGGATCTTGCATATTCGGAGAAGCTGGACGTTGCATCGATCCGGCGAAAGTGTCGGAATTGATCATCTTAAACAATTCTTCATCTTGTGTAGTAGGAGCGGGAGGAGAATTGCCAGAGCAGCTTGCAAGCAAAGAGAAAAATATGCAGAGAAAAATATAAGTGATTTTCGTCTTGCTGATATTTTTCAATTTTATCCCTTCATTGTTGAGGCATCGCCGGTTTCAATCGAGCGACGATTTTGGAAATAGATAACAAGAATAGCTAGACCAATCGCGGCTTCAGCGCCGGCAACAGTTAAAACGAAAATGGCATAAACTTGTCCGACCAAATTTCCCAAAGCCGCGGAAAAAGTTACGAAATTTATGTTAACGGCAAGAAGCATCAACTCGATCGACATTAAAAGAGAGATGATGTTTTTGCGATTAATAAAAATTCCGCTCAGACCGATACAAAATAAAATAGCGGCTAAAATGACAAAATTTTCTGTCGGGATGTTGTTTACTTGATTCATAAATTGATGCCTTCTTTGGATTTTACTTTAACGATTTCAAGCGAATTAGCTTTGGTTCTGAAGACCTGATCGCTGATTTTTTGTTTTCTGATGAAACGAGTTTCATCTTTTAAGGTCAGAACAATCGCGCCGATCATGGCTACGAAAAGAACGGCACCGCTAAGTTCGAAAGGTAAGATGAAATTGGTGTAAAGCACATCGCCAATGGCGTTAATATTGTGTTGGTCTTTCGGAATCGCATAAAGTGATTCAGTGTTATAAGACTTGATCGAAGAAGCTTTAATCGCCAAAAGAATTTCGGTGAATAAAACTACTGAAACTAAGATTAGCGAAGGAATGTGACGACGAACTTCGTGCTTAACTTTTTTAGTATCGATATCGAGCATCATCACCACGAACAAGAAAAGAACCGCGATGGCGCCCACATAGACAACGACTAGAAGCATTGCCAAAAATTCGGCGTTAAGCAAAATAAATAATGCTGCGGCGTTTAAAAATGCCAAAATCAAAAACATGATACAATGCACCATGTTTCTAGCGCTTACAACCATCAAGGCTGAAGCTAGTAAGATGAAAGAAAAAATGTAGAAAAGATCGAGTGTGAAATTCATAAATTAACGATGTTTGGCGTCGGCTTCAATATTTTGGCGAAGGGCGTATTCATAACGATCGCCATTGGCTAGAAGCTTTTCTTTGTTATAATAAAGTTCTTCACGAGTTTCAGTAGAGAACTCAAAATTGTGAGATTCAACAATCGCATCAACTGGGCAGGCTTCTTGGCACAATCCGCAATAGATACATTTTAACATATCGATATCATATTTGGTGGTGCGGCGACTGCCGTCAGCTCTTTCTTCAGCTTCAATAGTGATGGCTTGTGCTGGGCAAATTGCTTCGCAAAGTTTACAAGCGATACATCTTTCTTCACCGTTAGCGTAACGGCGCAAAGCATGTTCGCCACGAAATCTTGGGCTGACTGGGCCTTTTTCGTAAGGGTAATTAATTGTGACTTTTTTCTTGAAGAAATAACGCATGGTCATGATGTGACCGATAACGATTTCTCTAAGTATGAATGAGTAAACTGTTTTAAAAAATTTCATGTCGATTTTGACTATTTAAAAACGATAAAAGCTGCGGTTCCTACAACCCAAACTAGTGAAAGAGGTAAGAAAACTTTCCAACCTAATCTCATTAATTGATCGTAACGATAGCGCGGCAAAGTGGCGCGCACCCAGATGAAACAGAAAAGTAGAATGAAGATTTTAAGTATTAACCAGATTGGTCCCGGTATAAAATTTAAACATTCGAAAGGTGACATCCAGCCGCCAAGAAAAAGGATCGAAGCGAAGGCGCAAATCAATATCATATTGGCATATTCACCAAGGAAAAACATCGAAAAAGGCATTGAGCTATATTCAACGTTATAGCCGGCGACAAGCTCAGATTCAGCTTCGGGAAGGTCGAAAGGTAGACGATTGGTTTCGGCTAAAGCTGAGATGAAGAACAAAATAAACATTGGGAAATGGGCAAGAACGAACCAGTGATTTTTTTGTGCTAAAACGATTTCGCTTAAATTTAGTGAGCCAGCAGAAAGCACGACGGAGATAATGATTAAGCCAATCGAAACTTCGTAAGAAACCATTTGTGCCGAAGAGCGAATCGCACCAAGAAAGGCATATTTTGAATTACTAGCCCAACCAGAAATGATGATGCCGTAAACGCCAAGTGAAGAAGTGGCGAGTAAATAAGTAACGCCAACATTCATATTTGAAATTGCAAAATGCTCGCTGAAAGGCACAACAGCCCAGCCAATTAAGGCCAAAACGAAAGTGATGATTGGAGCAAGAATGAATAAAACTTTATTAGCGTGAGAAGGAAGAATCACTTCTTTGAACATCAATTTCACACCGTCAGCAAGAGGCTGTAGCAAACCAAAAGGGCCAACTACGTTTGGGCCTTTACGAAGTTGCATCGCGGCTATAACTTTTCTTTCCATTAAAGTAAGATAAGCAACCGCGCCAATCAAAGGCGCAACCACTAAGAGAATACAACCAATTGTCGGCAAAATTACATTTGTAAGCAGGTCGAAAAGCTGCTGAAAAATCTGATCCATTTGGAAAATTTTAAGGAATTTTGAAAAAGAGAATTGAAGTCACGCAATTTATTTAGCGAATCATCAATGTCAATTTTAAGAAAATAAAAGCGATAATTCCGGCTAAAATACCGCTGAGTAAATCGTCGAACATAACGCCAAAGCCGTTTTTGAAATTACGATCAGCGTAACCAATGAAAGATGGTTTCTTAATATCGAAAAAACGAAAGAGGGCGAAACATATAAATAAGTGAGTCGCGATAAGAAATGAATTAGCGAAATAATTTGCGGCTAAAAAATGGAAAGTGAATTGCAGCGCAATAATTTGTCCGACAGTTTCGTCGAGTACTATAGTTTGATGATCAATTTGGTTAAATTGTTTGGCGTAGATTGGTGAAGCGAGGCAGCCGTAAATGAAAGCGGTGATGAGGAAAATTCCCCAGAAAATATTTTGCGCTAAAAGAGAAATTCCGTGATTGAAAAATATTGCAGTAAGACCAAGCCAGAAAAGAAGCGAGGCTAGAGATCCAAATGTTCCCGGTGCTTTTTTAGCTTTTCCGAAATAGAAAAATGTAAGAAGAAATTCGTGAAGTTTGAGCATATTTCAAAAAGTAATTACCTCCTTTGAAAAAGGAGGTGTCGCGCCGCATGGCGTGACGGAGGATTTACGTGAGTTACGGGTAGTTTTTGTTTTTTTAGATTACCCGTAACTCAAGTAAATCCTCCGGCGCTACGCGCCACCTCCTTTTTCAAAGGAGGTTAAAATTTCTAAGTAAGTCTCTTTCAACTGTTCAATCTCAGAAACTTCCGAAAATTCATCAATTTTATGCGCAGTTTGATTTACCAAACCGATTTCAACAACTTCAGCGTAATCCTTGATAAACCTAGCGTCAGAAGTTCCACCTGTCGTGCTCATCACCGGTTTTTTGCCGCAGATTTTTTCACTCGCTGCAATCACAATTTCGGCTAAAATTTTTGGCTGACTTAAAAAACTCTCGCCGGAAGTGCGATAGCTCAATTCATATTTGGCGCCAAATCCGACAGTTTTTTTGCAAGCATATTCCACCAAATCGATGATTGATTGCGAAGTGTGAAGATCGTTGAAACGCACGTTAAATGCGGCTTCGGCTTCATTTGGAATTACATTTCCACCAAGATTTTGCGACACAATGGAAGTGATTTCTAAATTGCTCGGATCAAAGAATTTCGTGCCTTCGTCAAGTTTGTGATCTTTGAGAATTTTCAAAAGCGAGATCAAAATTGTGATCGGATTCAGCGCAATATCGGGATAAGCAACGTGACCTTGTTTGCCGGTGATTTTAACCTTGAAGCCAATCGAACCGCGGCGTCCAATCTTGATCATCTCGCCAAATTTTTCCGGATTGGTTGGTTCGCCAACTAAACAATGTGAGATCTTTTTGTTAGTCTCGCTCATCCATTCTAAAACTTTTTTGGTGCCGTTCACGCCGTCAGCTTCTTCGTCGTTGGTGATTAAAAATCCGATGCCGAAATCGTGATTTTTTTGCTCACTTAAAAATTCTTCTACAGCCACAACAAAACACGCAATCGCACATTTCATATCAGCAGCACCGCGACCAAAAAGTTTGCCGTCAATTATTTTTGCTGCAAACGGATCGTGCGTCCAAGACGCTTTATTTCCTTCATTAACTACGTCGGTGTGACCGGCAAAATACAAAACTTTATCAGAATTTTTTGGATTAAAAACTGCGTGTAAATTATTTACTTTGTAAGAGTTCGAACCTTCATATTCCAAATAATCGCAAGTGAAACCAAGATTTTTTAAATAATTACCAAGAAATTCAATCACTTCAAAATTCACGCCGCTGTATGACGGAATCTGGATTAATTTTTGTGAAAGTGTAACGGAGTTGAGTTTCATCGTTGAATTTTTTTGTTTTGGAATAAGAATGAAAAAAGTTTTTAGGTTCTCTCTTCTTACAATCAATAATCAGTGTAACATGGACCCCGTCATGCGACGGGGTGACAAGATTGAGGATATTCTACTAATTGTCACCCCGTCGCATGACGGGGTCCATAACGCACATTCAAATAAAATTACAAACAATGTTAGACATAAAATGGATCCGCGAAAATCCAGCAGATTTTGACGCGGCGATGCAAAAGCGTGGCGCGGAATTTAAGGCGTCAGAGATTTTAAAATTCGATGAAGAAAAAAGAAAAAAAACTTTTTTGATTCAGGAATTGCAAGCAGATAGAAACAGAATAGCGAGAGAAATTTCTGCTGAAAAAAATAGAAGACCAGAAGGAAGGGAATGTCTTACTCAAAGAGAAGATAAAATTTTGAGATTGATGAGTGAGTCAAAAAAAGTGAATCAAGAATTGGCTGCAGCGGAAAATGATTTTTCAATTGATGAAAAGTTAAACGAGATTTTGAGCACAATTCCCAATGCTCCAGCTCTTTCAGTTCCACAAGGTGCTGACGAAAATGACAATGTTGAAATCGAAAAATTTGGTGAACCGCGTCAATTTTCTTTCACACCAAAAGCTCACGACGATCTTGGCGAAGCCTTGAAAATGTTGGATTTTGAGCAATCGGCTTTGATGTCTGGCGCCAGATTTTCAACTTTGTCAGGAAGCTTGGCGCGTTTAGAGCGTGCGCTTTCCAATTTTATGATTGATGTAGCTTTAGAAAATAATTACACCGAAGTTTCTCCACCAAACCTTGTTAAATCTAATGCGATGTATGCTTCAGGACAATTGCCGAAATTTTCGGAAGAAGCTTTTGTCACAACTGACGGCTATTGGTTAATTCCAACTTCGGAAGTTTCTTTGGTAAATTTAGTTGCCAAAAAAACTTTGTTTGAAAGCGATTTACCAATTCGCTTCACCGCTTACACGCCGTGCTTCCGTCGCGAAGCTGGATCGGCTGGAAAAGATACCAAAGGATTAATTCGTCAGCATCAATTTAAGAAAGTGGAATTGGTTTCAATCACAACGCCAGAGCAATCTGAAGCTGAACACGAAAGAATGACCAATGTTTCTTGCGAGATCTTACGTCGTTTAAATCTGCCTTTCCGCAAGATTTTACTATGCTCGGGCGACATGGGATTTTGTGCGCAAAAAACTTACGATTTGGAAGTTTGGTTGCCGAGCCAAAATAAATACCGCGAGATTTCCAGCTGTTCAAATTGTGGCGATTTTCAAGCTCGTCGTGGCGCCATCAAATATAAAAATAAAGACGGCAAAACTAATTTTACTCACACATTAAACGGATCGGCTTTGGCTGTGGGTCGCACGCTTTTGGCAATTTTAGAAAATTATCAAAATGAAGATGGTTCAATTAATGTGCCGGAAGTTTTGATGGGTTACATGGGTGGAATTAAAATCATCAAATAATGAGTAAAAACCCTTCTAAAAAAGATGAAGGTAAAAAACTAGATGTGGCCGAAGCTAAAACCCCAGATGTTTCGCAAGCTGAGGAATATTCGACTCCTTATGAATATGAAGATGTTTTTGGAGTGTTGCGAGATAGCAGAAATGCTGGCGCGAGAATTTAGTAGTGCAGATAAAAGCAAAAGAAATGTCAGCGGCAAAGTCAAATCAAGGGTGATTGAGGTTATAGATGATTCTCGAATTACGACTACAGAAGCGCTAAAAAACAGTGGTTTTGATGAGAATTTTTCGACGCGAAATAGTCTTTCAGGAGTTTGGGAAAGACATGATCAAGGATTCGGTTTACGAGATGAGCCAGTTAATTTTGCCAGATTATTTCAGCAATCCAGATTGCCGACAAATAGGCTATATTCACTTTAGAAAAGAGAAGGGCGTAATTGAAACTACAGGACATTCGGGCGGATTTTTTCAACCTCCAGAATATTCTCCGAGTTCAGAAAAATTAAGATCAGATTCAATAACGAAAGTACAATCTTTATCTGGAAATAAAGGATCAAGACATAGTGGAAGCACCGGTGAAGCTGGTTTTGATGGACAAAGAGATGGTGTGATAAATAACGTAATTAATGAAGCACTTCGCTCATCAGATCTTAGATTTAGAAGATTTGTGGCGGCCAGAGCTCATATTGAAGCGCTAAAATTTGTCGTAAATAATACGGTGAGTTATCGTGATAATAACGAAAGCAATCGTGGTAAATTTAAAGGTTTAACAACAGATGGTCTGAATCTTGCCGATCCGATTTCGCGGGAATATGCGCTGAAACATTATCAAGCGGTGCGCGATGCGATGAAGTTGGTGATTGTGGAATTGGAAAGTCGGTTAAGTGGTGAAAATATTCCTAATTCTGAATCAAGAGCATCAAAGCTTGAGCGTATTAAACGCAGACTGAGTGTTACGGTTCTTGATCCAAAATATCACTTTGCGAATTACGCAAGATCACTTTCACCGCTCCGCTATGCAAGTCCTTATTCGCGTGCTAATATTGATATTACTCTCGATAAGTTGGGCGATATTACGACTCTTGAAGATGTGACTTCGATTTATTCAACTCCAATTCCAACCATTAAGTTAAGTGAAAGATTAGCGAGCTCTGAAGAGCGTCGCCCTAAAACTGAGCCCAGAAAAAAGAAAGCGGATTTATCACAAAATTTTGCTGCAACTTTTCCGCTTAAGGCAGAAAAAAGATCTGAAGTTTTGCAGTCAGAACCATTAAAAAAGGAAGCTGCTTTTACATTTTCTGATCTTCACGATGTAATGAACCCTCAAGATGTTGAAGAGTCTACAATCAGAATGGGCAAGCTTTCTCTGCAAGATATAAATGCTACGCAAGTTAGTAGAGTAAAAAATTACGCCAGTTTTTACGCTGATGACGAGATTGATTTAATGATGAATGCGCAACTGCCAAGAAGTGTTGCCTATATTACTCCAGCAATAAGTGCGGTACCTCAAGAATTTAATCAGGCATTAGTAAATTTTATTCAAAATCCTTTGCAAAATCAGGCGGTGATTGTGGTTGCGGAGCAAAATCATTTCACGGGAATTCATGTTGCAAGAAATAGTCAGGGTGAAGTTACGATTGGATATTTTGATCCGATGGTAGATAGAGATTGGCGAAGACCAATGCATGATTTGCCGCCTTATATAATTGCATCTTTGAATGAGAAGTTTTCTGGTGTAATGATCACAGCAGCTGATACGGTTATTCAAACTTCAAGCTCGGAAATCGTAGATAATAATCATTGCGGCGCTTTTGTGACGCATTTTATGACTGAAATAGCGCGAGGAAATTTAAGAATAAATGCTGATTTGGACGGAAGAATTCAGGAAAGAATCGATGGAATATGGCGCGACATTCCTGATCTAAATAGAGCGGAATCAAATCAACTTGGTGAAATAATCAGAGACTATCACGCCAGATCTTTGGCATCTGCTGAAATGAGATATGAAGAAAATCCGGTTAAAATTTCGCAGATTTTGGATAATAACTTGCAGGCGAGAAATAATTTGGAAGAATGGATTTCGGGAATTTTACAAACTCCGCCGCGCAGATTTGATGCCAAATATTACAATATTTTATCAAGACAGCTTGAAGAAAGCGCAATAGAACTAACGCCAGAAAAGAAAGAAGAGCTTTCTAGGGCAGTTGTTATGGGAATAAGAATAAAGGGTGATGGCGATTTGTTACGTGATTCTGCCAAATTTTTTACGCGGCTTTCCAAACTTGATTTGCTTGATTACAACTATTCTGAAAAAGAATGTTCGCTGCTTTGTCGGGCAATTTATTACGCTTATCATGATGGTGCTCCTTACCGTGATTTAGCTAATTCTATCAGCAAAAGATGCAATCAAGCTGCCTTTGATTTTGTTGGACAAAATAATGAAACAGCTTTGATCCTTGCAGAATAGTTG
>Ga0214923_10009042_pt1 | contig 10441 bp, 7 predicted proteins | sample LL1510_MetaG_FD_177993 | JGI IMG/M metagenome (GOLD analysis project Ga0214923, IMG submission 177993) | Freshwater microbial communities from Lake Lanier, Atlanta, Georgia, United States - LL-1510 | ecosystem: Environmental > Aquatic > Freshwater > Lake | place: USA: Georgia | collected 2015-10-15
CTGCTTGGAGTTCTGGCGCTATTTTCTGTGTTCACCACATCACATAAAATATCCAACGACACTCCGCCATCGTGACACATACAAATCACGTAAGTTTTTTTATCTAAACTTTCGATCATGTCGCGGCTGATGATTCGAAATCCACCATTAGATGCTTTCTTGCGCGAGAATTTAAAAAGACGATTTAGAATTTTTAAATATCGGTTAATCTTAGCGTTCTTATGCTTGGGAATCGTGCCATTCATCACATCTTCATCTGCAACGTCGATCAAATATTCAAAAAGCATCTCAGCAATTTCAACAGACTCTTCTTCGATCTTTTTAAAAACTTCAGCAATCATTTTTAAATTATCCGCAACTGAAGGGCTGCGAATCGATGCTGAAGGAATTTCGTCCTGATTTTTGACTGCCATATTTTAGATAAATTTTTGTAATAATTCTGACATTTCCACAAAAATTGGATTTTGAGAATCCAATCTCAACCTAACAAAATTAAGTACTCGTGGCACTAAATTTAAGTAGTGATGTTTTCCATCACGCATTGAAAGTCGTGAAAAAATTCCAACGATTTTGATATTTCTTTGCAAAGATAAAATCGCATAATCGCGCAAGAATGATTTTTTATTGCAGCCCGATTTTTCTAAATAATATTGCAAAAGTTGCTGACGATTTTCGTCATTCAAATCTCTTCTAGCATCTTCTAAAAGCGAAACCAAATCGTAAGCTTTTGATCCAATCACACCATCTTGAAAATCAAGCAGCCCAACGTTTTTGAATGTTTGGCGCTGTGGCAATGTCATCAAATTATCGGCGTGATAATCACGTAAAACTACCACCTGATTTTCTTTGTCTAAAAGATCGAAAAGTTCAAACCATAAATGTTTGAAACGCGAAATTTCTGCCAAAGAAATTTCTTTTTTTTGCGATGGCAAATACCAATCAATCAACAACATCACTTCACGGAAAAGCAGTGCGTTATTGTAAAGCGGCAAATCCTTTGGAGCTTTGATTTTATGGAGTTCAACCAATGAATCACAAGCGTTTTTATATAAATCTAATTCTCGATTTTTTAGATTTTCTTGTTCTCTCGCTAATACTTTTGAGTAAGTATCGTCACCAAAATCTTCGAGCAAAATAAATCCATTTACTTCATCAACCGCAAAAATTTTCGGTGCGGAAAAACCATGTTCTACTAAAAAATTGTCGATTCTAATAAATGGCTTAACGTCTTCGTGGCTTGGTGGCGCGAACATTAAAATCCATTTTTGGTCGCCAAGAAAAATGCGATAATAAGAACGAAAAGATGCGTCACCGGCAACTTTTTTAATCTCGTAATTTTCGATTTTATTTTTGGCTAGAAATTCGCGCGCTTGGTTTTGGTCGAGTTCAATCATGTTAGAAATCTAATTTAGAATACCATTCAGGTGGATTAATATTAGCAATACGATCGCGCAAAATTTCACTAAAAACCTTGTGCGACTTGATCAAACTGTACCATTCTTTTACTGATAAATAATGATGCCAATTGATGTCACCAAAATAATCAAGAACCGAAAGATGTGAAGCTGCGGCAAAATCGGCGACAGAAATTTGTTCACCAGCAAGATATTTTCTGCTTTCTAAAAGATATTCGATATAGCTCAAATGCACATTTAAATTGCGACGCGCAATTCTTAAAACTTCAGAATCAGGCGCTTTCGCACCCGGTAAATAGCGGTTGAAATAGCGTTCGTTCAAAACGTATTTTCCCACTTCGTTAAAAAATTTAATATCAAACCAACTTTGAATTTTGCGAACTTCGGCTCTTTTCGTAATTCCTTCACCAAGAAAACTTCTGGTTTCATCGTGCTTCTCTTCAATATATTCGATGATTACCGAACTTTCCGAAATCACTGCCGAGTTGCTGTTATCAAACAACACCGGAATTGTTCCCGCCGGATTCATCGCGATAAATTCTTTTCTTCTTTCCCAAAAATTTTCGGTAATTAATTCCAGACCGATTTCCTTCGCTGCCATGTGAATTCGCACTTTGCGCGAAAATGGACAGATTGTATGATGATAAAGACGATACATAAAATTTTCGATTTAAGATTTAGGGTTTAGGATTGCTAAAATTCTAGAACGTCAAACATAAATCTTAAATCTAAAATTATGAAAAAGATCGCTCTCATTGATGGTTACGGTTTTGTTTTTCGCGCTTATCATTCACTGCCTCCACTCACCAGACCAGATGGCAAGCCAGTTGGCGCGGTTTACGGCTTCACCAATATGTTGATAAAATTATTGGCCGGACTTGATGTGACACATGCTGCGATTGTTTTTGATGCCGGCTCTAAAACCTTCCGTAACGACATTTTCCCAGCCTACAAAGCTAATCGCCCGCCCTGCCCTGAAGATTTAGTTCCACAATTTGCAATCGTGCGTGAAGCCGCTGAATCGCTTAATCTGGCGATTTTAGAAAAAACCGGATTTGAAGCTGACGATATTATCGCAACCATCGCCAAAAAATATTCGAGTCCAGAAAACAAAATTCTGATCGTTTCTTCCGATAAAGACTTGATGCAACTCATCAATGAAAACGTCGCGATGTATGATGCGATGAAAAATAAGATGATTGGTGATGCGGAAGTGCGAGAAAAATTTTTCGTTGGGCCCAATCATGTTCTCGATATTTTGTCTTTGATGGGCGATGCGTCAGATAATATTCCCGGAGTAAAAGGTATTGGACCAAAAACTGCCGCAGAATTAATTCAGCAATTTGGTAGCTTGGAAAATATTTTTGCCAATCTCGATCAAATCAAGCAAGACAAGCGTCGCCAGCTTTTGAGTGATGGCGTTGAAAATGCAAAAATCTCAAAAATTCTTGCTGCCTTGAAAGAAGATGTTGAGCTGGGAATTGAAATTGAAGATTTAAAAATCAAAGCGATCGATCCGTTGAAATTGGTTTCGTTCCTTGAATTTCAAGGCTTCCGCTCTTTGGTTTTACGTGTTAAAAAAGAATTCGGAATTTCCACCGATCGTCAAACTGAAATTATCAGTCATCCTGAGCTTGTCGAAGGATCTGCACCAAATCGAAAAGAAAAATATTTAGAACAAATCCTTTTTTCTAAAATCAAAAAAACCGAAATCACTTCACAAGAAATAATTGATCAACTCTCTGTTCAAGCACTTTCAAATGGAATCGTAACCATCGATTATCATCACAATTTCGTCACAATTTCTACCGCTAAAATTGACGAAGCTCCTAAAGAAATTTTTTATTTTGAAACTGTCAGCCACAAAAAAGTTACCGTAAAAACTCAAGCTACTGATCTTTTTAATTTTAATGACGAAGCTCCGCAAATCAGCTCTGACAATGGTTTTGCGATTTCCAATTTAGCTAAAATATTAGAAAATGATGCGATCAAAAAAGTTTTTTTTGATTCTAAATCATTCCTAAAAATCGCCGAAATAAAATCTTACGAAGATGTTTCTTTGATTAATCACCTTGTCAGCTCTTCAATGAAAAGTGATCTGCGCGAGTTGATAGATCTTAATCTCAACGAAGATATTGCCGAATTAGGATTTAGTGAAATTTTTGCTGAACTGGAAAAAAATAAAGAGCCGGAAATTTTTTCTGACGCAGCAAAAAAAGCTGATTTTTTCTGTTTTAGAAATTTCGCAATTTCACAACTTTACAAAGTTCTCGCGCCAAGAATTCATCAACAAAAACTCAATTTTGCTTATTTAGGTTTAGAGCTTCCACTCTTACAGGTTATTGCTGAAATGGAAAATAATGGTGTTGCAATCGATATCAAAAAACTTCACGATTTATCGCAGGAATTTGCCGCACAAATTCAAAACCTCACCAAAGAAATTTACCAACTTTCCGGCGAAGAATTTAACATCGCTTCAACGCAACAATTGGCGAAAATTCTTTTCGAAAAATTAGGTTTAGATTCTTCAAAAAAATCGAAAAAAACCGGCGCATTTTCAACTAATTCAAGTGTTTTAGAAGAGCTTGCGCAGGAAGGTCACGCAATCGCCAGCAAGGTTTTAGATTTCCGTAAATTTTCAAAATTAAAAAATACTTACACCGACGCACTACCAAAAGAAATCAATCCCAAAACCAATCGTATTCATAGTAATTTTTCGACGACTTCGACTATTACCGGACGCTTCAGTTCGAACAATCCCAACTTACAAAATATTCCGATTAAAAGTTTGGAAGGTAAAAAAATTCGTGAGAGTTTTGTTGCCGCCAAAGATCATCTTTTAATCTCGGCGGACTATTCGCAGATTGAGTTGCGCGTCATTGCTCACGTCGCCAAAATCGATAATTTGGTTAAAGCTTTTAAAGAAGATAAAGACATTCACCGCATCACCGCCGCGCAAGTTTTTCATATTCCCGAAGCTCAAGTTACTGATGAAATTCGTTCAAAAGCTAAAGCGATTAATTTCGGAATTATTTACGGAATCAGTGCTTTCGGCCTTGCGCGCCAGCTTGATATTCCAAGACAAGAAGCTGCCGTGTACATAAAATCTTATTTGGAAACTTATCCCGGAATTGATTCTTACATGAAAAGTTACATCGATTTGGCGCGAACTAATGGTTTTGTCGAAACAATTTCGGGCAGAAAATGTTTTATCCGCGAGATCAATAATAAAAATCCGATGATTCGCAACGAGGCGGAACGCTTGGCTATCAACGCTCCAATTCAAGGAAGCGCCGCGGATATTATCAAAAAAGCGATGATTAATTTGGATAAAAAATTCCGTGAAATGAATTTACGTTCGAAAATTATTTTACAAATTCATGACGAATTAGTGGTTGAAGCACCAAAAGATGAAGTTGAAATCGCGACGAAAATTTTAAAAAGAGAGATGGAAGATGCCTTTGTTTTAGATGTGCCGCTGCGGGTTGATGTGACGGTGGATGATTGTTGGAAGTAGAGAACTGCGTGTTCATCATTAGCATTCTTAGCTTGATGTACTGAATTATAATCCATCACTTCAACCAAATTTTTCAGACACAAACCATCTACGACACTATTTTAACGAAACTACTCAACTGGTAAATTTAGGATTTTTATTACGTCCTCCATAAATTGGTAAATTGCAGGCTTAAATACTTTCAACCCACTGTAATCAAGCTTATTATCTGACAATCCTTTTTTATTATCGTGAACATACATGTTCCTACTTTTATATACTGCATTAAAAGCATCAAAACTACTATAATTCTCACTAAGATTAGGTTTATAAATCTTAAATTTTTTCTTATGATCTGGATCAAAAAATTTTAAGAACCTATTTATGTTTTCCCAATGTCCCATTAATAGGGAAAATAATTGTTGACACTCCAATAAACGCAAGGTTAAATGATAAATAGAAATTTTAACAAATTAATTCCTTCGTTTATGGATATTATTTCTGTCTTCAACACTTACAAAAATCAAAAAAAATGTATCAAGCATTTAGAAAAAGTTAGGTGGAATGGAGAAGTAAAATGTGTTTATTGTGGAAGCGATAGAATCACACCAGTTAAAGCAGAATTACGCCACAAATGCGGAGCTTGTGGAAAATCATTTAGCGTAACAGTTGGCACAATTTACCACGATACACGCTTACCTCTTCAAAAATGGTTTTTAGCAACCGCAATTATTCTGAACGCAAAAAAAGGTATTTCTGCTCGTGAATTAGCCAGACAAATCAAAGTCAATAAAGACACGGCTTGGCGCATGGAAATGAAAATCCGCGAAGCAATGAAAGATGATGAGCAAGCAGCTTTATTTAGCGGAATTGTTGAATGTGATGAGCGCTATATCGGAGGCAAAAAGAAGAAAGGCGATAAGAAAAAAGATGATGATGACAACTTCATTAATCCGCGCGGCAGAGCAACCAAGAAACAAGGCGTGATTGGCGTTGTAGAAAGATCAAGCGGCAGAGTAAAAATTCAGAAGCAAGACAAGTTCAAATTTACCGACATCAAAGCCTTCTTAGAAAAGCATTTAGATTTCGGAAATACTCACCTTTACACAGACGATTTCAAAGGCTACAAACCATTTAAAAAGTTGGTGCAACACTCAACAGTAAATCACTCTCTAGGTGAATACACTAGAGGCGATATTCACACTAACACGATTGAAGGATTTTGGGGAATTTTTAAAAGAGCATTTATTGGTTCATATCACCAACTAAGCAAAAAATATTTGGAAAGATATATCGAGGAATGTTGCTTTAAGTATAACCATCGAAATAATCCTAACACATTTGATTTAATTATTAAAAATTGCGTGACCCTATGAGCGAAGAATTATTGCAAAGAGACTTGCTGAAAAACCCAGAGAAAATTGGCACTTGGAATTTTTATAATATTGGCTCAACAACTGTAAAACAGTTAAAAGAAGCCGAGATTATAAGAAGCGTGGATTATGGAGATGTTCTAAACAAAAAGGTTGATGGAATTATAACAAAACAAAAAGAAGTCATCGCCATAGTTGAAAATAAATCTCCTCGCCAATTCAACACAAAAAACAAGAAAGATAAGGCGATTCTGCAAGAAATTGAAGTTGCAAAGAAGTTAAGAACCAAATTAATCATTGTCACAGATACACAAGAAACCTTATGGATTAACGCCTTAACTGGCAATAGCGTTAAAGATAGAAATGGAAAAGAACTCAAATATAAATTTGATAAAAATGACAAAAATTTACACGGATTTATTACTGAAATAATCCAATCAATAGACGGTAAAAATGACGCTATTCTTCCTATACAGCTTATTGATCCAACAAATCTAGCAAAGCAAATATGGCAAGATGTTTGGAGTGTCAGCGGCGCTACTCCAGAAAATTGCCTCTATACATTTGTTGAGCTTTTTATTTTCAAATATCTAAGCGACCTAAATATTTTGAGGGGTGATTTTAGTTTTGATGAACTGTTGAAGAAATATGACAACAACGAAATCAACGATGTTTTGCAACACTACGCAAATGTAGTAAGACCAAAAATAAAAGATTTATTCCCTGAGGGAAAAGATAAAACAACTATCATCAACGGCACAATATTTGTAAGCAAAGATCAAAAAGCTGTAGATGGCTATGGGACTGTCTTTAAGAAGGTTCTAGAAAAATTTAAGAATTATGGAAAGCTAGAAAATATTGACCACGATTTTAAGAGTAAGCTATTTGAGAGTTTTCTAAAAGAGAGTATAAGCAAAAAAAATTGGGGTCAGTTCTTTACCCCAATCAAGGTTGTGCGCGCTATTAATGAAATGGCGGAAGGAGAATTAAAGGATGGCGGGAAAATCTGCGATCCAGCTTGTGGAGTTGGTAAATTCCCTTTAGAATTTGTAAAAGAGAATTTAAAGAATCTCTACAGTATCGGAGAATTTGAGATTGAAAAAGATGGGAAAAAAACCAAAGAAAAACAGGTCAAATCGAATGTAAAAATTATCGGCTTTGACAAAGGTTTTGATAAGGATGAGCAAAAAACCATCATCTTAGCAAAAGCCAATATGCTCATATATTTTTGTGAGTTAATAAAAGAAAACCCAGAATACACCAAGCAGTTTGCCGATCTTTTTAATGATAGCTTTGTTCTAAAAACTAACTCAATTCTTGGAACTTTATCAGAACCGACAGAAAACGAGTATGACCTGATTCTAACTAATCCGCCTTATGTCACCAGCGGTAGCAGCAATCTAAAAGAAGAAATTGCAAAGAACTCTACCCTTAAAAACTACTATAAAACAAACGCAATGGGTGTCGAAGGTTTGTTTATGGAGTGGATAATAAAAGCTCTAAGACCCAACGGTAAGGCTTTTGTAGTAGTCCCTGATGGGATCTTTAATAGAAAGAATGATAAAAACCTAAGACAATTAATTTTGGATAACTGCTTTATTGACGCTATAATTTCTCTTCCGCTGAAAACATTTTTTACAACGCCGAAAAAAACCTATATTTTGGTAGTTACTAAAAAAAGCGATTCTTCACAGCAGATGGATCCTATTTTTACCTATCTTTGCAGCGAAATAGGAGAGAGCCGTGATGTTTATAGGTTTGACATAGAACAGGACGACCTAAAAGAAGCTGTTGAGCTTTTTAGATCGTTTAAAGGAAATAAAAAAGGATTCGCCAAACTGAATCACGACAAAAGATGCAAATTGCAATCTATTGAATTGTTTAAAGCTGAAAAAGATTGGAGTATTGAAAAATTCTGGACTGAAGAAGAAAGGAAAGAGTTGGGTTTATTCTTAGAAGATAATTTTAACTCAATTCAAGATTTCAAAAGTAATGTTCAAAATATTTCAGATGAACTCTCATCAATCATTCAAGAAATTAATACTATAGAGCCAGAACAAGATACTCTTTATAAAAACTTTACATTAGAAGATGTGTTAGATCCAAGTTCAGGCAATCAAGATTTAAAGAAGAGCTTTATAGAAAAAAATAAAGGCGCATTTCCTGTTTATTCATCTAACACAAAGGAAAACGGATTATTTGGTTATATTAACACATATGATTATGATGTTGAATGTGTGCAGATAACAACAAATGGTGTTTATGCAGGGACTGTTTTTTATAGAGAAAAACACAAGTTTAGCATCAATCCTGACGCTAGGTTATACATTCCTAAGAAGCCCAACCTAGATTGTTTATATTTATCCTACGAATTGCAAAGGGTGTTAAGTAAGAATAATTTTAGTTGGGAATATAAACCAACAATCGAAAGAACTAAACATCTTCAAATAAGGATACCTGTTACAAAAGAGGGTAACTTTGATCTAAAAAAACAAAAAGAATTGGCTGAAAAATATCGAAAGGTTGAAGAGGTTAAGAAAAATATAAAAGCAGAACTTGAGAAAATCGAAAACATCAAAGTCGATATTTCAATTTAATATCAATCTTTCCCTATTAATAGGACATTGGGTAAAGTTTTTTTCATAAAATCACTTATATCCAAAGTTATTTACAAATCTCTCTCATCCGTGCGTAAGCTTTAGCGATTCCTTTAGTTGAATATTCATCAATTGCAAAAGTGCCAATTGCCGAATCGCTTCTTACTCTAACCTTGCTGGCATTTAATATTTTCTGTATCACTTCCACATCTTCATCTTTGCTTTTTGCCCAAGCGACACTTCCTTTGGTTGGAAAACGATATTGCGATTCGTCATCAATCATGAAGAAAATTTTGCTATTAATTTTATATTCATAACCGCCGTAAACGCTGATTTCTTCTTTGCGCTCTCTTTGAAAACGCGTAATCATGATGTAAGGTTTTTGTCTAGTAGATTGGTCGGATTCAACATTCAAAGGGTTCGCCACGATGTAACATTGCTTATCTTGCAATTCATCTTCTTGTAATTCGTAAACCGTCCAACGATAAAAACGGCTGTCAACAATTTGGGCGTTGGCATTTTCTAAGCAGAAAAAAGCTGCAAAAATAATCGCGATTTGTCGAAGATTTTTCATGTGGATTTACTTAAAAAATTCTCGCCAAGGAATAATCTAAAATTGTGATTAAATCTTGTTTGGCTTCAAGATCACAAAAACTATTGTCAGAAAAAATTTCCAGATTTTTTAATGCCGCGTCACGGTATAAAAGTGCTTTATTTCTTGACTCGGCAAGGCCTTGATATTTTTCCATCAAATTTAAAATTGCGGCGAGATCTTCCTGATTCTTCTGTGTCGCCATCAAATTTTTAGCGAAAAGATCGGCGATAAATTCACGATCTTTTTCGTCAGCTTTTTGGTAAGTTAAAATAATTGGCAAGGTAACTTTTCCTTCAAAAAAATCATTGCCCAAATCTTTGCCCAAAACATTTTCTTTCGAAGAATAATCAAGCATGTCGTCAACAATTTGGAAAATTATTCCCAGATTTTTTCCAAATTGACGCAGAGCTAAAATCTCTAAATCAGCGCGCTTATTAAGCAAAGCACCTGTTTCCGCAGCAGCAGAAAAAAGCACCGCAGTCTTTCCAAAAATAATTTCGAGATATTTTTCTTCAGTAATTTGTAAGTCAGAAGAATTTTCCAACTGCATCACTTCGCCGTCAGCCATTGTGCTTGAGGCTTTCGAAAGCAAATAAAGAATTCGCATGTCGTCACTTCTAACCATCAATTGAAAGGCAATCGAGAATAGATAATCACCAACCAAAATGCTGGCTTTGTTATCCCAAATTGCATTGGAAGTTTTTTTACCACGACGCACCAAACTATTATCAACCACATCATCATGCAGCAAAGTTGCGGTGTGAATTAATTCAACCGCCGCACCAAGATTATTGTAACCAGAATTTGCCTTACTGCCACAAAGCTTGGCGGCAAGAATTAAAATAATCGGGCGAATTCTTTTTCCGCCCGATGAAATTAAATGATTCGCAATTTCTTTGATTAAAGGAGATTTGCCGACCGAAAATTCTAAAATTATTTCGTCAATTTTTTTGAGATCAGAACTG
>Ga0214923_10009043_pt1 | contig 10438 bp, 8 predicted proteins | sample LL1510_MetaG_FD_177993 | JGI IMG/M metagenome (GOLD analysis project Ga0214923, IMG submission 177993) | Freshwater microbial communities from Lake Lanier, Atlanta, Georgia, United States - LL-1510 | ecosystem: Environmental > Aquatic > Freshwater > Lake | place: USA: Georgia | collected 2015-10-15
ATCAAAGTGCAGTTAAGCACTTGCGACCCAGACGGGACTTGAACCCGCGACCTCCGCCGTGACAGGGCGGCGCGCTAACCAACTGCGCTACTGGGCCTTAACTTCAAAGCTGAGGATTTAACTCAACCTCGACGCGTCCCCAACGGGATTTGAACCCGTGTTAACGCCGTGAAAGGGCGACGTCCTAGGCCACTAGACGATGGGGACCAGAAGGAGAAGGGTATCGGTCATCTACTTCATATCAAAACTAATTAAATGGGATGATTTAGGTATGGAAATAATCCTTAATTGCACACAAGACTCAATCAAGAAAGCGGCCAAGGCATTAAAAGATGGGTATCTTGTTGCATTTCCAACAGAGACTGTTTACGGACTGGGGGCAGATGCATCTAATCCAACATCTGTAGCGAGAATTTATGAAGTTAAAGGTAGGCCAACTGACCATCCATTAATAGTTCACATTTCTTCTATCAGTCAAATGGATAAGTGGGCAGTTGATGTTCCCTATTATGCGATAAATCTGGCTAGAAATTTTTGGCCAGGTCCCATGACGTTAATTTTAAAGCGTAGCCAACTTGCGAAAGACTTTATTACTGGTGGTCAAAACCTGGTTGGGCTTAGAGTTCCGAGCCACCCGACAGCATTAATGCTAATGAAGGAGTTTGAAAACCTGGGTAGATTTGGAGTTGCAGCCCCAAGTGCCAATCGATTTGGCGCTGTATCGCCAACCACTGCAGATGCAGTATTAGAAGAGCTAGATACTTTTTTGTCTGGTAAAGATTTATTGCTCGATGGTGGTACCTCAGAAGTTGGAATTGAGTCCACAATTATTGACTGTAGTGGTTTTACCCCAAATATTTTAAGGCCTGGAATTATCTCAAAAGAACTGGTTGAAGAAGTGTCTGGGCTACAAAGTGGCAATAATATTTCAGGCAGCAATGTAAAATCTTCTGGGCTTTTGATTTCACACTATTCACCAATAGCCGAGGTAATTTTAGATGGAAAAACTTCTCCAGAAGATGGATTTTTTGCAATGGCAGAAATCCAAACACCAATAGGCGCGATTAGATTAGGATCCCCAGCAACTATTGAAGAGTATGCAAAAAATCTATATTCAGCTTTAAGGCTAGCTGATCAAAAAGGACTAAAGCGGATTTCTGTAATCCAGCCTTCTGGAGATGGACTCGCAATAGCCATTAGAGATCGATTGAGTAAGGCGGCAGCAAGGTAAATGGGCTCTTTTTCGTACACTAGACTGCATCAAATCAGCCTACTTTTGTAGGCATAATTTTGGGGCCTTTAGCTCAGTCGGTAGAGCAACGGACTTTTAATCCGTGGGTCGTCGGTTCGATCCCGACAGGGCCCACGCTTGATTAACTTGATTTCGACAGAATTCCACCCCAAGGGCACAACAATTATCCCCTTTTGGTGTCTTACTAGGTAGAGGGGTCAAGACGTTGGCTCATCGAAAGCGGGAAATCAAAGTGTCACTTCGTAAGAAGGCTCAGGCCCCAGCGAATGTTGCTGCGTGGTCTGTTTCTGATTTATCCGTCCTTTATACTCAAAACCGCGCATTACTGATCGCTCAAGCCCGCCGAATTCTTCGAAGCGACGCTGATGCAGCAGAGGTTGTCCAAGATGCCTTCCTTAAATTTATCTTGGCAGCTCCGGAGCTAGATACCGCAGACCGCGCCATAGCATATCTGCGCACAACGGTTAATAATCTATGTCTGAATGTAATTCGTGCAACTGGATCTCGTCCGAACTTAGTTGCAATTGATTCAGATGCCACTCAAGAACGTTTATCAGAAATCGCAGCAGAAAATCACATCCCCATGGATGAAACTCTTGCTGCAGCTGAGGATGCTTCGATTATTCGCGAAGCACTATCTCGCCTTTCAGAGACACAACGTACCGCACTTGTTATGTGGGAGGTTGAAGGCCGTACAACTAAAGAGATTGCAACTGCAATTGGGACAAGTGAAAAAAATGTTCGCCATGTTGTCCAGCGTGCTCGTACTTCATTTATTCGCGTGTTAACCGAATGGGTAGTTGATGAGAAAACCGGTAGTACCGCGCTTGACGCTTTATCTGGAACATATAAAAAAGCAGCAGAGCTTGCTAAGAAATCATCTAAGGTCGCACTTTCACTACTTATCGTAATGGTTGCTTTCCTTGGGTTTAACTCCGTAACTGGAAGTGAACTTAATAATGGTTCGGTGATTTCAACCATGACTCAAGAAGCACCAACCTCGACTCAATCTTCGACTCCAACTCCTGCAGAAACAAACTTAGATCTTTCAAATCAAAAGTTTATTGAAGATAATTCTGTGATTAATTTCCGCACATCAAAAACTTTATTTGCAGGTCTTTCCAAGGACGGGCTACCAATGGGGTTTACTGTTTCTGATGCAACTGGGAATGTTGGATCACTTTCAGTTTCATCTCAATCAACAATTACCAACCCAGATGGTTATGTGTTGGTTTCATATGCGCAATCCCAGGGTGAATCAACATTAAACGCCTTAATCTCTCAGACAATTACAGTTGATGGCGCAGGCACCTCATACTTCGCAAGCCCATCAGTCACTGTCGCGGGCTCATGGTTCCCATTGACCCAATCTGGCTCAGCCTCCACAATTACCCGCCTTTCCAACGGAAATTACCTCCTAACCGCCACCATATATATAGATTCAACCCTGGATTCAGCCCTATTTGTGGCTGCTACTGGCGGGTTAGATGTCGATGTGATTCCAAATGAGATAACTACCCGTATAATTTTGAACTCTAGCAAGAGCGCAATCCTTGCTCAGGCGATCAATATCGGCGCCAAAGGGGTCAAATAAATGACACCTGACAAACAGGTTTCTCCTGCAATCCGGATATTGCGGGGGGAAAGAGATGCGTCAGCACGTGCGACTCATCTCGAAGCCGCTACTAGGAAATTCCTGGTAACGACTAACGAAAGGAAAAAAATGTCTTCAAAGACAAACTTCAAGCGCATTGCGCTTGTTGCCGTTGCTGCTTTGGGTTTGGGTGTACTTAGCTCAGTTCCTTCGCAAGCTGCAATTACCGGAGTACTGGCTATAACCAATACAAACGGTACTGCTACGACCTCTCTAGCTGATTCAACAACAGCTGGTTCAATAAAGGTACGTTGGTTGGCAACTGCCAATGCTGATACAGTTGGAATTACCGCTGCGTTAAACTCAAAGCCATCAGGTTCTTCTGCCAACAATATTAATCTATACCCGTCTGACACTTTGACTTCAATTAGTGCCTCTACATTAAAAGTTAACACAGGAGCAACCAGAACTGTTGCTCAGACTTCAGGTGGAGATACTGCTGTGGTAAGTGCGGTGGCGGCAGGTTATGCTTCAGGAACCTTCTTGTATCAGTTGGGTAATACCCCAGATAAGGGTGGAACCTATACATTTACTCTAACAATCACTCCTTATGACGCAACTGGAGCAGCTGAATCAACCAAGGTTGTAACACAGGATGTTTCAATTGTGGTTTCTGTACCAGCAGCAAGCTCAACAACCGCTGCTAGTCCTTATAGCTCAGCTACCCTAGTTTCAGGCACAACTGTCGACTCAGCAACTGCTGCTTCAACAAGTGTTACGTTACTTTCAACAGCCTCTGCAACTGCAAGAGCAGCTGTTTGGGTTAAGTTAAGAAATGCCGCAAATGGTGCTGTGGAAACTTTAGACTCATTAACGGTAACCATTGATAAGGGTAATATCGGAACCTCAACCTCAGCAGCGTTAGGTAAAAGCGTTATTGTCAATTATGCTCCAACTGCACCTGCTGGTGGAGTACCAGTTTACATTTTTTCTGATGGAACTACTGGTTTGGCAACGATTACAATTGCAACCCTAAATGCTGGGACGTTTACCAAAACACTTACTTGGTATTCAGATGTGGCTAAGTCAATTACAGCTACCGGAAGGTTGACTGTTATTCCAGTAGGCGCTGAAACTGCAGCATCATCTAACGCAGTTAGAGCTCAAGCATTTGATGCAAGTGGAAACAACCTTGCCTCAAGCATGGCTCTATATGCTTACTCAAGTGACACATCAGTCATCAGTAACAATGGAACAGCTTGTGGCGCCACCGCAGTTTCATCTTCTGATGGTCTCTGGTACACATATTGTCCATTAACTGGTGTAAAGGCTGGCACAGCAACAATCACTATTCGTGATGCTGCAACAGTGGCTGCCTCAACAGTTGCCTCAAGTGGTGTAACAGTTCGTGTCTCAGAAGGTGTTGCAACATCATTTAAGTTGACAACCAACAAAGCAACATACGTACCTGGTGAGCTAGGTTTCGTGATAGTAACTGTTTTGGATGCTGCCGGGCTTGTAATGCCAAAGCAATCCTCAACAGCTACATTAGCCTCTGGAGGTATCACAACAAATCTTCAACTAGGCTCCGGATCAGACACCATGACCGCAACCTCATTTGCAACGGATAGAAGCTCTTCAGGTGCTCTTGCGCCGTCTTCAAATGATCCAATCAAGTTCTACGTGTTCTATGCCCCAGCTCAAGGTGGAAGCCTTACATTCACCGCCAAGGGAGCATCAACATTTAGTGCTGCTTCACAAGCAACTGGTTCATCTGTGACAGTTGCAGTTACAGATAATGCAGCAGCTGCCCTGGCTGCCGTTAGTGCATTAGCAACCACAGTTGCATCTCTTAAGACTCTTATAACCACATTAACTAATTTGGTGCTTAAGATTCAAAAGAAGGTAAAGGCTTAAATAGGCCTTAAAACCAAAAAATAAATAGAGGGGCCCAGTTCCTAGAAATAGGGACTGGGCCCCTTTATTGGGTAGAGTTATAATGTGTCCAAAGCCAGACATTTAATCAGGTCAGCCGAGTTAAGTCCATTTAGATGGGTATTTGGTTCCCTAGCCACAATTACAATTTACTTTCAAACTAATTTAGCAGACCCATTTAATTCACCAAAGCTTTGGATACTGTTCATTGTTGCCGCTTGGCTTGTTGGGTATGTCGTAAGTTTTAAAAAAATTATTTTTGAAATAAAGCAACTAAAGATCTCATTTTATTTAGCACTGCTTTTTATCTTTGTTGCTTTGTTTAGCACAGCTTTTACTGATTTTAAATACACTGCAATCTTTGGAGAAAATCAAAGACGTAACGGGTTTATTACATATCTTTCGCTTTCAATTATATTTCTGGCTAGTATGATTGTTGTTAGACTATTCAATATAAAACGTTTTTATAAATTAACGTCAATTATTGCAACTGTTTCAGCTTTTTACGCATTGCTGCAAACTAATGGTAAAGATTTTGTTAAGTGGAATAATCCTTACAACTCAATTATTGGAACTTTGGGTAACCCTAATTTTGCTGCATCAGTTATGGCCATAATTGGTATCATTATGTTTTCAGTCATATTTATAAAAGATTTTAATAGGTACTTTCGCATATATGCCGGAATTGTTTCATTACTACTTCTAGGGTTAATTTTAAGGTCAGATGCCCGCCAAGGCTTACTTGCTTACATTTTAGGAGTGGGCATTTTCTTAGTTATATGGATTGATGGAAAAAATCGAAAGCTTGGAGTTTTGGGTTTAACCATCGGAGTTTCAGTATTTATATTTGCGGTAGCCGGAATGTTACAAATTGGCCCACTAGAAAAGTTTTTATATAAACCATCAGTGAGTGTGCGTGGATACTACTGGCGCGCAGGACTAGAAATGCTAGAGCATCACCCATTATTCGGGGTCGGTATGGATAGATACGGTTCTTACTTTAAGCAGTACCGTGAAGTGGGCTACCCATTAAGTTATGGCTTTGATATCACTAGTACAAATGCTCACAACACCTTTATACAATTATTTGCTACCGGAGGTTTTTTCTTAGGTGCGAGTTATTTATTGTTAAATTCTTATATTTTAACAAGAGCAATTGTTGGACTTAAAAATCTAACCGGAAATAACAAATTACTACTCGCGGGGATATTCTCTGCTTGGATAGCTTTTCATGCCCAATCCCTAGTTTCGATTGACAATATTGGTATTGCAATTTGGGGATGGGTATTAGGCGGGTCAATTATTGGATTATCAGTTTCATCAAATTTATCGCCGGGAGAAGATAAAAGAATATTTCTCAGAAAGCAAAATGATGTTAATATTAGAAGAGTTATTACCTCAAGTATTGTTGTTATGATCCCAGTTTTGTTAGTAACTTTTCTATATCGCGGAGAAAATAATTCCTATAATGCCCGAGGCTCTTTTAATTTAGAAGATGAATTCATTAAGTCAAATTATAGAGATTTGCAATTAAAGACAATTAATACAACCTTAATAGAGCCAGCCAATAAGTTAACATCTGCACTAAATCTAATCCAAGCTGGATTTACCAATGAAGGTATTTTGGTTTTAAAGAAAATTTTAGCTGAAGACCCTAGAAACCTCGATGCAATCAACGGACTAGCTTTAACTTCAGAACAATTAAACAGGATTCCGGATGCAATCACTTATCGTGAGAAAATGACTAAATTGGATCCGTGGAACGCAGCTAACTACTTGGCCTTAGGTAAGAATTACAAAGCCCAAGGTGATTTCGTTAAAAGTAAAGAGATTCTAGATAAGATCCTTTCATTCGCTTCAAATCACCCTATTGCGCAGCAGGCTAAGACTGAATTAGTTTCCTAAAGTGCCTATACAAATAACAGTAGTTGGTCAAGGCTATGTCGGATTGCCACTTGCAAATGCCGCAGCCATATCCGGATATACCGTCTTTGGCTTAGATAACAATCATGAGAAGATAAGAACGTTAAGTAGCGGTAAATCTATAATTGAAGATTTATCTGATCAGACTATCCAGCAGAATCTTGAATCAAGGCATTACATACCAACTACTAATTCAGCTGTTATAAAAGAATCAGATGTAGTTTTAATATGTGTGCCAACACCATTATCGGGTGATCATAAACCCGATCCTACTGCTTTAATTGGTGCAACAGTGACAGTGGGCAAGAATTTGAAAGCTGGCGTTTTGGTAATTGTGGAGTCAACAATTGAGCCGGGGACATGCAGAAATATAATACTGCCCATATTAATTAAAGAATCAGGTTTAACTGAGAGTGATTTTGAACTTGCCTATTCACCTGAACGAATTGACCCAACCAACAAAACTTGGCAGATAACTAACACTCCAAAGTTAGTCGCTGGATTTACTGAAAGTGCCGCAAATAAAGCAAAAGAGTTTTATGGAAAGTTCATTGACTCAATTACGCTGTGTTCATCGCTTGAAATTGCCGAGACTGCTAAATTACTTGAGAACTCATACCGATTAATAAATATCTCATTTATTAATGAGCTTGCTATATATTGCCAAAAGATTGGCATTAGCATTGTAGAGGTTGTTAACGCAGCAGCCACTAAACCATATGGATTTATGCCTTTTTTTCCAAGTATTGGTGCAGGTGGTCATTGCATTCCAGTTGATCCAATCTACCTAGCAAATGCTGCCAGAGCAGCAGGTACTCCAATAAGATTTATTGGTTTAGCAGATGAGATTAACCTGGCTATGCCTTCATATTTTGTTGAAAGAGCTGAACAAATTATAGGTGACTCGCAGGGAAAGAAGATTTTAATTATAGGCCTTTCCTATAAGCCAAATGTGGCTGATGTTAGAGAGAGTCCGGTGATTTCTTTGATTAATAGACTAACTGAAAAAGGTGCACAAGTATCTTGGCATGATGATTTAGTAAAAGAGTGGAATGGTAAAAAATCAGTTGCTCTAAGTGATGAATATGATTTAGCAATTCTTGCAACACCTCATGATTACCTCGATTTAACACAGCTTGGGGATGTTCCAATCCTTAACACGCGAGACTCCATCTAATGAAATATTTGATTACAGGAGGGGCAGGTTTTATTGGCTCTCACCTTGCTGAATCTTTGATTACTAGGGGTGATCAGGTAGTTATTTTTGATAATCTTTCAACTGGATCAGCAAGTAATCTAGTTGGCATAAGTGAGAAGATTAAGTTTGAGCAAGGAAATATTCTTGATAGGGCTGAAATAGATAAGTTAATAGCAGAAAGTGATTATGTAGTTCACTTAGCTGCTGCGCTTGGTGTATTTAATATTGTTAATAAACCACTTGAGAGTTTGAAGACAAACCTTCAAGGTAGTGAGATCGTGCTAGCGGCATGTGATAAGTATCGTAAGCCCGTGATAGTCGCTTCCACTAGCGAGATTTATGGCAAGAATGACAAGGTGTCTTTAAATGAAGAGGATGATCGAATTATTGGGCATCCCCTCAAATCTAGGTGGTCATATAGTGAAGCAAAGGCTGTTGATGAAAGCCTTGCATATTTCTATTACTTAGAGAACAAATTGCCAATACGAATTGTTAGATTTTTTAATACGGTAGGACCACGTCAAGTTGGCCATTATGGAATGGTTGTTCCAAGATTTGTAAATGCTGCATTAAAAAATGAGCCACTTTCTGTCTTTGGTAGCGGTGATCAAATTAGATGTTTTTGCCATGTGATGGATGCCGTCAAGGCATTACTTTTGGTAATGGATTCAGATAAAGCGGTGGGTCAAGTATTTAACGTTGGAAATAACTCTCAGATATCTATTATGGAGTTAGCTAAGAAAGTAATTAAAATTACTGGTTCTAAATCTAGTATTCAAAAGATTGCTTATGAGAAGGCATACCCAGAGGGCTTTGAGGATATGCAAAGGCGTGTTCCTGATATCTCGAAGATTAAGCAGATTTTAGGTTGGGAACCTGAAATAAATCTTGATCAAATCATTAAAGATATAGCTGCCTTTAACTCAAAGTAGAAACTCCAATAGGCTTGCATCCTATGACCACCGGTGGCTTTAGCAGCAAGCAACTACTTGATGAAGAGCAGATTTTAAAGCTGCCATCATTATCCAATAATGATGCAATCGAAATAGGCCAGATTGCTGTAACACTTGGTAATCAAAGAAAATTACCAATTGCTATTGAGGTGAGAATCGGTGGATGGATTGTTTTTCACGCATCCCTCCAAGGATCAAAACCTGAAAATGATTGGTGGATAAACCGCAAAGTAGCAGTTGTTGCGTTAAATCACCATTCAACTATGTTTGAAAGAGTATCTGCTGAAGAACGAGGAGTGGATTGGCATAAGGAGTATGGCGTAACAGATGAAACACATGCGGTCCATGGCGGCGCTTTACCATTAATTACATATGAAGGCTTTAAGGGGATACTAATTATTAGCGGGCTACCTCAAGTAGAAGATCATCTACTGGCAGTTGAAGTTTTAACTGAGTTTTTAGCTCGCAAAGGTGAATTACTTTGAGCGGTCAAGTTTGGGTGGCTGGTGAAGTATTAATTGATTTAATTCCAGAAGCAGATCAGTATTTATCGATTGTCGGAGGAGGTCCAGCCAATACAGCCAAAGCATTAGCCAAACTCGGAGTTAAAACATACTTCATTGACGGAATTTCTACTGATGACCACGGCCAAATTGCAAAAGCTGACCTGCTCACAGCCAATGTATTGCTTGATTACGCAAAGTACTCAAACAAGCCAACTTGTACCGCAAAAGTCACATTATCCAAATCAGGTGATGCAACATATGAATTTGTAGTTGAAGATACTGCAACCTTTGACTTTTCTGAACAATGGCTACCAGATCCACAAAACATAACGCCATCCTTACTTCACATCGGAACCCTTGCCACAGTAATTGAGCCAGGTGCATCTGTTTTGTTTGAATGGGCGCAAAGTGTTGCACGTGTTGCGCCGATTGTTTTTGATCCGAACATTAGGTCTGCCGTGTTAGATGATAGAGATAAGTATGTGAAGAAGGTTGAAAAGTGGGTGGCGATATCATCAGCTATAAAGGTGAGTGATGAGGATTTGTATTGGCTTTATCCTGACAAATCAATTGATGAGATTGTAAAAAACTGGCTAGAAGTTGGTGTTCAGTTGGTCGTAGTAACTCTTGGTGAGCAAGGAATTACTGCATACCGAAAGAATGAACAGATATCTGTTGATGCAGTTAAAGTAGTTGTTGCAGATACTGTGGGTGCTGGAGACACTGTCGGGGCTGTTGTGGCGGAGGCCATTGTTAAAAAAAGCCTTGAAAGTTTAACTGGAGAGGTGCTTAAAAGTATGCTTAATCGAGCCGCAAAGGCTGCTGCAATAACAGTTTCTAGAATTGGCGCAAATCCCCCAACACTAAAGGAGATTGAGTAAGTGTTAAATATGGATGGCGATCAAATCTCGATCGCAATTGATTTAGATCAAGGAGCACGTCTTGCATCGGTGCAATGGCGAGATATGCAGTTTGTAGTGCCATTTCGTGGGCAGGACTTAACTTGGGGTTGGTTTTCAATGGTTCCCTTTGGCGGAAGAATAAAAGATGGAATTATTAAAGATTCAAAGGGAGTTA
>Ga0214923_10009045_pt1 | contig 10437 bp, 8 predicted proteins | sample LL1510_MetaG_FD_177993 | JGI IMG/M metagenome (GOLD analysis project Ga0214923, IMG submission 177993) | Freshwater microbial communities from Lake Lanier, Atlanta, Georgia, United States - LL-1510 | ecosystem: Environmental > Aquatic > Freshwater > Lake | place: USA: Georgia | collected 2015-10-15
GTGCGTTTCTTGAGGAGCTTCTCGTGAGAGTTCCCCTGAGCTGGCTTCGAGAGTTCGTCTCGCTGCCGGATTCGTTAGATGAACTCACAGCGCTGCTCGACGACCTCGGCTTGGTGGTCGAAGGTGTCGAGCGAGTCGGAGAAGGTCTCGGGGAAGTCGTTGTGGCTCGCGTCGACGAAATTCACGCCATCGAAGGCGCTGACCGCATTCGCCGGGTGATTGTGGAGGCAGGGTCAGGGCCACTGCAGATTGTCTGTGGCGCCATGAACTTCGTGGTAGGTAACTACGTCCCACTAGCTCCCGTCGGTGCCGTTCTACCCGGAGATTTTGCAATCGCGGAGCGCAAGATGAAGGGCGTCTCGTCGTTTGGCATGCTGTGCAGCGGACGCGAATTAGGCCTCGGTGAGGACCACTCGGGACTTCTCATCTTGGACGCTCATGACGGAGTTGCCCCTGGTGTCTCGCTCACTCAACTGTTGGGTATCGAACCTGAGGTCATTATCGACATCTCACCGGAAGGTAATCGCCCCGACGCGTGGAGCATCGTCGGAATCGCCCGAGACATCGCGACGCGACGCGGCGTTCCCTTTACCGACTCGACCGCACCACTTGTTGCCCCTTCGAGCTCGGGGTCAATTTCGGCATCCATTGCGAGCCCCGAGCTGTGCGGATCGCTGCATGTGTACGAGATCGATGGACTCGCTGTTCGTGAGTCGACTTCGATTATTGCTCGACGCCTCGAGCAGGCGGGTATGCGCCCGGTCAACAACATCGTGGACGCCTCGAACTACGTCATGCTCGAGCGAGGGCAACCAACTCACCCCTATGACGCCACCCAGGTCGCAGGACGCACATTGGGAGTCCGGGCTGCTCGTTCTGGCGAGACCTTGGAAACTCTCGACGGCACGTCGCGAACCTTGGGTGTACCAGGCCGCGGTCTCGGTGACACTGGAATTGACTGTGTCATCGTGGATGGCAACGACACAACCATCGGTTTGGCGGGCGTGATGGGTGGAGCATCCAGCGAAATTGCTGACACTACGTCGCAGGTGATGCTGGAGATTGCGTTCTTTGATCCCATGACCATTGCCCGTACGAGCAAGCGTCTGGGTCTTCGCTCCGAAGCATCGCACCGGTTCGAACGTGGTGTGGACTTTACGCAAGCCGCGGTTGTGGCATCTCGTTTTGTCGAGATTCTGCGCATGACGTGCCCCGATGTTCGAGTCGCGGCTTACGCCCACGCCGAAGGTACGTTGCCGGAGCTGCCACGTCTCACGGTGAGTGAGAGCGACATATCTCGCCTTCTCGGAACAGATATTTCGGCAGCTGACGCTTCGCGGTTACTTGGTGGAATCGGCTTTACGACGTCCGTCAATGGTGACGTCGTCACTGTTGACGCACCGGCTTCGCGGTTAGATATTCGCGCGGGCGCTCCCGGACGGGCCGATGTGATCGAAGAGATTGCGCGGCTCTACAGCTACCGCCGACTAGAACGACGCACGCCGCTGTGGCCACAGCCAGGCGGACTGTCCGTCGCTCAACGGGAACGTCGTCTTGTGCGTGATGTTGCGGTTGGGCTTGGTTGGTCTGAAGCGTGGACGGCGTCGCTTTTGAGCGACGAAGACGAGGCGTTAACGCATCCCTCAGCCACGCCCGTGCGTGTCACAAATCCGTTGGCGAGCGAAGAGTCGCTGTATCGCACATCGATGATTGTTGGGCTAGTCAAGTCGTGGGCGCGCAACGCCGAACGTGGACTTGACGAAGCGGCATTTTTTGAGATTGGTACCATCGCCACGCACCCGCGCGACGCCGCCACGCCGCGACGCGCACGCGGGGGTGTTGGTGGTTCGATTGAGATAGACCTTCCGGTCGAGCGCGAAGTTCTCACCGTGGCTCTCGGACGAAGCGTTGACGACGCAACGACCGCCGTGGCGAGCTGGTCGGTCATCGCCAGTCGATTAAACCTGGCCGACGTCGCGGTCGAATCGGGCGCTGCACCCGTGGGCTGGCATCCGACGCGTCACGCCACCCTCCGTGACGTTCGCACCGGCACGATTTTCGGTCGGATCGGAGAAGTGGACCCATCACTCGTAGGGAAGATTGCGATCTCGCAGTTCTCTGAACGACGTATTGCGCTACTGGAGATTGATCTGACATTGCTGCTGGACTACAACGTGGTCACGCGACGTGATGTACGGGTTGCGGTGCCGTCACGATTCCCAGCGGCCAGCTTTGACCTGGCGCTGGTGACTCCGACGTCGGTATCGTCGCACCAACTGCGGCGTGCACTGAGTGAGTCGCACGAGTTGGTTGAGTCGGTCACACTCTTTGACGTCTTCCACGGTGCATCCCTGCCAGCAGGTACACGGAGCGTCACCTTTGCAATTCGTCTCAGTGCGCCTGATCGCACCCTGAGCGAGTCGGAAGTTGCCGACGCTCGAGCCGCGCTCTTGGCTGCCGCGAACGGTCTCTCCGCAACCTTGCGCTAACGCCGTCGCGCCGTAGCGAGAACTGATCCCGCGACAATGATGGGGAATCCTACGGCGATTCCTGCGGTAATGGGCTCGTCGAGAAACACCACCCCCAGCATGACGGCAATGGCTGTATTGAGGTAGGTGACAACAGTGCTACGAGACGGCCCGATCTCCTTGATGAGTTCGAAGAACAAGAGAAAGGCGATGATCGTGCACAGTGCCGAAAGGGCGGCGACCGACCAGAGCGCACCCGCGGAGACGTGTCCGGGCCAGCGGGCAATTCCAACGGGAAGGTAGGCGAGCGCCACCAGAGAAACACTGGTTGCGACGACGGCCAATCCGTTGGCGTCACGAAGTCGTGAGGAGATGATCTGCGGTCCCAGGGCGTAGCCAATCACCACGATTCCCATCGCGGCAATCCACCACGCCGATTCGCTGCTGACATCGAGTCCCACCAACGCGACTACTCCACAGCTACCCAGGGCGAGGCCGGTGATGCGGCGCTTTTCGATGACCATTTCGGGGTGCAAGACCTTGCTCACCACGATGGCTACGAGGGGAGTGGCGCAGATCAAGAGCGACGCCAACGAACTCGAGATGTGTCGTTCAGCACTGGACATGAAGTACCACGGAATACCGAACTCCACGATGGTGTAGGTCAATAGTCCTGCGATCTTTCCCCGGAGGGTGCCCAGCACACCTCGGTGCCAGGCCAAAGGGAGCAACAATATTGCGGCAGGGAGGGTTCGACCCAAGACCACACTGACCGGGTCGAGCTCACGCACTGCAATCCGGATGAAGAAGTAGGGAAGCCCCCAGAGGGCGCTGACCAGGACAAAGAGAATCCACCCTCGTCGGCTCATGGAAATCTCCTTGCATATTTCATCATAGGTGTGCAATAATTCTCAATATGAAGACTGCTGTTGTCGGAGCCTCAGGCTACGCCGGTTCAGAGCTGTTGCGTGTCATCGCTTCTCACCCCGACCTTGACCTCGTCCTGGCCACTGGAGACAGCGCCGCAGGCCGTCGCATCGGCGAGCACGCCCCGGCGCTGGCTGGGCTCTACCCAACCGAAGTCTTGGGAACCGCCGACGATCTCGCCTCTAGCGATGCGGAAGTGGTCTTTTTAGCCCTACCGCACGGAGCGTCACAGGCCCTCGTACCTGAGCTGCTGCAACGGGGCGTTCAGGTGGTCGATCTCGGCGCTGACTATCGACTTTCATCGCCCGAGGAGTACCAAACCTGGTACGGCCACGCACACTCCACCCCAGCGCTCCTGGGTTCTGCCGTCTATGGGTTAGTGGAGCGTCATCGCTCCGAACTCGCGGGAGCAACGTTCCTTGCTATTCCAGGTTGCTATCCGACGGCGACCTCGCTGGCGCTCGGGCCATTCTTCGATCACGGTGCTGTCGCTGGCCCCGTGGTGGTGAACGCTCTCTCGGGTGTCTCCGGCGCAGGTCGCTCGCCGTCGGAGCGACTGCATTTTCCACGGTTGGCATCGAATGCCGAGGCGTATGGATTGACGTCGCACCGTCACACGGTGGAGATGCAAGCCGAACTCGGAGTCGACGTCTTGTTCACGCCACATCTCGTGCCCGTCAGTCGCGGCATGTTGGTGACGGCCTACGCGAGGGTGACCGGCACTCTGACGACCGAAACCGCCCTCGAGCTATTGGCATCGACCTATGCGAACGACCCCTGCGTGGTGGTGACCAACGAACCGCCAGCCTTAAAGGACCCCGTGGGTAGCAACATCTGCTTCGTCTCCGCTCGCGTCGACGAACGCACTGGCTGGTTGGTAGCGATGAGCTCCATCGACAACCTGGTAAAGGGCGCCGCCGGACAGGCAGTTCAAGCGTGGAACGTTGCTAACCGTCGTCCGGAAACTCTCGGCCTACCGATGGCGGGCGTCACGCCATGACCACGGTCGTCGTCAAGCTTGGTGGGCACGCACTCGAAGCGACGCGCGACGCCTCGTTGCTGCTCGATGGTCTCGCGGACGACCTGCTGGCGTTGCGTGATGCGGGCGACGCGATTGTCCTTGTCCACGGCGGTGGCCCTCAAATCAACGCTCTCGTTGCATCGCTCGGTATCGAAACGACATTTGTCGATGGGCTCCGCGTCACAACCGATGCCATTCTTCAATGTGTCGTCATGGGGCTGTCAATGGTCAACGCCACGTTGGTGGCGGAGTTGGTCCAACGAGGTGTTCCGGCGGTGGGCCTGCACGGAGCATCGCTTGGTCTCTTGACCTGCACTCAGCGCTCCAACACACTTGGCGCGGTTGGTCTCAATCCAGTGGCTGACGCCACGGTGCTCGATGTCCTGCTTGCTCAAGGGATGATTCCGATTGTCGCGCCGTACGCCGCCGATTCGCAAGGCCGTCTTGTCAACTGCAACGCCGACGCGGCAGCGGGAGCTGTAGCGAACGCGTTGCGGGCAGATGCACTGTTGCTGCTCAGTGACATCGATCAGGTTCGTCTCGATTCGACTGATCCTGCGTCGGCCGTCGCGGAGCTCAGCAGCGCGCAAGCTCGAAATCTCCTCGCCACAGGTGCCGCCAAAGATGGAATGAAGCCCAAAGTGCAGTCAGCGCTGCTGGCCATCGACTGTGGAGCGTCGCGGGTGGTCATTGGCAATGGCTCTCACCCCCACAGCGTCCGCAATGTTCTTACACGCACCGTTCCCGTTACAGAGGTCACCGCATGATTCGCCAGTTCAACTCCATTCTGGAAACCAATCACGCCGACATCGCGACAATTGTTCGACTCGCGCGTCAGCCGATTCCGACGAACGAGTACGCACACACCCACGTATCGCTGGTCTTTGAGCGACCGAGTCTGCGCACGCGCGCCTCCTCAATCACCGCCGTCCAACAGCTCGGGGGCCACGTTGCCGTCTTTACCGACGCCGAGATTGGTCTCGACACACGTGAATCGGCCGAAGACGTGGCGCGGACCTTGGCGCAGACTTCCAGCGTGATTGCCGCGCGCGTCAAGAACCACGACGTCTTTGACCGAATGATTGATGCGACGAACCACGGCGTCAGCTTCATCAACCTGCTCAGCAACGTCGAGCACCCAGCGCAAGCAGTGGCGGACCTGCTCACCCTGGCCGACCACTTGGCGGGCGGCGATGTGAATCTGCTGCAGGGCCGAACGGTTGCCTATGTCGGTGACGCCACCAACGTCACGCGTTCTCTGGCATTCGTCTTGGCGGGTTTCGGCGTTCACGTGCGGGTCGCCACACCTGAGGGATATGCCCTCACCTCACTCGACGCCGCCAACTTTGCATCTCGTGCACGCCACGGTGCCACGTTGCTGATGACGAACGATCCAGTTGCGGCGGTCACTGGAGCCAATGCGGTGTACACCGATTCATGGATTTCAATGGGACTCGAAGATGAGGCTGCGGAGCGCCGCCGCGTCTTTGCGCCCTACCAACTCAATGCGTCACTCATGCGTCACGCTCCCGACGCATACATCTTGCACTGCCTGCCCGCGCACCGAGGGGAAGAGATCACTGACGACGTGATTGATTCGCCCCGTTCGGTGGTGTGGACACAAGTCAGACATCGGACCTCAGCCATGTTGGGCGTCCTTCGTTGGTTAAAGGAGATGGCATGACGAAGAGTCAGCGTCAACATCGCATTAGCGAAATCATCAGTGAACACACGGTGTCGACCGCAGCGCAGATCGTGTCACTCCTCGGCGAGGAGGGCATCACGGCCACCCAGGCAACGGTGACGCGAGACCTCCAAGACATCGGTGCCGTCAAGATGCGCGACGCCGAAGGCAAGCGACGCATTCAGCTCTCAACGGCAACCCCAAGTGGTTCGGCACCGCTTGACCACCTTCGACGCATGATGGGCGAGTGGGCGACCTCGATCGAAAACAGCGGACATCTCGTCATTGTCCGAACGCCGCCGGGTTGCGCCCACGTTGTGGCGTCGGCGCTAGACCGCAGTGCCATGTCAGGTGTGCTGGGAACAGTCGCCGGAGATGACACGATTTTGGTGGTAGCCAAGGAAAACTACGGAGGACCAGCTCTGGCTGAAAGCCTCCGTCGCCTCGCAGGACTGGAACTCACGAAGGGAAAAAAGTAGAGATGGCGAAGAAAGTGGTGCTGGCATACAGCGGTGGCCTTGACACATCAGTGGCCGTGCGATGGATGATCGAAGAGTGGGGTATTGAAGACGTCATCTGCGTTGTTGTGGACGTTGGTCAAAGCGACCTAGCTGACCCCGACGTTCTTCGTCACCGAGCTCTTTCGGCTGGTGCCTCTCAGTGCATCATCGTTGACGCTCGTCGTGAGATGGCGGAAGAGTTTTGTGGTGCGGCGATTGTCGCGAACGCGCGGTACGAAGGAAAGTATCCACTGGTCTCGGCGTTGAGTCGACCGGTCATCGTCCGGCACCTCGTCGCGACGGCTCGCGCGCTCGGCGCAGATGCCGTGGCGCACGGTTGCACGGGTAAGGGCAACGATCAAGTTCGATTCGAAGTCGGTACGCACGCCTTGGCTCCTGATCTCGAGGTCTTGGCTCCGGCTCGCAACTGGGGCATGACGCGAGCTGACTCTGTGGACTACGCCGCGAAGTGGAATATTCCGATTGCCGCCACGAAGGAAAAGATCTACTCCATCGACGAAAACCTCTGGGGTCGTGCAATTGAGTGTGGCGACATCGAAGATCCCTGGGCCGAACCGCCGACCGAGCCCTATACGTTGACGGCCATCCGCGCTGAAGGTCCGACGGAAGCAACCATTTCGTTTACCAATGGAATTCCTACCGCGCTCGATGGCTCAGCCATGGACGTCGCTTCGCTCATTGAAGAACTCAATGAGCGTGCGGGCAGCGTGGGGGCGGGACGCATCGATATGGTCGAAAACCGTCGCGTGGGTATTAAGTCTCGTGAGGTTTACGAGTGTCCTGGCGCCATGGCGCTCATCACGGCGCACGCTGCATTAGAAGACATCACCCTGGAACGCGACCTGGCTCGCGAAAAGGCCCGACTGGACCTTCGTTGGGCCGAGTTGGTCTACGACGGAATGTGGTTCTCGCCGCTGAAGGAGGCTCTCGACGCCTTCATTCTTGAGACCCAGCGCGCCGTCACTGGTGATGTCCGCATGCGGTTTGAAAAGCCGGGACTGATGACGGTTATAGGTCGACGTAGCCCCGTCGCTCTGTACGATCACGGTCTGGCCACCTACGACGCATCGGACACATTCCGCCACGCCGACTCGGAAGGTTTCGTTCGTATTTACGGACTAGGCGTGAAGACCTGGGCTGCGCGTCAGGGCGCCAAGAACGCCACGCCGCCACAATCATGACGCTCTGGGGCGGGCGATTTGAATCGTCAATGGACGAAACCCTCTGGCGACTGTCGGAGAGTTTCAGTTTTGACCGTGCGTTGTATCGCCACGACATCATCGGCACGAAAGCTCACATCGAAGGTCTCCATAAGGCCGGCATCATCACTGGCGCCGAGCTGGGCCAGATGGTGGGCGCTCTCGACACCGTGACGGGAGAGTTTGATAACGGAACGTTCGTGCGCCATGCCTCCGATGAAGACATCCATATGGCCATTGAGCGCCGCGTCACGGAGCTACTTGGTCCGCTCGGTGCGAAGTTGCACACCGGCAGAAGTCGTAACGATCAAGTTGCGACAACGCTTCGTCTCTTCACACGCGACGCACTGACCGATGTCGCGGAAACGCTTTTGACGTTGATTCAAGCGTTGCGCGACGTCGCCGATGAACATCCGACGCTGTACTTGCCGGGTTACACGCACATGCAGCGGGCGCAACCCGTCTTGTTGTCACACCACCTGCAGGCACATGCTTTCGCATTTCTTCGCGACATTGACCGCGCGATGGACGCTCGAGATCGTCTCTTGATTTCACCTCTCGGCGCGGGGGCGATTGCGGGAACGTCATTGCCGCTTGATCCTCACTACACCGCACAGCAACTTGGGTTTCGACGGGCCTTTGCAAATTCGATGGACGCGACAAGTGATCGAGACTTTGTTGCCGAAGCACTCTTTGTGCTCGCGCTAATCGGTGTGCACTTTTCGCGGCTCGGTGAAGAGCTCGTGTTGTGGACGACGAGTGAATTTGGATTCGCATCTCTGGGTGACAGCTTTACGACAGGTTCGTCGATGTTGCCACAGAAGAAGAACAGTGATGTGGCCGAGTTGGCACGAGGTAAGTCCGGACGGCTCGTGGGAAATCTCACCGGTCTCTTGACCACGCTGAAGGGCCTACCCCTCGCGTACAACCGAGACCTGCAAGAAGACAAGGAGCCCCTCTTTGACTCCTTGCGTACGGTCACGACGGTTGGCGCGGCCCTCGCGGGTGCGTACCAAAGTTTGACGTTCCACGGCGAGGTGATGGCGGCGGCGGCCGACGATGAGCTACTCGTCGCGATTGATATTGCCGAGTCGCTCGTTGGCGAAGGAGTTCCATTTCGCGAAGCTCACGAACGAGTTGGCAGCTTGGTCGGAGAGGCTGTTCGTTCTGGGGTAACCCTGGAATCCCTGGTCAAAGGGGATAGCGATCTCGTGCGATTTGTCGACCTGTTCACCCCTGGAACGGCACTCGAGCGTCGCCGTTCGCCCGGTGCGAGTGGCCCACAGGCCTATCGCGTGCAGGGATACCAGTTGGCTGGTGACGTCGACAGCGCCGAAAGGCGAGTACGCGGTTTGTGACGCACCAGGGGTCGCATAGACCTGATAGTGTGGAACTCCGCTGCAGTTAGCTCGAAACCGGATTTGCGGGAGTCGAGAAATACCTGCTAGGGTGAACAACCCTGCCACCGGGAGACCGGTGGGCGGACGAGATGGAAGCAATTCCAACTCAAAGTTATGTCGCACCTCCAGCGAAAGCTGTGTGTGACGTCGCTCCTTGAAAACGGAAGAACGAGAGCCAAAAGCCAGTACGGCCGGCGTCGACGATCTCTAATTGTCGCACCGGCCTACTAAGTAGAAGTACCCAGCCGAGCCACCCCGTGGCGGAGCTGGTTGTCGGATGGGGTTAGAGCAGCCCATCCGGCTCTCTGATTCGAATGTCACTTCGGTGACAAGAAAATCTTGATGGAGAGTTTGATTCTGGCTCAGAATGAACGCTGGCGGCGTGCTTAACACATGCAAGTCGAACGGAATCCATGGAGTGCTTGCACTCCGGAAGATTTAGTGGCGAACGGGTGAGTACCACGTGAGCAACCTGCCCTGAAGACGGGGATAACACCGGGAAACCGGTGCTAATACCCGATACCTCCATTGGACCGCATGGTCTGATGAAGAAATGTTTTTCGCTTCAGGAGGGGCTCGCGGCCTATCAGCTTGTTGGTGGGGTAATGGCCTACCAAGGCTTCGACGGGTAGCTGGTCTGAGAGGACGATCAGCCACACTGGGACTGAGACACGGCCCAGACTCCTACGGGAGGCAGCAGTGGGGAATCTTGGGCAATGGGCGCAAGCCTGACCCAGCAACGCCGCGTGAGGGACGAAGGCTTTCTGAGTTGTAAACCTCTTTCGGTAGGAACGATTGTGACGGTACCTACAGAAGAAGCACCGGCCAACTATGTGCCAGCAGCCGCGGTGATACATAGGGTGCAAGCGTTATTCGGATTTATTGGGCGTAAAGAGCTCGTAGGCGGTTCGATTAGTCGGGTGTGAAACCCCCAGGCTTAACCTGGGGCAGCCACCCGAAACTGTCGTGACTAGAGTTTGGTAGGGGATCACGGAATTCCTGGTGTAGCGGTGGAATGCGCAGATATCAGGAGGAACACCAGCAGCGAAGGCGGTGATCTGGGCCAATACTGACGCTGAGGAGCGAAAGCGTGGGGAGCGAACAGGATTAGATACCCTGGTAGTCCACGCCGTAAACGGTGGGCACTAGGTGTGGGGACTTTTCAACGGTTTCCGCGCCGCAGCTAACGCATTAAGTGCCCCGCCTGGGGAGTACGG
>Ga0214923_10009046_pt1 | contig 10435 bp, 6 predicted proteins | sample LL1510_MetaG_FD_177993 | JGI IMG/M metagenome (GOLD analysis project Ga0214923, IMG submission 177993) | Freshwater microbial communities from Lake Lanier, Atlanta, Georgia, United States - LL-1510 | ecosystem: Environmental > Aquatic > Freshwater > Lake | place: USA: Georgia | collected 2015-10-15
GAAAGACTGGTCCTTGTAGAGTCTGAACCATAGACCCTGAAACAACTCCTGGAGTTCCTGATTGTAGAGCAACTTCTGCTGCCGTTTTTATGGCAGATGGAACACCTGTAGCATTTACTACTAGAGTTTCTTCATCTGATACAGTAGGAGCGCCTGGTGTTCGAATGCCCAGTTTCATTAAGAGTTCTGGAGAAGCCTCTGTAGGTCCTTCTACAAGTTCTCTAAATTCTGGAACTGAAGATTCTGGTAAAACACGCTCTGGTAAAACAGAAGCCTCTCTACGTTCTTCATCTGTCAAAGGCGGTAAATCATCTTTATTTATGCCATTTAGTATTAATAAATCTTTTTCTGTCATAATTCTCATTCCAATATTCATATACGTTTCTAACTCTTGTGACAAAAGTTTGAAAGCATATGGCATTTCTATTACTACTGGAGCAACCATTGTTTTTCTTATAGGAGGAATGAGTTCCAGATCATTTGAACTAGAACCAATATATGAAACAGGACCTGTACATAAAGGGCAGACAAATAAACCTGTTTTAGGATTTTCAATTGGAATTGTTCCACATCCTTTACAAATGCGAAAACTTACACCATCTGAACGTAACATATAAGACTCATTGACAAAAGCACTAATTCCATGGCCAACAATGGCATCACGTTCCATTTCACCAATACGAAGACCACCTTGAGCTCCACGGCCTCCTGTAGGTTGATGTGTTCTTTGTTCTCTTCTACCTTTTCCACGAGCATTCCATTTATCTTCTACCATGTGTTTTAGACGCATAGAGAAAATAGGACCAATAAAAATATCTGTCATCAATTGTTTTCCACTGGTTCCATCGTATAAGATTTCATTTCCAAATTTCTCAAATCCCAATTGCTCTAAGGCTGAATTGAGTTGTTTTGTTAGACGTCCATCATCGGTAAACGCAGTTCCATCTGCTATAGCACCTAGATTAGCCGCAACTTTTCCAATTACCATTTCTAAAACGTGCCCTATAGTCATTCTCGAAGGAATAGCATGAGTATTCATAATCATATCTGGTACAATTCCTTGAATTGTTCGAGGTAAATCATGCGATCTAACGACCATTCCTATTGTACCTTTTTGCCCATGTCTATTTGAGAACTTGTCACCAAGCTCAGGCTGTCTATATTCAACGCATCTAATCTTTACTGTTCTTAGACCCTTATTATTTACTAAGACTACTACAGATTCTACTCTACCATGGGTCCATACTTGGGCAGACTCAGATGAATCTGAGATTTTACTTCCTGGAACCTCAATTGTTCGCCCAACTAAGATAGTATTTTCATCAATGTAAGATCCAACTTTTACAATTCCTCTTTCATCTAATTGTGAATAATCCATTCCAGGTTTCATATCTGTCCACCCAGGAACATTCTTAGGATTCGCAATACGAGTTCTTGTCTTGGCTAATTCATCGTCTTCCTCAAAGACATTATAAGATCTATAATGAATAGAATTAAACAAGCCTCTTTGTAAGGCATCGTGATTAATTACAATACCGTCCTCTTGGTTATATCCTGCAAACATCCCCATTGCTAAAATTACATTGGTTCCATAGGGTAACTTTCCTTGACCCAGATAATCATAATACAAGGTTCTTACTAGAGGAGGGCATCCATTAGTTAAAATATGAGCCTGATTATCATATCGCATATGCGCATTTGTAGCATAGACAGAGAGACCCTGTTTTGATTGAGAATCACCCAACTGATTACGAACAGATTGATTATGATGAGAAAAAGGAATTAATGTTGTAATTGCACTCATAATGGTTGATGGATGAATTTCTACATGAGTAGTTTCATTACTAGCTTGTTCTAAGAAATTTACAATATAAGACTCATTGTGTTCATAAGGATCAACATATTCAATAAAGCCTGAATACGGTGTTAGATATTCAATATATTCTTTTATTGTTACACCATCTCTTTCTTTTAAGGGATCTATAAATCCAGTCCATGATAATGTATGGCCTGCTGTTTGAGGAAGAGAGCCCATTATCATGTCACGCCATGTTGTTCCTTTTGCTCCTAAAGAAGCTCTAGGAAATCTTCCTGCGGTCCATGGTTCCATATGTAATAAAGGGCGCCCTGGACGGCCTTCATCAAAATTAATTAATATACGTCTATCACTAATAAAAAAAGCAATACCAACTGAAGCACTCAGACATCCAGTCCATTTTAAGAGTTTAATTAACTGTGTTAGTTCTCTAGCTTCTAGAGTATATCCAATTAGACCATTGTTTAAAAATACAGGTAAAGATAACGCTCGCAGTTCTTCAGATGAATCGCTGACTTTTAAAATATACCCTCTTCGTTGAATTAACCATTCCATAAATTGAGAAGATGATGTAGATGTGCTAATAGTTGTTAAGACGCTCAGATTCTTTGCGATACCAATAGATGCGCCACCAGGTGTTTCATTCGTACAAAAATATCCATATTGACTTGTATGAAGATGACGAGGCCCTGTGAGTTTCATTCCTGTATCAAATTCCAAGACAACTCTGCGACAATGACTAATAAAATCAATATAAGAAAGACGAGAAAGAGATTGTAAAATACCAGCCTTGTCATCCCCAGACCCTGTTCCCCATTTTCCCTTGAATCCACGCAAAATACCATTTGTCATCATATGGGCCATAGGTTTTCTCTTTATTTTTGGTGATCTAAATATAGATACTGAATTAGATTCTGCGAAAATATTCATAAAACTTACTCCTTTATATACTTGTGTATTATAGTTATATTCTTCACTAATAGCAAGTCCTACAGCCTTCATCCATTTTTTGTAGACATTTTGAAATAACATTTGTGTTAAAAATCCAGAAGTTAAACATCGTTGATTTCTAGTGTCATCTCTATCTGTCTTTCCATCTAACCCCATATGGACTCTATAAATCTTACGCACACAATCACCTAAATACACTGCTCTTGCTCCAGGTAAGTCTGGAACATGAGAAAACATTTGATTATGAATAATGTCTAGAACGTGTTCTTCTCCAAAGCCCTTAGTTAGAGTCTTAATATATTGAATAGCTGAGTAAGTATCTAAGACTGGATATGCGTCAGTAAAACAAGCAATTAAAAATGGTTCCATAAGTTTTAGTTCCTCAGGATTCATTTGAGGCAAAATAGAATTTGTAATTTCTTTATCAGATTCTATTCCTAAAGCTCTGAATAAAATACAAATAGGTATAGCTTTTCTTACAAATGGTAAAGAAACATGTAGGGCCTCTGATTTTCTTATAATAGCAAATGTAACTCGTCTAACTTCTCTTGTCTCAGGAGACAAACATGAGATACTCGCATAATTAGAAATTAAAGGATCTGCCTCTTGATTTTGAATATATAAGGTATTAAATGCTTGTTCTTGATGTGTAACTAAGACTTTCTCAGAACCATTAATAATAAAATACCCCCCTTGATCATATGGGCATTCTCCAACTGAACGTAAGAATTCTTCAGGTTTATTAAATAATAAACACCCTTTTGAATGTAACATTACTGGAATTTCTAAAAGAGGGAATTTTGGTAACATAACTTCCTTTACACTAGGCTGTCCTTCTTCTGGTCTAGCAAACTCTACTCGAATTAAAATATCAGTATAAAGTCCAGCTGAATATGTTAGATTTCTTAGACGGGCCTCATTTGGAAATAAAAGTCTTATATCTTCACCACCCATATGTTGAATAGTAGGTGTTCCAACACTTATAGCAGATCCATCAAGTCCACCAATATATATTTTTACAGTATATTCATATGTGTTTGTATCTCCAATCTTATCTTTTACTATAATCAATGGGTTGTAATTCTTAATAATGGCTGGTAAATCAGATTCCATAAATTGACCAAAAGAATCAAGATGATGTCTTGTATATGGATACGGAGTTGTTTGGAAATATTGATCCAGAAGCTTTCTTGGAATTTCCATTGATCTCTCAGCACTTCCAGCCATTACTCTAATTTGAAAGCATAATTTTCATGTCATCATTAGACGCTTTATAATATATTTACTTAGTATAAGTAAGTAAATATAGTATACAAATAATTAATAGATTATGGTATTGAACGTAAGCTAGTTGCAAAATTTGCGCTAGGAATAACTGCAGGAGGTGGTGAAACTAGATTTGCCCTACCTGTAGCATCTGCCGATGGATAAAGCTGAGTTCCTTTTCCAGGATCCGTCATCATCATAGAATATCCTGTACTTGGTGGAATAGATGGTGGAATAGGACGAAATAATCCATCTAACAATCCACCACCTGATTGTGATACGCTAGGGCTATCTGTCGGGAAACCTTTTCTTATATCACAATCTGCGGTTAAAGCAGAAGAATAAGATCTATCCAATCCCTGTGTCTGATACGTTGGAAAGTTTCCATAGACTCCAGATACTCCTGCTCTTGTTTGATAATCAAGAGGGGCTCCCGATACTCCCAGAGGCGTCATAGCCCCACCTGACATAGATCCTCGTGTCTTAGCTCTACGTGTCTTACCTGCCTTCATGCCATAGCGAAATTTAAGATATGTGGCGGCGTCTGCCGGAGCTAGATCGTGTTTGAATGTCTTACGCCACTCTTCTCTATACTTCACAACTGCGTCAGAAAATGAATGAGAAGCAAGTTTTCTAAGACTTTCTACTACTTTATCCATATGATCAAAGGCTTTTCGTAGTTGTGGTATAGTTAATTTAGGGTTTTTTCCAGTTGCATGGGCCTTGCGAGTCTTCGCCATCTACTTAGACTACCTTAAAACTTGGAGAAGCTAAATTATTCTTTTTTAAATTATTCTTTCCACTATTCATAAGTCCATTATACACATTAGATACTGCGTTTGTTACTGCGTTAGCTGCGGCATTAGCAGCTGCTACAGGTGCGGCTAAGATACCCGTATTTGCCTTTGATTCATTTCCTCCAAAATTAAAGGCATTTTTTGCGGAATTATTCTTTGTTGAATTATTGGTTGGCAAAAAATTTGGCATAGCAGGCATTTCAGGAATTATTTCAGAAACCACTGGAAGCTGAGTGCCATGAGCTATAAGAATTCCAATAATACTTGCCAAAATAACTAAGACAAGCATAATAAATCCAGCATATTGCTGTAAAAGTTCTGTTGCAATTGACGTTCTATATTCATAAGGAAACATAGAATAATGCTGCCATATACCTAAACCTAGCATGGCAATAGCTAATCCACCAAGTATATATGGTGAAAGCCTTGGTAAAACAAAAAAGAATATTAAGGCGGATAAAATTACGGCAATTAATGCTGGAACAAAGTATTCATTCATTCCTTCTAATAAGTTTCACGATATGTTAGCAACTCTTTTCTACAACAATACCGATGAAGTCCAAGTTCATTCAAAACTTCACCCTCTGGTGTTTTAGGTAACACTGTTTCATCAAGAATTAGAGGAGTCTGAGATTGGCCTCCCCGGAGTTCCCGTGTTCTTCTCTCATAATAACGCCAAAGATCAGCAAGAACATTTCCACAATTCATACAACGGACTGGAATAGGCATACTATTCTACTACCCGGGATATAAGCAATTTTTTAGGCAAGTTTTTGATTTAATGCGTAGAAATACCCTTAACACATCCCTTTCTTACTGTCAGAGATGTCATCTGTTCTATTTTCTAGTGGCTCCTATAACCGTAACAACCAGGCTCGTGGTGGAATTGAGCGTCTAAGTGGTAAGTTTACCGAACTTGAGAAGAAGATTGCGGATCTTGAGCTTGTGATTTCTATGTTACAGAAGTCTGGTTCTGGTTCTGGTTCTGTTGGCCCCCAGGGGCCTCCTGGACCTCAGGGACCTATGGGTTTACAAGGTGTTCCTGGGCCTCAAGGCCCTCAGGGGCCTCAGGGTCCTTCTGGACCTCAGGGTCCTTCTGGTCCTGAAGGCCAGAAGGGAGATACAGGGCCTGTAGGGCCTGTAGGGCCTGTAGCCCAATAGGCGTTGTAGCCCAATAAGTTCCTAAGCCATCTTCTTTAATGTTGGTCCAGTAATATGAATATTATGTTGATTTAATAAATATTTTGAGAGACTTGCCATAGAAAGTTTTGGAAACTTTGTTAGCGCCTCTTTAATTTGTGTCAATTGTTCTTCTGACCATTTTGATTTCTTTTGTGTTTTTTGAATTTCATTTGTTACAGATCTTTCTAAACCATCAGATGTTTGTATCATTGTACCAACTTGTAAAATCCCAGCGTGAATCTTGTCATGGCATTCATCGCATAAAACAACCAAATTGGCCTGAGAATGTACATTAGAATTATCATTTAGTAGGTCATGTTTGTTTGCCATATGTCTCTCTCTGATATGATGTACCTCAAGATCTGATGATTCTGTTTTTTGACATATTTCACATTTTACTTTTTGAATTGAAGAATTCCAAGAGGACCCAACTGATTCCAAAAGTTCTTTCTCTCCCGCCAAAGTTTTTCGAAAACGAATTGCATCTTCCAAAATGTCATCCGGTATCCGCATAGCTTTTGCGACTTCTAGTCCATACAGTGATGAGCCCGAACCTTCTCTTAAAGTTCTATGATACACTAATTTGTCTTTTATTTTGTCATATTCAACATGCAAATGCCAAATTTTTAATCTAGGATCTTCAGAAACTTCCTTGAGTTTAGATAATCCATGTAAATGTGTAGCAAATAGAAACCTTGCTCCTCTTTTTAGAAGACCTTTCAGGCCAGCGGCTACTAGAGCTGTCGCAGACGTAGTCTCAGTTCCAGAACATAATTCGTCTCCCAAAACTAAAGACTTTGGTCCAGCTTCTCTGAAAATATCTCGCAATTCAGACATTTCTACTGCGAACGATGAAAGCCCCATCCACAAATTATCTGTATTTATAATTCTTGTATGAAGACTTGTAAATGGAGCCAAAATCATTTGGGAACAAGGAACAAACGAACCACCTTGGGCCAAGAGAACTGCTAAACCTGTTGCTCTCATTAAACTTGATTTTCCTGAGGCATTCAGACCATAGAGTAACCATCCTTGTTTTTCATTAGAACCAATATGAACTGAATGTTGAACATAAGGAATCTTTCTGTCCTGTGCTTCTAATAATGGATGTCTGAGCCCTTGAATGTCAATAGAACTTTCTTCGTTACATAAGATAGTAGGTTTTACATAACCATTTTCTCTAGCTACTAGAGCTAAACTAGAATTCACATCAACTTCACTAATCCAATCTGCAATATATGTCCAGGAATCAAATAAATCCGTTGCTATCTGAGAACCATGCTCAACTAGAGCAATTGCCTGAACCCTTTTGAGCGAAGACCTCAGCCTTAACAAGATAACAAAGACTTGATCTAGAATAGGAGATTCTAAATGAGAACCAGTCTTATTTATCTTGGCTATACAATTCACTGGAAGTTTATTAGATGCTTGTAAACTTTGAATAACACCTCTTGGCCCTTTAATTACTAAAGAACTTTCTCTAAATTCTGGTTTGAATACATCTGTTACATTTGCTAATTTAGAAATATCTAATATCCAATCTGCCAAGCGTTGATTTTGTGCCTTAATTTGTTCTTCAATTACATCTAACTCTGGAACCATGTTATTTAGAAAAAGACTCAGATCATCAGAAGCCTGATAGACCTTTTCTACATCAAATACCTGAAAAAGAGAAGAACGAATAGTAGTAATTTCTTTGCCTTGCTTTTCAAGATTTAGAGTTTCTGCTATCCATTGAATTGCCTTAGAAGTAGAATCAAAGGCAATTAAATCACTGGCAGTTAATGAACCCTGTTGAATTTTTCTGTAAAGCCGTTGAATATCTGTCATTGCTCTGAGTCGTTTAGAAAATGGCCCAATATCCATCTTAGTCCACATTTCCACTTGATCCAGATTTTCTTGAATTTTTTTCGGATCTGCTAAGGGTTTTAAAAGTCTTTCTCTAATAGCACGTTTACCCATAGGACTTGATGTCTTATCAACAAGGCTCAAGACATCTTGTTTATTCCCCGTTGTATCTTGAACTATCATGTGTAATTGAACTAAGGCATTTTCTCCTAAACATAAGGTGGAACCAGGGACCCACGGAAAAACTAGGAGTTGTCCCAATGACATAGAGGGCCATAGTTCTTTTAAGGAATTAAGAAGAAATAAAAGAGAGGTTTCTGCTCTAGATCCTGGGTTAAGATGAAGTGCCACACTTGTAGGTAAGAGTGATTTTAAAGAACAAGTCTCTCTTAAAAATTGTTCTCTGAAACTAGGATTTAACCATGCGCCTTCAATCAAAGGTTGTCTTTGGTGAAATGTGGCATTAGACGAAGCCAGAATATTCTTGAGTTTAGATTCCGTGATTGATTCCTTGAACTGCTCAGATCCGTTTAGAGACCACAGAACTTCTCTAGGCGGGTAAAGTTCCATAAATTGAACTAATTCATTAGATGTCCAGGCTTCTTGAGTCCCTTGAGCCTGAGATTCGAAGACGTGAAGATGCCCAGTAGTTAGATCAATTGATGTAGCTGCTAAAAAAGGTGCTTCTTTTAACTTATGTTGTTCTAGAAAAACAGAACAAATAAAAAGGTCAGAAGATGTAGCAGCTTCTACGTGAGTCCCTGGAGTCAAAATTCTCTCTACATTTCTTTTTACAACTTTCCCTTGAATATTCTTTACTTGTTCAACTAAGACTACAGTCCAACCAAGTTGAGTGAGTTTAGCAGCCCATTTATGAACACAGTAATCTGGAATTCCTGCGACTAGACCATCCATGCCATTTGGGCCTTCACCCTTCTTTACAGAAACTTTTAAACCAAGAAGATCTATAATTTCAGAGAAAGTTGTGTTACCCTTGTTATTTATTGCGTCTGGATTTATAATGTCATACATCTCATAGAAGATTCCTACCATGAGAAATATGGCTACTTTGGGACCAAATTTCTTTTTTTGTTCTCTGAAGTTTTCCAGATATTCCTGATACATGTTGGGCATTGTACTTATATGTATTGGTAAGGCTTTAGCCCTTTATAAGGCTGGATTTTTCAACAACATAAAATCCGAATACATTGATCTTAACATACTTTCAGGCGCCTTAGACTTCTGTTGAATGACTCCCTTATTTACTAAATACTCACGAATAGAGGCAACTGGTTTATTTTCCGTATCATCTTTTAGTCTTTTGGCTCTTGTAAATCTATGAGATAAATTGGTTGTGCTGAGATGAATACGTCTGGCTTTTCTTGTTGTATTTAGAGAATCTATAGAGGGTTGATTTTGATGTAAACCCTTTGGTTGAAGTTTTACTCTTTGAACTTTAGGGGGTTTTAAAATAACATTAGATTCAACTGGTTTACTTATTTTTATTTGAGGTACTTCAAGATTTATTACAGGTTTTTGTAATTCTTGTTTTGCTAACGCATTTTGTTTTACCTGTTCAATTAGTTCATCATCTTCTTTTACAATTTGCCTCTGCTTTCGTGTGCTAATCTTCTTTTGCCGGGATCTTGTGGCATCTTCCGCAGCAACTCCCGTAATCACAAGACTCTTAACAGTAGAGTCCATCTTAGCATTTACGCAGACATAAATGAGTCCAATTAAAACGAACGCTTTAAACTAGTAAATAAATTACCTATAAAAATTGATTACTTACCCATATGTGAAAGAGTACACATGGCATGTATACCCGAACACTCTAAAATTCTTGATATGTTCTTTCAGCAGATGGATAAGAAACAGATCATTTCACATCAAATTGAGTCCTTCAATCACTTTATTCTTCACGATGTCCCAGAGATTCTTCAGGCTACAAATCCCGTAATTATTAAGGGATCTCCTGAGATTCCTCTTTCTGGGCCAAGATCGGTTCTAGCTTCTGCTACTGGTCTTTCTACTTCTGCTGCTAACGCATTGCTAGGAAAGACTCAAGAGGATGCTAATGCTTTGGCAGCCTTAGCTACAGATGCTGCGGCAATTCAGAAACCCGCAGTGCGTTATGAATATGAAATTCAGATAGAATTTCTGAATCCCCAGCTTCGTAAGCCAACTATCTTTGAAAATAATGGAGCAGTTCTACCCATGCTTCCTAATGATGCTAGATTGCGAAATTTGACGTATGCGTCTCCTTTGACTGTAGATATCAAGATTACTACCATTAGAACGGATAACACCGATGGTCGCAAGGCCACACATCAACGTGTATTTCCTAATGCTCATCTTGGAAAGATTCCCGTTATGGTTGGAAGTTCACTCTGTCTTCTCAAGGAGCAAAAGCACATTCATCCCAGAGATCTAGGTGAATGTCCCGAGGATGTTGGTGGCTATTTCATTGTAGGTGGTGGTGAGCGCACTATCATTTCTCAAGAGCGTATGTCTGAGAATAGACCAGTAGTTTTCCGTAATAATCGTAATCCTGCCAAGGAGTGGGAGGTAATTG
>Ga0214923_10009047_pt1 | contig 10433 bp, 5 predicted proteins | sample LL1510_MetaG_FD_177993 | JGI IMG/M metagenome (GOLD analysis project Ga0214923, IMG submission 177993) | Freshwater microbial communities from Lake Lanier, Atlanta, Georgia, United States - LL-1510 | ecosystem: Environmental > Aquatic > Freshwater > Lake | place: USA: Georgia | collected 2015-10-15
AAATGGTTTTGCAACAGCTCCTCCTGCCATATTTGATAAAGTTGGTGTTTCAACTTCCATAAAATCTCTATCTTCGAGATATCGTCGAAGAAAACTAATAATTTTCGAACGTTTTACAAAAATAGGTCGTACATCTTTATTCACCATTAAATCTAAATATCGATTAGAATAACGTGCATCTTTATCTTCTACACCATAAAACACACTTGGAAGGTCGTGTTGACAGAGAGCTAACATTACCATTGTTCTTGGGACAATTGATAGTTCTCCTTTTTTACCTTTTGCAATATATCCTTTTATTCCAACAAAATCTCCTAATTTAGTTGAACTATGAATTGCATAAAAATCAGTTTCATCATTGTAAGAACCCAAATCTGATAAAACTTGAAAATCATGACCATCAATAGATAATGTATAAAATAGTAGTTTTTTACTGGCTGCTCTTTTTTGAAGAATACGACCCATAATTGATATATTGGTATCTGTCAAACGAGCACCATTTTCAATATTATTATAAGTTTTAATTATATCTTCGATTTTATGACTGATTTCCCAATAATGAGGATAATCACATTCTCGTCTAGTCTCGCATGTATTTTCTGTATTAGTTGCAATAAGTGACATTATTAATGTTATATTTAATAAATATAAAAACTTTGCAATTTTTCCCTAGTAAAATTATATATAATCCTACATATATAGGAATATTATTTTTTATTATTCTGATAAATAAATTTAGGGTAATATATTCAGACTTGTTTCAGCGGACTCGTCCGATAGAACATATCTAACAAAATAAAAAATATACAAAAATTGCAAAACTTTTATTATAAATAATATTCTAGTTTATATTAGATGTCACGCTTCAAATATACAAGTAAAAAAGGTCCTAAAAAATCCGATGATTCACAAAAACGGAAAAGAAAGGCTCATGAAGAAGAAGAAGAGTCTGATTTTTTCGTCGATGATATGAATTCTGAATTAGGTCAAGATGATTTCACCGTTAATGAATATTATTTATATAATGATATTTCAATGAAATCTATTCAAGGTTTATTAAAATTTATTAAGAACGCTGAAAAAAGATGGAAATTATTTTTATTAGAAACTTCTGAAATAATTGAGAAAGCGGAACCAAAACCATTAAAAATTTTTATTAATTCTAATGGTGGTGATGTTTTTGCTGCTATACCTATTATTGATGCAATCAAGAATTGTTCAATACCAATATATACATATATTGAAGGAATGGCTGCATCAGCAGCTAGTTTAATTAGTATGGTGGGTCATAAAAGATTTATTACAAAAAATTCATTCATGTTAATTCATGAGTTACGTTCTGGTATTCAAGGAACATATTCTGATATAATGGATGAAAAAGAAAATTGTGATAAATTAATGAATGTAATTAAAAAAATATATTTAGAAAGGTCCTCTGGAAAATTAGATTCGGATGTTTTAGAAAAAATTCTCAAACGTGATATAATTTTAACAGCTGATGAATCTTTAACTTATGGTTTAGTTGATGAAATTAATTAAGTTCAACTATTTTTACTTCACAATTTTGAAAACTATATTCTATATTAAATATATTTTTCAAAAATCGTTGTAACCAATCGTGATGCGATACTATTAAAATATTATCATTTTGATTATATTTTTTTAATACATCACGAAAAGTACTAATTACATTATTTAATTCTTCTTCAGTTTCTTTATGAAAAATATAATTTTCAACTACTCCATTAAAATCATATTTATTAGAAAAATTTTCTAATTTACTTTTTAATTGGTGTTTTTCACTTCTTTTATTACAAATATGATATCCTTGTGGTTCCATTAATAAGTCAGACAACTTAACAACTAAATCAGTTTTTATTAAATTATCACATGTTTGAATACATCTTGTTAATGATGAACAATAAATGTCTGTAAAAATAACATCTTTTAATTTTTCTGAAGCAGTTTTTGCTTGGACAACTCCAATTTCTGTCAAGTTTGAATCTGTATATTTGGGCATTTCATAAGCAGACTCTCCAAATAATTTTGCAGCTACATTATGTTCTGCTAATCCATGTCTTACTAAATAAAGTTTCATTAATATATTATATATATTTTTTTATTCCATAAATTATTCAATTTTTATTATACTAATATCCAACTCTTTATTAATTTCTTCAATTATTGAATTATTTTTATAATCATTTATATAATATATATTTTTAATTCCAGAGGCCACTAATATTTTATAACAATTTATACACGGATAATGAGTTATATAGACAGATGCATTATTTGTACAAATTCCTCTTTTAGAACAATCGGCTATACAATTTTGTTCAGCGTGAACTGTTGCTTGTTCATGATTATCAACTACAATTGATTTATGTGGTGCGCCAGGTAGGAATCCATTGTAACCTGTAGCAATAATATGATTCTCTTTCACCAATACACAACCAACTTGAAGTCTTTCACAGGGAGACCTTTTTGATACTAATTTTGCTAAATCACTAAAATAATCTATCCAACTTATTCTTTCCATAATAATATATTTATTTATTATAAATATATATTATTTTCATTTTTTCTAAAAAAATTATATAAATTATTATAATGAATAAATATCAATTAGGATTTTATATTTTTATTATTTTAACTGCTTTAATGGTAAATTATTATAGTGAAATGACTCCTGAAATTATCTTCTTTTTCTCTGGTAATAATATAGATATATCAAAATTAAAAAAACTATTAAAAAAAACAAATTATAAAATTACGGTCATACCATCTAATCCTAATCAAAGTACACTTACTAAATTAAAAGAATTAAATAATATTCGACCAATTAATGAAATTGGTAATATTGAAAATTTTAGAAATGTTTTAGTTGAAAATTGTTATCGTATGAAACCTAAATATATTTATTGTTCCGAAAATAATGTTTTTTATAATATAGTGAATAAAATAAATGTATATGGATATGATTTTAATTTTGAAACATTAGATGATAAATGTATAGGTGAAGAATATTAAATATTTAAAAATATTTATCTAAATGTTAATAATGTTAGATATTATATTAATAATAATAATAGTAATTTTAGGAGTTTTCTATTTTTGTAGAACTACTGAAAATATGGATGCAACAAATGATAGATACGAAAGACCTGATAATATCATGGATGATAATAATGATAATACTATAGATAATGATACTTCAAACGCCGACAATGCTGATAGAACTGTTACTAATTTACAAAATTCGGATTACTTATCCAGTGTATTAATCCCATTTAGAGGATTATATAATTGGTTATCAAATTATAATAGTTTCTATGGTTATGGTTCTCCATATGCTTATTCTTATTACGATGACCAAAATTATTACGACCCATATTACTATGATGCATCAATACAATCAACTTTCAGACATAACTCACATTTTAACAGAAACAAATATAATGATTCTATGAAAATTAGAAGATAAAATATATAAATTTTATATTATAAATATATATAATATAAAATGGATATAATAAATACACCCTTTTTTAAGCATCTGTTTTTAGACGCATATGTTCTTAAATCAGATGGCTATTTAACCGATATAACATGTGAAATTTTTTCAAAATATTTACAAAAAAATCATATTTCTAATGAATTTACTAAAATATTCAATCACAATGAGATATATGAAGATTATATAGTGACTACAAAAACGAAAGACTATTATTATGATAATTTATTAGATATATGTAAAAATCCACAGTTATTTAAAACTTATAGAGAGTTTTATCTATTGTCTGGTTACAGGTCATCTACTGGTGGTCATAGTATAATTTTTTATATTTTGAAGAATGAAGACGAGTCTTATACAATAAGCCTAATAAATTCAGGTGAAGGTTTGGAGATGCATCCGACATTTTTAAAAGGTGGTGGTGATTTAGATGAAAATTTAAATCCAAACATAGAACATACAATTATTTTACAATATAATAATATTTCATTTGAAACAATTATTGATTTAATTAAATTTACATATTTAACAATGTCGCCCTCTTTAAATGATATCAAAAGAGACCTAAGTAGGATTGGTGAACCTTTTATTGAAATCATGATTAAAAAAATCATTTTTGAAAAAAAAATACGCGAATTATATATAGACACAGATGATTTAAAAATTAAAAGTAACACAAAAGATAGAATGGTATATTTAAAATCAATGCTAGAAGAAAGGAAAGAAAGTATTTTATCTGAATTTAATGAGTACAAAGTTAGAGATGATGAAAAACCTGATAATTTTTTAAAAGAAAAAGACATTATTAATATTATTTTTGAAGAAGAAAAAGAACATTATATTAACGATTCATATAAAGATTTTTCAAAATTTTTAATTGAAAAAAATGAATTTAATTTTATAAAAAATAATGTGGATATTACCTTTTTTTATAATTATATTAGAAATATAATACCAAATTTTAATACTCCAGATAACTTTTATAATGATAAACCTCAACAATCAAGTTCTTGTTCTTTTTTTTCTGCTTATTATTTAATAAAATATTTTATTTTTCATCCAAGAATCAATTTATTTAATAGATTTATTAATCAAATAAAATTAGATTTGATAAGACATATAAAAGAAAATATATCAACTAATGAATTTATAGATATAAATCAAATAAATGCTTGTTTAGTATTAATTAAAGATTATGATTTATCTGAAACATTAAAATATGAAATATCACAATTAAAAACAATTATATATAAATTATATGAAAATAATTTTTCATCTCCTACAAATATTGATTTATTAGAAGAAATGAGAAAAGAATATGATATATTAACATTAAAATTTGTAAATGAATATAACACATACAAAAGTGATATATCTTTTTCATCATATAATACTTTTATTCGTGAACTGTTTAATTATAGAGAGGATCCACGAGATTATGGAAGAACTAATTCTGACACTATATTATATAATTATTTCTTATTTAAAAGTACTATATTATTAATTAATGATTTAAAATCACTAAAAATAACTACACAAGCAGAATTTACAAGTTTTTTTGATAATATAAGAAGATTATGTCGAATATTAAAAGATAAAGAAAATATATTCTTACCTGATATAAAATTATTATTATTAGAACAATTTTTAAAAATGATTGAAGATTTTAAAATAGAATACGATGTAATAAATATATTAGACGAAGCTAATATAAAAGAAAATAGAGAATTAATATTTAGTTTTTTAGAGGTTTTTAAAATTGAACAGTTTTTTAATAGTGATTTTAATTTTGAATATATTTTTGATACAATTAAAAATAAATTAGAATTATTTATAAGTTCTAAATATTTTAATATTGATAACAATGGAGAATTTTTATATTTATTGGGATTTAATAAGGAGAATGAGCGATTACTCAATAAATATAAAACGAGAGAAGAAGTAGAAGAGAACAGTCGAAATTATCAAAGTAATTATGATTATAGTGATTATGGAACAAAATATTTAAATTTACGTGGAGGCTCTAATCTATATTCATTTAATTATTCAGAAAACTATAAAAGATTCAAAACTCTACAATCCGAAGAAAGCATTGTTGATAAACAAAATATTATTGATTTAGAATATACTGATTTATATAAACTAGCTGATTTAATTAATGCAATAAATGCAAATAATTTAGAATTAATCTCAATAAAAGACATACAATTAGTGCATACAGAATCAAATAACATAAATATATTAAATGAAGAGAAAGATAATAATAATTATTATGAAATAAAATGGCCTGGTTATAAAATAATAAATAAAAATCAAAATATATACAAAAGTTATTGCATACCATTGTTAATTCAAAATTTAAATATTGAAAAATTTATTACAGTAATTGATTTATTAGATTATTTTATTTTAGAACAATTATTATTATTATTATATATTTATCGTAAAGATGATTTCATTAAATATAAAATTATAGATAAAATACCATCTGATTCAATACTAAAAAATATAATAAATGGATCAATACATTTATTATTATTTTATGACATTGGATTAATAAATGATGATGAAGTAACATTATTTATTAATAATTTAAATACAAAATTTACTAGACGACAACTAGGATTTTTTATATATTATTCATTTTATAAAATTGGTTTTGAAATATTTAACGATGAATTAATAATTGATAATATACAAACAATTTTTAATAAAATAAATAAAATTGATACAAATATTAAAAATGGCTATGAAAAAATAGACTCAAGAATATTTAGGTCAAAAAGTATTATTTTAAAAAATACAACATCATCTGAACAATATTATAAAAATATAAAACAAGATTTTTTAACTAAGATTAATTATGATTATTATTATGAAACAGTTGAAAAAGAATTTTTAACTATTAAGTTTACATTAATTAGCGAATATTTAATAAAAAACAAAAAATTAGAAAGCTTTATAACTAATATTAAATTAATTTCATCTATATTAACTTGGGAAACAAAAGATAAATATTTAATAGAATTAATCGATTTTAATAAAAGTTTGCATGTTTTATATAATTCAGTCGATGATACTTTTATTTTTTATGAAAATTCAGAAGAATATAATATAATTACTAATTATAATAAAATTCAAGGGATGCTTATTTTTGATTCACCAAATACATATTTATTAAGTAAAGATAATTCATCTTATTTATTATTATTTAATTCACAAAAATATTTTGATGTAAAATTAAAAAAAGATAATTATTGGGTTAATGAGTCTCTAACAAAAATATACAATAAAGAATCATATAATATATTCTTAATTAATAATAATTTAGTAACTTTTAATATCAAAAATGAAGATTATATTCCTTTAATGAATTCTTTTCTTATTAATAAAAATAATTTTGGTATAAATTTAATTATTGATAATTTTAAAAATGCAATAATATCAAGTAATATTGTTTGTGATGTTCCTTTTGTAAGATTATTTGATAATAAATTAAGGGGAACAAAAACACTAAATGATAGATTTGAATATAGTGAAATAATAAAACCGACTATTAATATACATTTATCTGAAGTTAATGCATGTAATATTGATAAAATAAATAAAATATCAGATAAAATAAACGAAATTAAAAATATTGAATACGCTGAAAAAACAGAAATTATTAACTCTCAAGAAGCATTAAAATTGTATATCAGCGAATATCGTTCTAATTGCAAAACTGATAAATATATTGAACTTAAAAAATTTATTGATGATATTATAATAATAGAAGAGGAGATAGACTATATAACTGAAATTTTTGAAGACCTTGTTTTTTCGAAAAAAATACATTCATTTTCTTCTCTGTATATCAAACATTATAATCATTTTTATAATATTTTAATTAATACATTGTATTTGAAATGCATAGCAAAATTAAAAACATTAAAAGAATATAACTGTGCAGAAATATTAAAAAATATTGAATTACTTGATTACAATGAAATATATTCTTTTGAAAAAAATAGAACTATTGAACATATATTATTTGAAATTCATACTAATTATTTTATCAAAAAAGAACAATACGAACTAGTAAACAATCAAATTTTAAAAGACGAAGTGCATAATAAAGTATATGAAATTTTAATGGGTAAAGGTAAAACAACAACAATAACACCATTAATTTTAATTCATCAAATTTTTAACACATCTACTAAAAATTACAATATTATTTTACCTGAACATTTGGTTCCATCCAGTTTTGATATAATTATAAAGTATGCACAATTATTTTACGAATATAAAATTAAACTAAATATTGAAAACATTAGAAACAATAATGTAATAAGTATTGTAAGTGATACGACAATTAAAAAATATATTTTGAATAATATCAAATCTAATGTTAAATTAAATTCTTTATTCAATCAAGATAATCTTTTCATTTTTGATGAAATAGACACATTGATAGATTCTAATAAAAGTGATTTAAATATGCCTATTGATGAAATATCACATCCAGACGAACTTTATATTATAGAAAATATACTAAATATCATATTTAAATATTATAATAAAAAACCAATTACATATGTTGAAGATAATATTTTTAGTATAAAAATGGATAGTACAATAAAAAAAGTAACAACAATGATATATAATCAAAATTATGGTTTTGGTGAATTAAAATATGATGATATCAAAGATATTGAAAAAAATAAAAATAATTTTGTAGCAATACCTTACAGTGCTAATAATACTCCTGTATATGGTAGCGAATTTACAGATTATGAATTATCAATATCATTAACAATATTATCATATCTCTACAATGGATTAAGACCTGAAGATTTATTTATTTTGTTAAGATATTTTATAAGTTTTTTGAGTAAGAATATTGAATTGAAGATGTTTTTACCGACTTTTATAACAGAAAAAAATGTAAATTCAATATTGAAAGTATCAACATTTAGAAATGATGTTATGTTACAATGGTGTAAATTAAATATTGATGAATTTAAATATAATAAAGATTTTATAAAATTTTATTTGGAAATGATTATTCTTAAAAGATATTTTAAAATATCATCAAGTCAATATAATATTTCTATGATAGATATTTTTGATTATAATATATGTAATAAAAAAATAGCATTTTCAGGAACAGTAAATTTTTATTTATTAAATGACGTATGTAATAATATAGTTACTAATAAAGAAGAATTTAAAGAAACATATCCAAAATTTACAAATAATTTATTTTCAACAATTATTCCAGATATAAAATCGAAAGGGTCTATATATTCTGCAATTTATGGGATAACTACTATTTCGTCAACTGTTAAAAAATATGATAATACTTTAGATTACGATGAAATAGAAACGACATTTATTGATTTTATATTACAAAAAACAAATTTAATAAATTATGATGCAATAATAGATTCAGCTGGTTTAATAATAAATGTTTTAGCAGAAGAATTAATACATAAAATATATGAAAAAATGCAAGAATACAATATCGATAAAATATTATTATTTATTAATAAGAATAGTAAAAAAATGATTTATTATAGTCCAACGAATATTAAAGAATATAATAATGATATAATCAGTAATCCATTCATTTATTATGATCATAAACATACTATAGGTATTGATTTTAAACAACCATCAAAAATGCACGGTTTAGTATCAGTTTCAAAAAATAGTACATTAACGCAAATAGCACAAGGCATTTTTAGGTTAAGAAATATAAATATAGGGCATTCGATTGATTTTTATTCCTATAAAAAAGAACCAATAAATAGTTTATTAAAAAATTTAATTAAAAATGATGAAATATATAAACTTGGAACAAAAGATAATATTAATTTACAATTCTTAAAGTTTCTATATAGATATATTGAAAAAAATAAAGAAGGATATTTAGAAAGAATATATTACGATTTAACAAAATATAATGATACTTTTTTATCAATTAATGAATTTATTAATCAAATTGTAATTAATCCAATCCAAGAAAAAATTAAAGATAAAAAAATTAAATTGAATACTTTTGAATATAATAATCAAGGTCATTCAAATATACATATTCAATTAAAAACAAATATAGATATTGAAGAAAATATAGAAATTCGAATTAATATTAATACGCAAAAATCATCAAATAGTTTTAGTTATTATTTTGATATACATTTAGAAGAATACTCTATTAATTTAGATAATATTGATAATAATAAAAATTATTTTTTGATTGATAAAGAAAAAACACGTAATAATTTTAATCTACTGGATTGGACATTTTATGTATCTTTAACATATTATAGACTTGCTGAAACATATGAGGAAAAAACTAAAGTTTCTCTTTATTATATGTATAATACAAAAATTCCATATCAATTAACGATGTTAAATTGTTTTGATTTTATTGAAATTATTAAAAATTATAAAGCATCAATAGATAAATATAATGATATTATAATTTTTAATGAATATGGAGACATAATATTTCAAAAAAACATGTCAATTAAAGTTGATATTCCTAATTATATAAAAATATTAATATTTAAGATACAATTACCATTTATTGATACATTTCATTATTTTTTAGAATTAAAAGAAAATATAAATATAGAACTTATTAATTTCTTTTTTAAGGGAAAAAATAGTATTAGAAATTATAATATTAATATTATATTAGATCAAGTACGAGAAGGATATTATAATATAAAAAATATTTTAAAAACAGATGTTGTATTAGATGAAAATGATTTTAATACTTGGAAAAATTTATTTTATTTACCAGAGTTAACAGAAAAACAGAAAGTAATATTTACAGAAAAAATAATTAAAGAATATATTAAAAAATATAAAATTCCATCAGTACCTGTTTCTTTACCACAAGCTACTCCAGAAGTTATAAAAC
>Ga0214923_10009048_pt1 | contig 10432 bp, 7 predicted proteins | sample LL1510_MetaG_FD_177993 | JGI IMG/M metagenome (GOLD analysis project Ga0214923, IMG submission 177993) | Freshwater microbial communities from Lake Lanier, Atlanta, Georgia, United States - LL-1510 | ecosystem: Environmental > Aquatic > Freshwater > Lake | place: USA: Georgia | collected 2015-10-15
ACGAATGGTATGGCAACGGCACAACCACCAACTCCGCGGAAAGTGATTTCGGCATGTACAACACCTATGCGAAAGACTCGGATGCCCTTGCCTTTAGTTCTCCCTACTACCTGATGTTTCGCAGTTCGGGAAATGACCGGTGGGACAACCCCTCCAACGGACAGGCCGTCGGGCTCTCCGCCAACGCCACCAGCGTGGCCACCTATGACAGTTCGATCCATCCGGCGGGGGACAACAGCTACCGCGGAGGATACGAAACCATCAGTTACGATGCCTTGGCCAAAAATGTCATCACCATCGGATCGGTTTCCGATGCCGTCAGCGGGACGAATCGGAGCGCGGCCATGGCAAATCTCAGCTCTTTCTCGAGCACCGGCCCGACCGACGACGGCCGGATCAAGCCGGACGTGGTGGCCAACGGCGAGGACGTTTATTCGACCCTGAGCGGAAGCGACACCTCCTACGGCTCCATGACCGGCACCAGCATGTCGGGCCCGAACGCCGCCGGGTCCGCCGCCTTGGTGGCCCAGCAACACCTTCTTTCCTTCAACAAGGCCATGCGCTCCAGCACCCTCAAGGGCCTGCTCATTCACACGGCGGACGACCGGGGTAACCCCGGCCCCGATTACCAGTACGGCTGGGGCCTGATCAATGTGCGGGCGGCCGTCGACCTGATTCAGGATCAAAAAACCAACCCCGCCAAGCTGCGGCTCGTGGAGGGAACCGTGGATGCCACCAACAAGACCGTCACCCACCGGTTTCTCTGGGATGGAACCAACCCCATCCGGATCACCCTGGCCTGGATCGATCCGGCTGGAACTGCCGTCACCACCGCGGACTCCAGGACCCCCCGCCTGGTCAACAACCTCGACCTCAAGCTGATCCGGCCCGATGGCGGGACAAACCTGCCCTACGTGATGCCCTTTGTGGGAAACTGGACCCAGGCTTCCATGTCCTCGAATGCCATCACCGGCACCAACAACGTCGATAATGTGGAACAGGTTTATCTGGCCACCCCCTCCGGCGCAGGAACCTACCAGGCCGTCGTCAGCTACCAGGGATCCCTTAGCAACAGCCTGCAGGCCTACTCCCTGCTGGTCTCCGGCTCCTCCGATACTGCCGCCCCTCCCCCGGCGATGACCGTCGATACCGTCAATCCCCCGAGCGGGTATGCCCGGACCTTCACGTTTGACGTGGGAGGAACCTTGTTTGCCACCAACGCCACCTTGCGATTTGCCCGGACGGGATTTTCCGACGTGGTGGCCACCAACCTGCAATATCTCAACTCCTCCAGCCTGCGTGGACAGGCCACTTTCCCGGCCAACGGCACCGGAAGTTGGGATGTCACTGTCAGCAATTCCCCCAGCCAGACAGGCACGTTGAGCAATGGCTTCACCCTGCTGGCCTCCTTGGCCGCGGAAAATTTCGAAGGCACAACCTCCGGTTGGTCCAGCACTTATCTTACCAATACCGGATATTCCAGCAACGGATGGACCCTGACCACCAATGCCTCCAGGTCAGCCTCCAAGGCTTACTTCGCCCCGGGGCCATCCAGCCGCTCGACGACTTATCTGACCTCGCCGTCCTATCCGATCCCCGCCGGAGCCACCAACCTGCAGATCCGCTTCTGGCATTCCTACAATTTCCAGACCAGCCGGGACGGGGGACGTCTCGAGCTCTCCAACGACGGGGGTTCCACCTGGTTCGCCATGGAAACCACCAACACGGACGAAGGCTTCTCCAGCGTCCCCTACAACGGCACCATTTCCTCCAGCACGAGTGATTTCAACCTGAAAAAAGCTTGGACCGGATCGTCCTCGGGATTCGTGGAAACGGTCGTCACCATCAACACGCCAAGCAAGTATGCGGGTCGTAATCTCCGGATTCGCTGGGTCCTGGCCAGCAACTCGAGCACCTCCAGTGCGGGCTGGTATATCGACGACCTCGTGGTGCTGGGAAGCACCCCTCCCGTCAATACACCCCCCGCCATCACCTCGGCAGCTTCCTCCTCCGCCTTGAGTTTCACCAATGACGGCTTCATCAACTGGGGACTGTTGCCGGGAGACTCCCTCACGCTTTCCGTGCGGGCCTCCGACGACGGCGGGGAGCCCGCCCTGTCCTACACCTGGTCCTCCGATGCCGCGCCGGGACCCGATGCGCCCTTTTTCAGCCCCAACGGCTCCAACCTCTCCAAGGACACCACCGTCTACTTCAACAAACTGGGCGATTACGCCCTCACCGTTTTCGTGCGGGACGCAGCCGGTCTCGAGACGAGTAGCACCGTTCACGTCCGGGTAATTCCCGCGGCCAGCGCGGTGGCCGTCTTCCCCGGATCCGCCAACCTCTCCTTCGGGACCACCCAGGCCTTCACCGCCGTGCTTCAGGACCAGTTCGGCACCCCCATGCCCCAGCAACCGGCCACCTGGAACTGGTCGGTCAACGGCGGCGGCACCATCAGCCCGAACGGCCTATTCACCGCGACTTCCGTGGGTGGCCCCTACACCCTGAGCGCGGAGGCCGGAGGCCTGTTTGACGCCGCCGACGTTACCGTGGTGAAGGCAAATCAGACGATCGCTTTCACCACCCCGGCCTTCGCACAGTCCGGGGATATTCGCCCGCTCTCGGCCACCGCCAGTTCGGGACTTCCGGTGAGCCTGGAAGTAGCCCCATCTTCCCTCGCCACCCTCAACGGCAGCGCCCTCACATTCCTTTCCGCCGGAAGCGTCACCATCACCGCCAGGCAGGCCGGAAACGAAAACTACCTGGCGGCACCCGAGGTTGCCGTGACCGTCTCTGTCAGCAACCCCACCTTCTCGTCACTCTTTGCCGCCAACAACCCCACCAGCGATGCTGATGGGGACGGCATTCCGGCCTTGGCTGAATACGCCCTGGGGGGAAGCACCAACGGGAACGACCAGGCCCTTCTGCCTGTCCCCATGTCGTCGGGTTCGGGCCTTTCCCTGGTCGCTGTTGTCCGGACCAACGACACCAACCTCCAGATCTACCCCCAGGCCTCCCTCAACCTCTCTTCCTCCAACTGGTCAGTCTCCGGTTTCACCACCAACATCCCGCCACAAACCAACGTCCCCGTTGGTTTTGAACGCAGGGAGTATCAGTTCAACTCCGGCACCAATACGCGCGCTTTCCTCAAGCTCACCATCCAACAGCAGTGAGTTGGATGGGGCCGGTCTGTTGTTCGTGCCTCCAAGAGGAGGCGCCCGCATTTACTTCAACTTAAACCCAAACGAAAAACCGCTACGCGGTTTTGCCCAGTTCCGCCTCGTGCCGGATGTCCTTCCCCGTGTAGAGATAAAACACCAGCTCCGCGATATTCTTGGCATGGTCGGCGGCGCGCTCGAAAAACCGGGCCACCAGCATCAGGTTCAGCGCCCGGGTGATCGTTTTGGGGTCCTCAACCATGAAGCTGGTCAACTCCCGCTCCAATTGCCGGTTGATTTCATCCACCCTCTCGTCCATTCCGATGATTGCCGCGCACTTCTCCGGGGTGATCTCCACAAAAGCGTCCGTGGTTCCCCGGATCATGGAGAGCACATCCGCCCCCATCCGCGGAATGTCTAGGAGGGGCTTGAGCGGGGGTTCATCCATCAGGATCAGGCTGCGGCGGGCGATGGAAACCGCCTGGTCCCCGATTCGCTCCAGATCGTTGGAAATTTTGGAGGCCGCCAGCATCAGGCGACACGCCAACGCCATCGGCGCTTGCGTGGCCATGAAATTGGCCACCATCTCGTCGATCTCCACCTCCAACCGATCCATTTCCAGGTCTGCCTCGATAGCCTGTTTGGCCTTCTTGGCGTTCCGTTCCACCAGAGACTCCAGGGCCACGCTCAGGTTCTGGTGGGCCAGACTGGCCATGCGGAGCAATGTTTCCCGCAGGGTGAGCAGTTCCCCGTGGAAATAACCACGAATACGCTCCAGCTTCTCCTCCTGCGGCTCCAATGTTGGATTGGTCATCCCAATAAATTCCTACTCCTCATCTTTCCGATGTCAACGGAACAGCGGGTTTTCACCCGAAGCGTCCGGAAATGTAGTCCTCCGTTTGCGGTTTGGCGGGGTTGGTGAAGACGCGGTTGGTTTCGCCGAACTCAATCAGCTCGCCGAGATACATGAAGGCGGTCATGTCGGAAATCCGCCCCGCCTGCTGGAGGTTATGAGTCACAATGATCACCGTCACCCGCTTCTTTAGCTCCACGATCAGCTCCTCAATCTTCGAGGTGGCGATCGGATCCAGGGCGCTGGTCGGCTCGTCAAACAGCACCACGTCCGGATTGGTGGCAATGGCCCGGGCAATGCACAACCGCTGCTGCTGGCCCCCGGAAAGGTTATGGGCCAACTGGTGCAGTCGGCTCTTCACCTCCTCCCAAAGCGCCGCCTCCCGCAGGGCCTTCTCCACCCGCTCGTCCAGATCGCGGCGGCGGTTCATCCCCTGCAACCGCAGCCCATAGGCCACGTTCTCATAGATGCTTTTGGGAAAGGGATTGGGCTTCTGGAACACCATCCCGCAACGCATCCGCACCTGGATGGGGTCGACGCCCGGGCCCAGAATGTCGGTGTCTCCAGGTTGCAGACGGATCACCCCCTCATACCGGTTTCCCGGATAAAGGTCGTGCATCCGGTTGAGACAACGCAACAGGGTGGTCTTGCCGCACCCGGAAGGCCCGATCAGGGCGGTGACCTGAAAGGCGGGGATGTCGAGACTGACCCCCTGGAGAACCTGGTGGGTACCGTAATAAAATTTGAGGTTGCGGATCGAAACCCGGGTGGAACCGGCAACCGGCGGGGAGGAGGGCGCATTCACCAGTGGATATTCCTCTGCGCCCGCCTTCGGATCAAGATCGCCACGCCGTTCATGCTGAGGGTGATCACCATCAGCACCAAGCCGGCCGCCGCCGCGTTGGCATGGAACTCCTCCCCCGGGCGCGACACCCAGTTGAACATCTGGATAGGCAAGGCGCTGTAGGGGGAAAAGAGCCACTCGAAGGAAACGAACGGCGGGTTGGCAAGGAACGCGGGCGGTGGCAGGAAGGCAATGAAAGTCAGCGCCCCGATCGTGATCAAGGGAGCGCTCTCGCCGATCGCCCGCGACATCGCCAGGATCACCCCGGTGGCGATGCCCCCGGTGGAGTAAGGAAGCAGATGGTGCCAGACGGCCTGCCAGCGCGTCGCTCCCAGCGCAAAGGCGGCTTCCCGGATGGTCGCGGGAATCGAGCGCAGGGATTCGCGCGTTGCCACGATCACGATTGGCAACACCAGACAGGCCAATGCCAGGCCTCCGGACAGGATGCTCTGGCCGAACCGAAAGGAATAGACAAACAGCCCCAGGGCCATCAGCCCGTAAAGAATAGACGGGACCCCGGCAAGGTTGGCGATGTTGATCTCAATGAAGTCCGTCCATTTGTTTTTCGGCGCGTACTCCTCCAGATAAATGCCCGCGGCGATCCCAAAAGGGATGGCCACCGATGCGGTCACCACCATCAGCAGCAGGGTGCCCACCCAGGCGGAAAGAATCCCGGCCTCCGCCGCCCGGCGCGATGGGAAGGATGTCAAAAAATGCCAGTCGATCCGGGCCAGGCCGCTCATCGCAAGGTTCAGCAGCAGCACCGCAAGGATCCCCAGGGTGATCAGCGTCAGCACCATGCCCAGCCGGCCAAACCACCGGTCGATGGCGCGGCGGCGGCGGGCCCGCCTTTCCAGGTCATGGATGATTTTTTCAGGAAGCACGGTGAAACTTCTTTCTCAGGACGTGACCGGCCAGGTTGAAACCAAGCGTCAGCAGAAAAAGCATCGCCCCCGCCACGAAGATCGACTGGTAACCGATGCTGCCATGGGGCAGGTCGCCCAAACTGACCTGGACGATGAAGGCCGTGACCGTGGCGGCCGATTCCAGGGGATTGATCGTCATCCTGGGCTGAAGACCCGCCGCGATTGCCACGATCATCGTCTCCCCCACCGCGCGGGAAATCGCCAGCACGTAGGCCGCCGCCAAGCCGGAAAAAGCCCCGGGAAAAACCACCCGTACCGCCACTCCCAGTTTCCCGTCCCCCAGCGCATACGCACCCTCCCGCAGCAGCATCGGCACGCTCCGCATGGAATCCTCCCCCAGGGAGGTCACGTAGGGAACGATCATGATGCCCATGATCAGGCCGGCGCTCAGCATCGAGAACTGGGGCAAATCGGGATAGAGCATCTGCAACAGCGGGGTCAGCGCCAGCAGGGCAAAATAGCCGTAGACCACCGTGGGAACGGCGCTGAGCAGCTCGAGCATTGGCTTGACCAGCTCGCGAAACCGGGCCGGGGCAAACTCGCTCAGGTAAATCGCCAGGATGGTGCCGAGCGGCACCGCCACCGACAGGGCCACCAGCGTCGTCACCATCGTTCCGGCCAGCAGGGCGCCGATGCCGTACTGCGGCTCCGAAAACAAGGGCGTCCACATGGTGTCCTTGACCAGCCGGACGACCGGCACCCTGGCAAAGAAAGGGGCCGACTCGGTCACCAGGGTGACGATGATTCCGAAGGTCACCAGCACGGAGGCCCAGCCGCCGAGCCGCAGGATCCACACCATCAGCGCCTCCACCGCCTTGTCGAGGCGACGGCCGGGGGCGACAAAAGCGGGAGCCATGCAACCCAGGTTAGGGAACCGGGGAACGCTGGAGAATCTCGCTGATGGGCACGGCCACGTCGCCATGGCCCGCAAAGGCCGTCCCCTTTTGCTTGTTGGCAACCCGCGCCCGCACCGCCTCATAGGCCGTGGCGGGAAGCGGGATGTAATGAACCTCCTTGGTCAGGCGCTCCACATTCTCCAGATAAAACTTCACAAATGCGGCCACCTCGGGTTTCTCCAGCGACTTGAGATTCACGTAAATGAAGAGAGGACGGGAAAGGGGGTTGTAGGTGCCGTTCAGCACGGTCTCCTCGGAAGGGCCGACCGCGGGTTTCCCCTTTTCATCCCACTCGATGTTCAGGGCCTTCAGCCGCTTCCGGTGGGCATCAAAATAGGAATACCCCATGTACCCCAGGGCGTGACGGTCCCCCTCCACCCCCTGCACCAGCACGTTGTCGTCCTCACTGGCCGTATAGTCGCCACGGCTGGCCTTGGCCTTCCCGTTGATGGCCTCGGTGAAGTAATCAAAAGTCCCCGAGTCTGATCCGGCCCCGTACAGCTTGATCTCCTTGTCCGGCCAACCATTACGAACCTGGCTCCACTTGGTGATCTTGGCCTGGGCGGCCGGCTCCCAAAGTTTCTTCAACTCCGAAACCTTGATGGAATCGACCCAGTCGTTTTTGGAATTCACCACCACCGTGAGGGCGTCGTAGGCGACGGGCAGTTCCAGATACTCCACTCCGCCCTCCTTGGCGGCCTTGATTTCCTCCTCCTTGATGGGGCGGCTGGCGTTCTGCACATCCGTCTCCCCCCGGGCGAATTTCTTGAACCCCCCCCCCGTGCCCGAGATCCCCACGGTCACCTTGTTGCCCGTGCTCTTTTGGAACTCCTCCGCCACGGCCTCCGTGATGGGAAATACCGTGCTGGATCCGTCAATTTTGACCACTTGCCCAGCCCGGAGGAGTCCGGGTACGGAAACAACCAGTCCCGCCAGAAAGGCCGCAGAGGCCCGGTAGGATAATGTCATCTCGACTGCCTAAAAGGCCAGCCCAGCCAAGCCAAGACAGGTTTTGTGACAATTCGATGACGTTTTTATTTGTCGGAAGATTCTTGATGGGAAGAACTTGGGATTTTGGTGAAGCAGATCGTCGTCCCGGATCCGGGAACGCTTTCCGCCCGCACCTCCCCGCCGTGCAGTTGGACGAGGTGCTTCACAATCGACAACCCCAGTCCCGTCCCCCCGCGATCCCGGGTCCGCCCTTCATCCACGCGAAAAAACCTCTCGAAAATCCGCTCCAGTTTTTCCGGCGGGATCCCCTCCCCCTCGTCCGCCACGAAAAACTCCACCAGCCCCTCCCTCCGCCGCGCGCCAAGCCGAACCCGGCTCCCGGGCGGCGCAAACCTCAGCGCATTGTCCATCAGGTTGGAAAAAATCTGCCCCGCCCGCAACGGATCCGCCCCAACCTCCGGCAGCCCGCCCTCACACTCCAACTCCAGCTTCACCCGCTTGCCCGCAAACGCCCGCTTCCAGTCGTCCCGCACCTCCTCCAGGATCTCCCCGGGCTTTCGCGGCAGCAGGTTCAGCTTCAACCGGCCCGACTCGATGCGCGACAACTCCAGCAGGTCGTTCACCAGCATCGTCAGGCGCTCGCAGTTCCGTTGTAGCACCCGGAGCACTTCCTTCCCCTCCGCGCCCCGCAGCACCGCCGGGTCCTCCATCGTCTCCAGATATCCCGCCAGGATCGAAAGCGGCGTCCGTAATTCATGGGAAAGGTTCGTGATAAACTCCGTGCGCACCATCTCCAGCCGGCGGATCTTGGAAAGATCGTAAAAAACCGTCACCACGCCGGAACGTTCCCCGCTCCCCTCCACGATGGGGGCAAAGTTCACCGCAAAGGTCCTCTCCACCGGCTGACCGGGCGAGGAAGGATGGATCTCCAGGCTTCGCCCCCCACCCTGCGCAAAGGTCTCCTCCGCCGCCCGCGCCACCTCCGGTAACCGGGTGCTCTCCAAGAAGGTCTGACCGATCGGAAACGCGGTCAGCCCGAACATCTCGAGGAAGCTGCGGTTGGCCAGTCGGATGATTCCCTCCGGATCCGTGATCACCACCCCTTCGCTCAGGCTGCCCAGGATCGTCCGCAGGTTGTACTTCTCCCGCTCCGCCTTCGAGGACAGGCCCTGCAGGCGGTCGGAGATTTTGTCGAGACCCACGATGATCTCCTCCAACCCCAGCGATCCCCGTGCCACAAATCCGGAAGACGCCTTGCCCTCCGCCAGATCCCTCACCAGCCTCCGCACCTGCAGGAGCGGCCGATACACCATTACCCATCCCCACGCCACTGCCAACAAGGCCGCCACCACGATCAGGGGAGTCCACCAGCCTTCCATCGTCCTACGCTCCCCGATTCAACCGTGAATTCAAGCGCTCAGAACTGGCCGTTTATGTTTACGATTACGTTTACGTCGGTTACCCACGACTTCGAGTTTTCGTAAACCTAAACCTAAACGTAACCGTAAACGTAAACGGAAAAACCCCGTCTTCGCTCGCTTATGGCTCGCTGGTATTGAGCCGGTATCCACTCCCCCTCACCGTCTCCACCAACCGCCCCGCCTTGCCCAACTTTTCCCGCAACCGCCGCACGTGCGTGTCCACCGTCCGCGTGTCCAGGTTGGCCTGGTATCCCCACACCTCGCTCAAAAGGGTGTCCCGTGACTGGATGCTTCCCGCCCTCCGCACCAGCAGCTCCAGCAACCGGAACTCCGTCGAGGTCAGTTTCAGCTTCTTTCCCCCGATCGTTGCGGTCATTTCCGCCCGGTCCATCGCAATCAGCCCCGCCCGCGCCGGAATCGGCTTGGCCGACCCCTGGTCCGGCTTGCGCCTCGCCACCGCCCGCACCCGCAGGACCAGTTCCCGCGGGCTGAACGGTTTGGTCACATAGTCGTCCGCGCCCACCTCAAAACCGACCACCTTGTCCTCCTCCGAGGTCTTGGCCGTGAGCATCAGCACGGGGATCCGCGAGGTCGGCGGATGCCTCCGCAGGGCCCGGCAAACCTCGATCCCGTTCATCTCCGGCATCATCAGGTCCAGGATGATCACCGTGGGGAGCTCATGCTTGGCCATCGCCAGCCCCTCCGCCCCGTTGGCCGCCTCCAGCACGTCGAAACCCGCCGCCCGGAGGTTGGTGCGAAGCAGCATCCGGACATCCGGTTCGTCATCCACCACCAGCACCCTTTCTCGCATCGCCTCCATCGTTATCCACCTGCGATCATTCTGCGGCAAGGCCCTGAAAGTAACATTCCTGTGACGGAAACTAGGCCCCCCACGTCGCCGCCAGGGCCTCCACCTCGGCACGCAACTGGTCCACCTCGCTCAGCTTCACTTCCGGCTCGGGCACCAGGATCACCTCCCCGGTCGATTTGTGCTCATACACCGTCACCCGCCCCTCGGGCCCCTTGGTCCGCTCCCGCACCACCAACACCTTCCGGCGCTCCAGCAGCAGGGCAAAAAGAAAAATCACCCTGGCTTCCGGGCTTTGCGGTTGCACCGGTTGGCCAGACGCCGCCTCAATTCCGCTTCCGCCCGGGCCGCGGGGGGCTCCTTCTCCACCTTGGGCGGCGCCAGCTGGAACCGCCCCTTCCAGAAGCAGAAGTAGGTCGGCCGGCTTTCCTCCCTGGCCCATACCGCTTCCGCGTAATCCTTCCGCTCCATGCCCCCATCCCCGGCCACCAGCACCGTGTAGACCACCTCCCCGTCGGCAAATTTGCGGCCCGACCCCGCACAGGTTTCCCCCCTTGGCCGAATGCTCCAATCCC
>Ga0214923_10009049_pt1 | contig 10431 bp, 6 predicted proteins | sample LL1510_MetaG_FD_177993 | JGI IMG/M metagenome (GOLD analysis project Ga0214923, IMG submission 177993) | Freshwater microbial communities from Lake Lanier, Atlanta, Georgia, United States - LL-1510 | ecosystem: Environmental > Aquatic > Freshwater > Lake | place: USA: Georgia | collected 2015-10-15
GGAATATTTTGATCATTTGGCCAGAGAGCTGGATTTATCCCATGCCGTGAAAGAGTTGCGGGAGGCGTTCTGCGATATTTTTCATCCCCTACCGGAGCGCGTGGCCCTAGCACATGCCTTGGCCAAACAGTATCCCGTGGCACTGATTTCCAACACTTGTGCCGCCCACATCCGCTATCTGGAGGCAACTTTCGATTTCTTTCCCCTCTTTCACCCCCGCATCTATTCTCACGAGGTGGGCTCCCGCAAACCTCACCCGCGGATATACGAAATTGCCTTGGAGAAATCGGGCGCCCAACCTGCCCAGTCCCTGTTTATCGATGACTTGAGCGAGAATCTTACCACTCCCTCGAAGATGGGTTGGCACACCTTACACCTGCCCCCGGGAGGCGATTTGGCGCCCTCTCTCCGGCAATTCGGAATCGAGATTCGTTAGGCTTTCCCGACCGGAGGAGGGACCGGAGGCGGGGGCAAAGGCGGCCGAGTGGGATGACTCACCGCTTCGCCGGCGGCAGAGGGAGAATCAGCCATGGTTTTCTCACCCACCCCTTCAGTCGGCTTTTTGCGGCTGACCGTCTTACTGTAATAGTATTCGGTATACTTGTAGTAACCGTACTCCGGTTGCTTGGGATCGACCCCGTTAAAAATGATTCCCAAGACTTTTGCGTTTCTCGAGTAAAGAGCCTCGAGCGAATTTCGCATGAGTCGGCAGGAGGTCCGACCCGACCGGTAAATAATCAGTGTCCCGTCCGCCTTGGGGGCCAGGCTGGGAGTGTCGTCCACGGCCAATACCGGCGCCGTATCAATGATCACGGTCTCATACTCCCCACGCAACTCCTGCAGCAGAAGCTCGCAGGATGCGCTAAAGAAAAGCTCCCCCGGGTGACCGGCAGGTTCACCGGCTGAAATAAAAAACAGGTTCTTGTACTGCGTGGGCTGGATCACCTTGCGCCATTCCGCCTGTCCGCCAAGAACCTCCGCCAATCCGGGGTCCCCCTCGAGACCAAACATTCGATGCAACCCCCCCCGGCGCAGATCCCCGTCGATCAACAGGATTTTCTCGTCCGTGGCAAAGGATAGAGTCAAGGCAAGGTTGGCCGTGGTGGTGGATTTTCCGTCTCCCGGGGTGGGGCTGGTCACCAGAATCACACGGTTTTTCTTTTTGGCCTCTCCCCCGACGAAACGGAGACTGGAGCGGATGTTCCGGAAACTCTCGGCGTACACATGCCGGGTGTCCTGTGGAGTCAACAGGGGTAGGCGCCCATCGGCATCCGCCGTCTCCTGGGGAACCTGGCCGTAGATGGGCTCGGTGAAATGCTCGCAAAGCTCCACCACAGTGGCCACTTGGTCGTTGAATCGATCCAGTAAAAAGAGCAGTCCTCCCGAGAGGATCAAACCCACCCCCAGACCGATGAGGAGCGAACGGACAAAGCCCGGTTTAATGGACAGGGCCGGCGTGGCACGCTCCAGAATGTTCACGTCAAACTGACTGACATCCTGGCTCACATTGACGTTTTGAACCGTTCCCAGGAGACGATCATACAGTTGCTGTTGGCGATCACGCTCCGACTTCATCTTTTCGTATTCCGCCATTTTTCTACCGACATCCAAAGCCTTGGTCTCGGATTCCGCCACCAGTTTCTCCAGATTGGTTATTTGCAATTGGATCGCCTGCCGCTTTTCTGCCACCGACTCCTGGCTCTGCTGCCGGACAATCTCCAATTTCCGTTCGTTGCGCGTGATTTCGTCCTTTAGGGCCAGAATTTTGGGGTGCTTGGGTCGCAGGTATTTCCCCAACTGCTCCAGTCGGGCCCGGGCCCGCTGCAATTGCCTTTTGGTCTGGATGTATTCCGATTGCGGGCCCTCCACCAGGCTGGCCCCGCTGACATCCTCCTTTTTGGCGGCCCCCTCAGGCGCGTTTTGCATCTGTCGCTCCAAGGTCTGATCGATGCTCATGAGATCCAGCAGCTGGCTTTCTTTTTTTAGTTCCGCCAACTGTTTGTTGAGGTCCACCAAATAGGTGCCGACATAGTTCCCCTGCTCCTGCAGGAAGACCACGTTGTTTTCCTGTTTGAACTGGAAAAGTTTCTGGTCCAGCCCGGAGATGGCCTTCTCCAGTTCGGCCAGTTGTTTGGCCACGGCATCCACGGTTTTTTGCGAAGTCTCCCCCCGCATCTCCTTTTTGAACTCAAGAAATTCACTCATGCAGGCATCGGCGAAGAGTTGGGAGTATTTCGGATCGGGGCTCGTAACTTTGAGGATGAAAATGGAGGCTTTCGGTTCCTGCTGGACCGCGAGTTCCGCCTGAGTTCCCTTGAAATCCGGATGGGCACTTTCCACGGCGGTGGAGGCACGATGCCGGATGGCCTCGCTTTGCATCAGGGAAACCTGGGTCCCAAAGTAGTTGCTCAACTCCTCCGTGTAGACCGCGGCCTCGGTCGTCATGATCCGGGGACTAACCATCATTCTCCCCGTGCTCACGTAAAGAGGTTCTCCCAGAAAATATCGGACCCCCTGCACCAACAACGAACCGGACAACAAAAGAACCGGCAACCACCAGTACTTCCTCAGCAAAAGTTGGTAACGATACACGCGGGCCCGCAAGGCCGCCGGCGACAGCGGCCCTCCAATGCCCAATTCTTGTCCGATTTCCACCATGATTTTTTCTAGAAGTTGATCAAACGCTTGGGGACAAAGATGTGGTCTCCATCCCCCAATTCGGGATTCATTTCTTCCTCCCCGGTTTCAAGGATTTTGACCATATCGACGACCATCGGCTCCCCTTTCTCTCCCTTGCGAAAGAGTTTGACGTGCCTTTTGTCGGCAAAATCCCCAAACCCGGCCTGCACAATCACATCTTTCACCGTCAGGTTACGATCCAGGGGAATCGGCACATTGCCCGGTTGACGGACATTTCCGGCAATACTGACCTGCCCGCGACTCGTGATGGCCGGAACGATCAACTGGTCTTCCGGTTCCAGAACGCGATCGGACTCGGTTTTTCCCTGGCGTATCTCGTAAAGGTTGATGATCACGGGTTCGGGAGGAGGAACTCCCTCCACTGCCTTGCGCACCAACTTGACCTGGGTGATATTGGCTCGGTCCTCCACGATTCCGACCGAGGAAAGGGCTTTGCTCGCCGTCATGTTTTCGTCCACCGGGATTTCGAAGGGGCCGGGCTTGGTGACCGCCCCGCTGATATAGACCTTGCCTCTCGACTTGCCCGAGGTGGCCAGAGAAATCAAAACCGTGGCCTGGTAATACAGATCTTTTTCCAGAATCCTTTTGATCTCTTCGGCCAATTGCTTATGAGTCTTCCCCTTGGCCAAAACCCGCCCAAAATACGGGTGTTCCACTTCCCCGCTGTCGGAGACCTGGAGTAGATTCTGGGGGCGCTGGTCCCCGGCCGCTTTCGCCTTGGGATCAGGTTCCTCATCAAGATCCTCCAGCACCCGGAATTCCAGCAGATTCCCCACCGCGATGATTTTTTTATCATCCAAAGAGTCCATGGGATTGGTTTTGGAGGGGTCAGGCACCACCAAGGGGGGGGCAGGAGTTGGGGGGGGCGGCTCCGTATTAAGGTTCTCGCTGGGGGGTTGGATGGGCGCTTGAGCCGGCGGATTCTCTCCCCGGACCGGAATCAGGAAACTTCCAAGAAGAAAGAGTCCGAACGCCCGATAGCGCGGAAAACGAGGGATGGCCCTGAAGGAATCAAAAATCATAGGTGAATCCCAAGGTCGCATTCCATTGATTGTAGCTCTGATTGGGCTGATTGGAATCCTTGATCAGGTAAGTAAACCCAAGGGTGCTGCTGAGTTTCTCCATGATTTGATAACCAAGATTCAGACTGCCGCTGTAGTTCTTGATTTTTTGCCCGTTGCTGCCGGATTGCTCCCCGAGCAGGACAGATACAGGAGTCGACACGGAAAGGTTCTCGATCACTTTCCAGGAAGGATTGAAGCCGAATGTCCACTGCGTGAAAAAGGTGATCCCGTTTGCGACGGACGGTTGCTCGATTCGCGCCGCCGAAAGATTGTATTGGAGATATTCATTCAGAATATGACTCCAGTTAAAATCCAGGTAGAAAGTTGACGGATAGCCACCCTGCTGAACTTCAGGGAACTTGTCGTAGGTGCCCCAAAGATAACCCAGGTCGAAACCGATCGTGATGTATTCCGAAATCTGGTGATTCACAAAGGGGCCAACCTGAAAAAGATCGCTGTTGTTCTGCCCTTGGACAGAGGGAACCCCGTTGGTGTAGACGAGTTGGGCTGGATTTTTATATCGGTTAAACTGGGCGCTACCGTTGATTCCTGCAGCCAAGGTTTTGCTCACGTTGTATTGCACGGAAAAGGAGGGCGAAAGTGCGTTGCGGTCGAGATAGTTGTTGGTGGAGGAGTTCATGGATATCACCGAAAAATAGGATGCCCCCACGGTGGTGAGAAAATCTCCCGCATCCCAGGTAACCAGCAAACCGGCATTGTTTTGAAACAGGGACAATCTTGAGATCCCACTCAACTCGGCGGCCTGGGTCGGATTCTGCTGCAGGGAAAAGGCATCCGAGGGTGTGATCTTGAAATTGCTCACGTAAAAATCACCCTTCAAAACACTGGTCGGTTGGAGGAAAAAACCCCCGGGACTGCTGTCCTGTGAGGCCTGCCAATAATACGAATATCCCCCTTGAAGCCCAAAAGTGAGGGTATTCAGATCCGTGATTGGCCAACTCAAATTACAGGTCAAGGAAGGGGTGGTATAGGCGCTTCCGCTTCCGCCCGAATCCGTCAGACCGATGTTCGAGCTATATCCGTTCACCAGGCCGGCATTTACTTTTAACAGCACCGGACCGACTTCGAGATTGTAATCAATTTTGTCCGGACTGACCTTGCGATTCATCGCGCTGGCTTCACCAGCCAAAGATTGCCAACTGTTCTCCTGCGCAAAGCTATGGGTCAGAGTGAAAATAAAGAGACACGCCACGAATACCCAAACACGCAAACGATCAGTGGGACTTATTACCCTTTTTGGCGTAATTAGATTTGATGCAAGTCCCACAGCGAGGCATACATATACACATATGTAGTGTCGTGTCCCTCTAATTTGTCTATATATTGTGTATTTTTATGTCCTATGAGAGAAATCCTTGATCCCTTTTTAAGGTCTCTAATCGTTGATCGATTTTGTAATTATCGTTATTTGGCATTTGGGGATGCAGATCGATCGTTTCTCTGGATATTGGATATTTTTCTTACTCCGAGCATTCACCCCACCTACTTTAGGTTACCCATGCTCCCTTTTTTTGGATCAAGTAAGAGTCGGCCCTGGATGATGCTGGGCCTCGTTTTTCTGACCGGAATGGCGCTGCAAAAGGCAAACGCCCAGGAAAATTTAGCCCAAGCCAGTGCCGGATGGATCCCTGCCCAAACCCTCGATAGCAGTTCAGAGGAGGAGTATGACCTAACTCGCTGGCTGAATCCCGGTCCAGGGGGAAAAATCGGACTGTTGCGCAAAAATCCCCATCCCGGGATTCAGGTCAAAATCAAGCAGGGGAAGATTCTCTCCATCCGTGCCCTGCCGGGAGCCACCGGGATGGAAGGCCTTATTCTCCAGATTCAACCCGCCAAGGGCCCTCCCCTCGAGGCGGTCTTCGTCGTCTCCGTCCAGCCCTTGCCCGTGGCCAAATTTAAATATCTTGGCACGGGATCGGAAAAAGCGGTTCACGTGGCCGGCTCTTTTAATCGTTGGAATCCATCCTCCCTCCCCCTTCGCAAAACTTCCGCCAAGGAATGGGAGTTATCTCTTCCGCTGAGTCCCGGGGCTTATTCCTACCAGTTGATCGTAGATGAAAAGTGGTCTCTGGATTTGGCCAACCCTGAAAAAATAAAGGACGAAGCTGGCCACCAAAATTCCCTCCTCCAAGTGGCCCCTTTGCCACCCCCTTTTTATTTTTATGCCGATCGGCGTGACCATGATTCACTGATCTTCGCTCCCGCTCCTGCGGTCGAAAAAATTCCGACCCCCTTGGCGGTGGCTGAAATGCCTGATGGCACCTCCAGGGAAGTTTCCGTCGAGTCCCTTCCCGGAGGCTGCTGGGGCGTCCCCATCAAGGATCTACCCTCCTTGGCCTGGATACGCCTGACCGGTCTCGGTACAAATGGAGCACCCACTCTACCGATTCGTGCCAGAGCGGGCCCAGACCCTGCCTTTGGCGCGGACCGACATGACCATATCATGTACATGGCGTTCATCGACCGTATGGTCGATGGCGATCCCTCCAACAACCCCAAGCCCGACCCTAGAGTGGAACCCCCCGCCCAATACTTTGGGGGGGACCTCACGGGACTCCGCCAGTTGATGGAAGAGGGCTACTTCGAAAAACTTGGAATCAACACCCTCTGGCTAACCCCGGTAAATCAAAACCCCCTCCTCGCCTATCAGGAATTCAAAGAGCCTCGGCGTTGGTACACCGGCTATCATGGCTACTGGCCCACCTCCTCGACCGGGGTGGAGCCACGCTTGGGCGGAGAGAAGGCCTTGACCGAGTTGTCCGCTCTGGCCAAGAAAAGGGGGGTACACTTGCTTCTCGATCTCGTATTGGCCCATGTGCACGAGGAGCATCCCGCCTACCGGGACCACCCCGATTGGTTTGGCTCGCTAAACCTCCCCGATGGAACCAAAAACTTGCGCCGATGGGACAACGAGACCCAATTCACCACCTGGTTTGAACCTTTTCTTCCACGCTTCAATTACGACAAACCCGAAGCCTGCAACTATCTGATTGAAAATGCCGTAGACTGGGTCCGGCGATTTGATCTCGACGGCTTCCGCTTGGATGCGGTCAAACACATCCCTCCAAAATTCTGGACTTCCTTCCGCCAAGGATTGCGTGCCCGTCTCCCGCAGGCTGCCTCCGATTCTTTTTACCTGGTCGGCGAAACCTTCATGAACCGCAAAGGAATCAACTCGTTCATTGGTCCCAACCGGCTCGATGGGCAGTTTGAATTCCCATTATATGATTCGGTCCTCGCCACCCTCGGCATGGGAACGGAGGATTTCCATGCCCTCGAAGCGTCCGCCTTGGCTTCCGATCGGGTCTTTGGACCCGAAACCACCATGTCCCCGCTCCTGGGAAATCACGACAAGTCCCGCTTCCTGGCCTATGCCGATGGAGATTTGCCCGATCCCAAGGAACCGGATGAGTTCGTGGTTGGATGGAACAAACCTCCTAAAGTCGATCATCCCTCGAGCTATGCCAAGCTTCGGTTGGCTTTCACCTTCGTTCTCACCTGCCCCGGGGTTCCCATGATCTATTACGGGGATGAAGTCGGCATGACCGGGGCTCAAGACCCCGACAACCGGCGGATGTTTCCCGATCGGAAAAAATTGTCGCCTCAGGAAAAGAAAGTTCAGGAACATGTTGCCAAGCTCAACGCCATTCGCGCCGCACATCCGGCCATCCGCTATGGCAGCCGGCGCTGCCTCCAAGCCGATCAAGACACTTATGCCGTGGTGCGAACCTATTTTCAGGATCGGGTTCTCATTCTCTATAATCGGTCTGAAAAACCGGTACGGTTTTCACTCAACGTTGCCCCAGAGTTATTCGGGGGAACCCTCGTGGACGCCTTGGGAAGTTTGGGGGAGATTGAGATCCTCCATGGTCGAATCACTCTGGAACAACCACCCCTCTCGAGTTCTGTTTTAACCGCAAAATAAAAAAATCCCCCTGCCAGTCGGCATCAAAGTGGGACTGAATCGCGGCGCTTAATTTGTGAGTTTATTACTTATTTTTACGTATTTAGTTATTATAAAGTTATTCACAATTTTGTTGACGTACACTAGGTATAGGGAGAAATTGCGCACGTGAACACACCAACTGGTAAAAACCACAGTTAGGCGCAAAACATTAAACATAGGAGTAATTATGAATACTAAGCTAACACCCTCATCGATAAACATTGTTTGGTCCCTATTCCATGGGCTGACTGGCTCTTGTGGAATTCGTTGCCGTGGACGGAACATCACCCTGCTCTTAAGCCTGGGCGCTACGATGTCGTGGTTTACTTTGGCTACTTGCCTGGCCAACGACACAACCTCCGACACCAAGGATCCCTTGGTCATGAAGATTTATCCGGATGGCACCAAGGTCATCACAAGATGGAGTGAGATTGGAAAGTCCTTTGATCAAGGCCAATCCCACGGTGGGGTCCCTCAGATTGTTGCCTACGACCCGAATCAGGATGGTATTGTCCCCATCGGGGAGCAAGACCGGGGAGGTTCGGTTTCAGGACCCATGGCCTCCCCAAGTTCGGCAAACTCCAAACCCATGGCTACCCCTTCCTCCATGAATTCCAATATGCCCAAAGATAACTCTTTTTATATTGGCTTGGAGGCTGGAGGAGCTTTTGTGCAGGACACACGCTTAAGTGCCCTAGGGTACGAGATCTCACTGAATATGAACACGGGGTTCCGATTTGACCTGCCCATCGGTTATCGTTTTAACGATTGGTTCTCCGTGGAATTTGCTCCTGGCTTTATTTATAACACGATCGAGTCGGTGCAAAGTGGTGACGGGATTGACTTGGATGGAGGAAATTTAGTTCAAGTCCCTTTGTTGGTTAACTTTATCATAACCATCCCTACCGATTCACCTTTCGAGCCGTACATAGGCGGTGGTGTCGGGGGACTCTACGCCACCATTGACAGCAAAATCTTGAATGAGCAGTACGATTCGTGGGCTTGTGGTTACTCTGGGTTGGCTGGATTGAATTACCATTTGGATCAGGACATCTCTTTTGGAATGTCCTATAAGTTCACCGGTACATCCAATCAGAATTGGTATCCTGGGGTAACAACACAGACTTACACGCAGAGCGTGGAGGTTACCGGAACATTCCGGTTCTAGAATTCGGTAATTTATAAAAAAGGCCCTCCGCTTTGGAGGGCCTTTTTTTTTGCGATGATTCTTTTTTACTCACCCCAGTTTAACGCCTTAACAAACACGCAGGACCCTAGCCTGTTGATAAAAGCTAGTTATTCGCTCTTCTACACAAAATGTTGTGTTTCCCATTTTTTTTATGCCCTATAAATAGGACAAATGTGTTCCCGATGGTACGTTTTTAGCCCACTTTTTGATTCCAAATATTTCTCTCTCCCGCTGGTTCCCATCTTTTGGTTACAGGCATGGTTCGCAATATGCGCCTTCTGGCCCCTCTTGAGCCAAGCAAATGAACCCACGCCCGTGAACTCCGTCACATCTGGGTCGGTTGGTTCTTCCTCCAACTCGGATACGGGGCCAAACTTCAATACGTCTCCATCGGACAACCAGGAAGATCAGTGGAAATCATTGGCTGCTCCGGCACTCCCCGAAGGTTCCGTCGCATCCCCTGGGATGCCCGCCGGAAACAACTCCCCCACTGATATTTCCAATCAGGAGAAACTCTCTCCCGGAAAAAAAAAGGATCCTTACGGTCCACAAACCGGTTGGGGTCTGCGAAGTTCGGCAGGGGTGGCAATTCAACAATCGATGAGCGCCAGCCTGCAGTACGGAACCGGACACCAAGATGTGTATTTTCAGCCCGGCATTCGATTTGATATCGAGGCATTTTACAATATCACCAACGGTTTTTACTTCGGTTTGGAAAGCGCTTTTATTTACAATGAGATCAGTTCGGTCCTGCGGACCGAGGGTGGTCAAACCCGCTCGTACGTTTCCGGTGATTCTGATTTGGGATACGCCGCTTTTTACCAAGTCCCGGTTATGTTGAATATCAGGTTCCAAATTCCAAACTCAGGTCGATTCCGGGGTTTCTGTACCGGGGGATTTGGCGGGGTTTGGGATTTTCTTACCGCCTCGTCCTCAGAAAGCACCCTTTCCCAAAATCAATGGAATTACGCTTTCCAACTCGGGGCTGGCTTTCAATACAACCTGATGCCCGGTCTGGACCTAGATACAGCCTTCAAAACCTTTATCACTCCCAACCCCCTCCTTTTTTCTGATGGCACCAGCCAAGTTAAGACCTCCTATAATTACACGATTGAAATCGGCCTAGCCTATAGATTCTAATTTCCCGTCCATGGCTATCCATAAACAAGTATGTGAATAACTTTACTATAAGTAGTGTTCTTTCCTTTGTAGATACTACTAATTGTATTCAGTGTTGCTGGGTAGGCCATGTCCATATACCGACTCCATCTAGCTAGATTTTTTTTTCTAACCTTTTGCTTTTTGTCTTTTACCCAACTTTGGGCGCAGCGTCTGGTCTTGAATCCCGTTCAATCCACAAACTCCGTCTCGACCACCTCCCACCCCCCTGTAAGCCCTGATCTGAGCGAAAAAGAACAGGTGCTCAAAATTTACCCCGATGGGACCAAAAAACTTGTTCCCTTGTCCGCACTCAATTTTCACGACGATGGCGCGACTTATGGGGGACCTCC